>Ga0114932_10000964_pt1 | contig 33912 bp, 30 predicted proteins | sample 2SBtaG_2_FD_87286 | JGI IMG/M metagenome (GOLD analysis project Ga0114932, IMG submission 87286) | Deep subsurface microbial communities from Kolumbo volcano to uncover new lineages of life (NeLLi) - 2SBTROV12_ACTIVE470 metaG | ecosystem: Environmental > Aquatic > Marine > Volcanic ...
AAACATATTGCGTGCAAATAGATTGTGCCAGGCATGTTCGGTGATAACGCGGATATGTGTCTGATGCTTGGGGTCGCGTCCGGCGCACCAATCTTGGACATAAACTTCCTTACCTTGTAAATAGGCCAGGACACGCGAATAGAGCGCTTCAAATTGTTCAACAGTAAAAGGACGATTTACTTTTCCCCACCAGATATTTTCCTGGCTGGAAGGTTCCTGCACGATAAATTTATCGTTAGGGGCTCTGCCTGTGTGTTCCCCTGTCGTTACACAAACTGGACCCAGGTGCGATAGTTGTCCTTCTTTGTTAGCTATGATGTGTTCGTAAAGCTCAGGAGTTGTTAAATTCCAGTGTATTTTTTTTAAGTTTTTGAGGCCATGGGTTTCCAAACCTACTTTATGCTTCAAAACGTTTTGCGGCATGGACAAGATTCCTTTATGATAGGGCGGTGAGCGACCGTAAACCCTTGACGGGGAACAGTTTTCCCTCCCGGCAGGGTCGACTAATAAACCATAATTTATTTTAGCATAATAAACATAAATGAAAATAGGTTTTTGGGGATAACGCACGACATTTTCAGATAAAAAACAGGATATCGTTAAATGTTCAAATTTTTGGAAAAAAAGGAAAAAGACCCGGAAATTAAGGTGCTGGCCAGGGAGCGGACCCAGTACAACGACATTTATGTCATTCAAAATGGTGAAAACAGAGAGCTTTGGTTCAAGGGCAATGGTGATTATTATCTTCAAAGCCGGGTGAATGTAGAGCAGCAAAAGCAACTGGCCTTGATCTACTCGAATATGATGATGGCGTCATTACTTTTTTGTCCCAAACCCCGTAGATTACTGATGATCGGATTGGGAGGGGCGGCTGTCACGAATGTTCTCAGTGAATGGTTTCCAGATCTAAAAATTGATGTTGTGGAAATTGATGCAAAAGTGATTGAGATTTCTAAAAAATATTTTTTTCTTAGGGAATCCAATCGGTATCGAATATTTGAGGAAGATGGAAGGGTGTTTGTTCAAAAACGAAAAGGCCAGGAACTTTATGACTGGGTTATTTTAGATGCGTTCAAAAGTGGATCCATACCGTATCATTTAAAAACTCATGAATTTTATAAAGAGATCCACGCAATTTTATCACCTGATGGACTCGTAGGCTCAAACTTGTATGGCAAAGGAAATTCTTTAAAGCCACGCGATACAAAAACTTTTATGTCGGTTTTCCCAAATATTTATTGCTTTGAGGATGCAGAACGAGTTGCTACTGTGCTAATTGCAAATAATGGAACTCGTTGGAGCGAAGAAAAAATCCATGATAGAGCAGCAATTTTTAATAATTTGCCTGAGCCTTATTCGATGAAAGAGATTGTTGAAAATTATCGACCGGGAAAATTTATCGAAGAATCTGTCGCAAGGTTTGACGACCACATTTCAGAGAAGGGCTTTATGCATGACGTTGAAAAAGAAAATCGTCAAAGTGTCAAGCCCAGACGATATCCTATTAAAAATGTTTCCTGAAAAGGTATGAAATTTCTTAATTGGGGAGGTCAAATATTTGCACTTTCCTGCCGTCAAAATTGGATGCGGCAAGCCTGCCTCTATGAATGGAAAGCCCTGCGGTTCTACCAAGTTCTCCTGTTCTGTTTCCTTGTTTGCGATAGACATCGACCATTTCAAGATCATTGTTCAAGTGGATGATTTGGTTGTTCCAATAATCTGAACCGTATATTCCATATTGTGGGTCGCATGCAAGAAAATAAATGTCATCGAAACCCAGGCCCTCTCGTCTGATCTGGTGGGCTAATTTCCCCTCAGCATCAAAATGTTTCAATAAGAATTCTGATTTGTCACCGATTATCGTTCCTCCATCGTTGAGACAAAAAATTCCGCAAGGACCATCCAGATTTTTTGACTGCTCCGCAGAAAATGGAGAGGCAATTTCTGTTCCATTAGTGTCAAAAATTACGATGCGATTGTTCTCGGGATCTGCGATATGAATTTGATCTTTAGAATCTATTGAAAGTGAAAAGGCATTTCCGAGACTGCCTTCTTCGAATTGAAGAATGAAATTCCCCATGGTATCAAATTTTTTAACCACACCGTTTCCTTCATCGATCACGTAAATATTATCCTGACTGTCGGTTGCTAAATCTATGGGGTATTTAAAGTTGGCAAAAGTATTTCCATATGTTCCAAAATGAAATCTATATTTTCCTTCTTGGGAATAACAATGAATTTGGTGTTGTTCGTTGTCTGCAACCAATAGGTCGCCCTTGCTATTATGTGTTAGCCCTAGCGGGTTAAAAGGAAATCCAATTTCCGGGCCAACTTTGCTAATAGAAAAGACGGGTTTTAAATTTGTCTCAGGGGGTGATGGGGTAGTCTCTACAAAATTTAGAATCTTGCCAACTAAATTTTTTGCTTTCGTATTCCTTTTGAATTCCAGCTCCAGTCGTTCTAAAGCGGCTTGTATTTCAATGCTGTCCGCTTCTAAATTTATGGAAGTGTTGATGGCAGAAATGTCATGGGCAGAGGTCATTTGCTTCTGTTGTTCTCTTAGAGGCATCAATTCAAAATTTTTTAATTTTCGTTTTCGTGAAATTTCGAGAATTGTGCTATCCAGGGTTTTGAAATAGGAAGCAATCTCATCGAATAATTTAGAATTTTCCTGTGATGGAGTTAATATTCGGGCGATCGCTGCGCCTGCAACAAGGCGGTGCAGATTGAGATTTTCATTGATGTCGATACCTTTAATCATTCTACGTAGAAGGTTTAATTGAAAATCCATAATGGCGATATTATTGTTTATACCTATGGGTGTTGCTTTGTCTTCCGTTCCTACCTGTCTTAGCTGTGCGTCTAGATCTCTTCTTTGCCGGCCCAGGTCGTAGAGTTGATTCAATTGTTCTTCATACTTTTTGTCGAAAATGGATTGTGCTTCCAGTGTGGCATAGCATTGCGAGACCAGTTCGCTTTTTTGATCGACAAGTGCATCAGGTTTATATTTAATAGATCCCAATGACAAAATTCCATCCTCAAATTTAATTTCTGAGCCTTGAGACTGGAGGACTCGAGAAGCCTCCGTAATATCGAGATTTTCAGAATCAAACGCAATGGGAGAGAAATCTTCAAGGACGGGCTCCAAGACGGATGTTTTTTCATCTTCACCATATGGCTGGGTTGCATCGAAGGTATCTAGGAACAATAATTCCAGGTCATCCAGTGTCAGCCAGTTCTCATGGAAGCGGATAATTATTTGGGTAACGGTTTCTGAGAATACGGTAGGTGAGGTTAGTCCGCGGAGTAATTTGCCGATTTTTTCGTTATCCGTTGCCTTACGAGCCAGAACCTTTAAAACCTGGCAGTGGGTTCTCAATTGAAATTGAAGATGCATTAGAAGATCGAGGGTTCTAACATTATGATGATATTTTATGAGAAAAGCGGGGAGTTGATCACTTTCGCTGCTCCCCAAAATTTGAACCATAGACTCTTCGCATTTTTCTTTTTCGTTGAAATAGTCCTTAATTACATCTGTCGTGGTTTTCCATTGGCGGGCCAGAAGGTCTGAAAGGGAATCCAGCTGTTTTTCATCGATATTGCTTTCAATCAAGCGATGAATAAAATCGTAAAGCTGTTGCGCGGTCTTTCGAAATGAATAAAAAGAGTTTCGTGTTTCCCGGTAGCACTCTTTGTCTTCTTGCTCGGATATATAAAGGTCCCGGTTGAAATCTCGAAGTCCTTGTGGGTCTTTTTGAATTAATTGCTGTTCTTTTGTCAGAATTTCATTGAATTTTTGAGCAAGTGTCTGCCAGGTTTGAAACGTGGCTATCATTTTTTTTTGTGACTCGTTGAACTGGTTTTCCATCAATGATATGGCGAGATCAACACTCGGTTTAGTAACTTCTTTCCCCGCAAATGCTAATCGACTCAGGTGAAGCGGTGCGCCCAGGTTATTATGATCTGCGTTGGCGGCTAATAACCCTAAAGTTTGTTCCAGTGCTGCCAAAGATTTGGGTCCGTTGTTATTTTTTTCCTGTACAAGAGAATAAAAATAGACATGCTCAGGCTGGAGTGGGTCTTGGGTTGCAAGTTTTTCGGCAAGGATGTTTTCTGCATCCCTTAGGGTTTGGTATTTCAATATTTTCGTGTCAAAGGTTGAGCCGACAAATAAGTTTCCCGCAGAATCCACCAAGGTTAGACAGGGTGCTTCCAAGGGGATATCTGCCTGGTCTATGGTGCTCAAATATTGACCGAAGGATGTGTACATTTGGATTCGATTATTATTTAGATCGGCGATATAAAGTAAATCGTTTGGGGAAATCGAAACACAAAGTGGATATTGAAATTGCCCTGATTGGTCTCCTTGATCCCCGAAAGTTAAAATTTCCTTCCAGTTATTATTAAACTTTCGGATGCGGTGATTGCCGCTGTCAGTGATAAAATAATTTCCACAGCTGTCCACCGCAATGGAGGTTGGAAACTCGAATAAGGGCGGGGCCAGTAAATTTAATGGTGTCTCATAAAGGTTTGCCAGATTTTCTTCAAGGGTTGTTCCTCTTTGTCCAATCCAGCCCAATGATTTTCCCTCAGCATCGAAAAACTGGATACGGTGGTTGTACCTTTCGACAACGACGAGAACTCCAGACGAGTCTATGAGAATATCCCAAGGTTCGTTCAGTTCACCTTTCCCATCACCACACGAGCCAAAGGAAAGCAGGGGATTTCCTTTAGGGTCAAATTTTTGTATTCGGTGATTCCAACTATCAGCGACATAAATATTTCCTTCTTTATCTACCGCGATACCTTTAGGGTATTGAAGCTGGCCTTGATCTTTTCCCTTTTCTCCAAAACTATGGATCAGGTTGAATTGTGGATCGTAAACCTGAATCCGGTGATTGAAATCATCGGTTAAAAGAATATTACCATCAGGGGTTAGACATAACCCGGATGGAGGGGATAGTTCCTCGCCTGAATCTTCTTTAGTTCTATATACAGCTTCGAAACTTGTTGGGAAAAGGGAGGTCATATTAGCCTTTGGTGATACGGAAGGGAGCTGATAAAGAGTGGTCAGCCTGTCCAGTCAGGCCGCATTTAATCACAAATCCATAGACATTACAATCGACCAAATGAGGTGGGGCAGGGTATCGAAACGGACTGAAAAAACAGATTAAAACCGCTTGCCATTATAAACATTGCAGACGGCACACCATCGGTTGGGATTGCCATTGGTGAGGCCATCTCGAAACTCGGTGAATTTTTCACCGTTCCATATTTCTTCAAAATTTTGATCGTTTAAATTCCCAAGGGAATAACGGCGGGAGATTTGGCAACAGGGATAAACATTTCCTTCGGGATCTACCTGAGCCCATTCGTAGGGTTTATTGCAGCCCTTGGGTTGTTCCTTTTGTATTTCCTCAACCTGGGGTTCCTGAGGTTGTTCTATGAAATAATCTTCTGGAGGTAAATAGGGGATCCGGTATTTTTTGGATTTTTCATCAATTTCTTTGAACACTCTTTGAATATGTTCTCGATCGCAATTGTTCAAATGTTGGTCTTGAAAATAGAGTTTGTCACTCAGCTCTTCTCTTCGGTCTTTATAAATATCTGAAGGGACTGCATTTAAATGAACAAAATATGCATAATTGAGGTCTAGCTCATGAGCTAAATCCATTATTCCGGGTAACTCATCGATGTTCTTTTTTAAACAAACAGCATTGAAAAACAGTTCGGGATAAGGTGACCCCGTTGCTTTTTTGTAATCGGTCAATCTTTTGATGTTTGTTTTCATCAAATCAAAATCTGAGCCACGGATGTACTCATACAACTCCTTGGAAGAGGCTTCGATTGAGATCAGAATTTGATGTAATAAATTTTCTTCAACGATGGCTTTGCACCAGGCCTCATTCAATAGAGAGCCTGTGGTGACGATCTGTACATGCTTAAAACCCTGCGCTTTTACATAGCGCAATATATCCATCAAGTCGGTTCGAATCAAAGGTTCCCCAAAGTCACTCAATAACAGGCTGTCAAAGTTTTCCGGGGAAAATTTGGAAAGATATTTTTTGAAGTTTTCCAAAGAGATGTCTTTTCGCAGATATTTACTTTCCCTGGGGCAATGTTTGCAAAGTAAATTGCAGTTGTCAGTGATTGGAACTTGTAAGACAGACCATTGATTATCCCAACTGGGTTTATTGCCCAAATCTATGGTTGTGGATTGTGATTCGTAGAGATGCCTTTTGATTTTGGATTGCAAGTGAAGATCGTGCTCAAGAAGGCGCGGATCATTTGGGTCACAAAAAATTTCTTCTGCCTGGTCTTCGGGATTTAATAAAACGACTTGGGTCATAAAAATTTCCTTAGATGGTTTTATTGTTTCTCTTTGCGAATAAGAATAATTGGTAGTCCAACGGAAATCCGAACAGTTTGTATTTCCATCTGAATTTTGCGATGCCGGCGAATAGGCTGTAGGCCCAAACAAAAAGTAGTTTTTTAATCGGGTTTTCAATCCTCCCTTGCGCCCAAACTATTGTGTCGGAATCGAGGAACATAAATATATAGCTGGAGATCATCGAAACCAATTTTGCTTGTTGGTCAGTGACCCACGGTGTTTGTTTTTCATAAAGTTTCATTTGGGCCCAGCCTTCCAACTCCTTGGGTTCCTGAAAGCCCAGCTTTACCGCAGTATCGTATAGAGGGGTTCCGGGATAAGGCATGTAGATAAACATCTGGCCTCGATTTCGGCTGTCATAAGAAAGAAATTTGTCCAGCATCTCTACCGTGGCGTCTATCTGGCTGTTTGTTTTCTGGGTTAGTTCCTGGTGGGTGTGATCCGGCATGGGTATTCCCACAAGGGTGGAAAAGATAACTTTGACTCCGTATTTCCGGCATTTTTCAGCAAACTTATAATTGTCTTCGACATCCATATCTTTGTCGATGGCATCCAACGATTCCTGATCACCGGATTCAGCACCGCATAATATGCTGTAGGTTCGAGATTCCCTCAATAGTTCCCAAAGTTCATCATCGGCTTCGGCTAATTGTTTTGCCCGACCATCGAGGTTGCCAAGTCTTAACGTTAAACCCCGGTCGATGATTCCCTTTAAGATAGCTTTTGCTCTTTTGACATTTACAAAAAACAAACTGTCATACAAATTGACTCCATTGACGTTGTATTTGTTCTGAAGTTTTTCTAAATCATCCAGAACCGCTTCTGGATTCAGCCCTACCCAACTCCTGTTATTTACGGTGACTTCGCTACAGAATGAACACCGGTAAGGGCAACCATAGCTGGAGACATAGTTAATCGTCCGGGTTCCGAATTCGGTAACCATGACGCATTTTTCAATGTCAACGAGGTGGTAGGGAAGAGGTGGCCAGTCGTCAATGGACTCCAGACTTCTGTCGGGATTGGTAAAAACCTCCCCGTTTTCCTTCCAAATCACTCCGGGGATGTCTTTATAGCTTTCACCCGCCTCGATTCTTTTAACGACATCATGGAGTGCCCGGGCACCCTGTCCTTTGATGACAATGTCGATATAGGGGCTCTCCAGCACTTGATAGGGGTGAACCGATGGGTGCCAGCCACCCCAAATAACCTTAATATCTTTATTCGCTTCCTTTGCTTTTTGACTTGCTTTGAGACCTCCCTGAATTTGCAGCCCGGTCATGGCAGATATACCTAAAACCAGGCCGTCCTTGGCCGATTCGTGAATTTCCTTATACGGGTCGGGGTAAAGGTTCTCAGCAATAATTTTTATGGGATAGCCTTCTTTATCAAGAAAACGAGAGACACAAATAAGAGAAATGGGAAGATCGACCGGTTTGTAGTAGGGGTCGGGCCTTGGATTAAATAAAAGAATTGAGTTTTTCATGAATTCTCGATTGAAGTAAAGACTCTATTCTTAACGGTATATATTTGTGAAAAATTAAACCGGTTTTTGGCGGAATCAGGTTCTGTTTCCTGAGGTTTGATTTTCCCGCTTGATTATAGTCCAGCAAGCTTATAAATGGGAGTCTGGTTTTGTATTTTGCTAATCCGTGATTATATGGGTTTCGATTTCAGAATCTGCTATGGTTCGGGTTCGTTGGATCTGGAATCGGCGATATATCATTTTTGGGAGTAGTTTCAGGGCATCCCATTTACTTTTTAATAAAACCTGCCCCTGGCCCCGGTAGGTGAAATATTTTATGTCGGTAAACTGATGTTTCCAGATGGAAAAGAGGTATTTGAAATACATTTTCAGTGAATAGTTTTTGATGAAAACCAGGATGTCATTGCGTTTACATAAATACACATAACGGTCGCTATACAGTCCTACGGTTGCTGTTCCGATGTGATAAACCTTTGATTTTGGCAAATATACTGCTTTGAAGCCTTGCAGTTGGCTGCGCATATTCAGGTCAACATCTTCAGCGAAAATGAAAAAATCTTCATCGAACAATCCGATTTGTTGAAAAAGTTCTTTCCTGTAAATTCCAGCTCCGGCGCAGGCACCGAAAACATAGTCTTCTTGATCATACTGGCCATTGTCTTTTTCTCCCTGCCCACGCCCGCCCCCGGCCGACCAGGAATGAAAAAGGTCTCCGGTGTTATAGAAGACATCGCGATTGTCAAGGAACATCATTTTTGTGGTTCCCATGCCACACTCAGGGTGCCGCTCCATTCCTTCGTAAAGTTCGGTAAGCCAATCTGCTGTGACTTCTATATCGTTGTTGAGCAGCACGACGTATTCCGCATTTGATGCCTTGATTCCTTGATTGCAGGCAATGGCGAATCCCATATTGTGGGGATTTTTTAGCAGTTTCACCCAGGGGTATTTTTCTTGGATCATTTCGCGGGAACCATCCATCGACCCATTATCGACTACGATGACTTCAAAATTTTTAAACTTGAGTTGGGCCAATGAGTCCAGGCACATTCCCACAAAACTCATTCCATTCCAGTTGGGAACAATTACACTCACCGCAGGATTTTCAGGTCGGGTCATTTGAGGAGTTTCTGATTTTTCAACCGTATCGATTACGGCAATATCTGATGAACTGAATGTTTCTTCGCTCAACATCGCTTGAGCTCCTTGGTGCGAGGGGTTTAGTTTAATACATTTTTTTAATAGCTCCTGTCTTTTTCCTAGCGGAGCCAAGCGGGCCATTCTAAAGCAAGCATTGGCTTGAATATGCAAATATTGATCTGAAGAATCGACAATTCCATTAAATAAATCATAGGCTTCATTTGGGTTGCCAGCACTTTCCATAGCAGAGGCCGTAGAATATTTTAATATTCCGTTTTCGGGGTTCTTTACCAAATACAGTTTTAACGTTTCATACTCCGGTCTTAATTCTGTCTCTAGTTCTGCTAGGGCTTTAGCGATTTTTGTGTAAAGCCATTCTCTATCCTTTCGGAGTTCAATAGCTTGCGCTTCGCCGAATAAACTTTTCAGAGCTTCTTTATTTTTTAATTGAACCAGGCATTCAATAGAAAGTTCCCAGCAGTCATGTCGATAGGGGAACTGTTTTCTGATTCCATCAAATTCAACTTTGGCTTCTTCGTATTTTCCTTTGTGTTTTAATAGCAGTCCGTTTAAAAAATTATCTTCTATTTGTAAATCGAAGAATTTGATCTCTTCCTGAATCAGCAAGACCGCATCATCAAATCTCTTTTGTTGAATTTTTATGCTAGCCAGGTGCATTCTTAAGTGTTGCCATTTGGGTGACAATTCAATGGCTTTTTCAAAAGCTTTTTCAGCCATAAGAGGAAGTTTGAGTGCAGAATAAATTTCACCTAAATAAACGTTTCCTTCTCTATCATTAGGATTCAACTTTAAAAGTTTCCTGCATTCTTTTAAGGCCGTTGTTAGTTCGCCTCTTTCCATATCTACCCTGCTCAGTGCTGGTGCATGCCATTCTTCCTCAGTCAGGTCATCCATTTGCCGCATTTTTTCCTGCCAGGGTAGTGAAAGAGGCTCATTATTTAAAGGTTTGGAACCTTCCAGTCGATAAACGGGAAACCTTGCCAGGACAACTTTTAATAATGTGTACTTTAAGCCAGTTATATTTTCCAATTTCTGCATGTCGAGATCTGGAAAGGTTTTGATTATATATTTGGGTTTATGTTTTATGATTCCGCCAATCATACTATCGTAAAATCCTTCAAGATCTTGTGTGTCCCAGGGGCCTATGGTGTAGTGGAGATAATTGTCTGCTGAGGGGCAATCGGTCAAATGATAAAGCTGGGAGAAGGTTCCCCAAACGAAAATCCGTTCGCCAGATTCCCCACGCATTCTCATATATCGTTTTAGAATTTCCCCCAGTCGTGGAATATACAAATATTGATCGTATTTTTCGTATCGCACCAGGGTCTCGGGATGAGTTGGTTTTAAATAATAAGAGATAAGAGATTTAATATTCCAGGCCAGAATCAGGAGATATGCTCCCACGATCATTTTTGAAAGTGTAGGCTCTTGCTGCATAACCCAATGCATTCCCAGTCCACTTCCAAATGAAAGTAAAGCGAACCAGGGCAGATAATGATATCTGGAAAAGGCGCGTTGGAAAACGATATTACCCAGGGTAACCAGGGTGAATGTTGCCAACCAAAAGCTTTCCGCTTTGGTAATAAAAAATGCCAACCCTGCGATTCCACCAATCCAAATGGGCAGAGCTTGTTTTATAAGTAAAGCAATTTCGAACCAAATACTGAAATGCAGAATCTTGGTTTTGGTAATCCGCAAAGTAGTTGCCATGCGGGTTTTCATTTGCTTTTTGGCTTCGCTATCCCAGAATCCAAGTTTCCACTCTATCAAATTGGAAAGAATGACTACTCCAGCTACTGTAATAGTAAAAATGGCTACCGGGGTTTCGCCATAAGATATCCACACGATCGGGGTCAGAGCACCGGCATAGATGAGCATGGTACATTTCGATATAATTGCAAAGCCAAAGCATAGCCCTGCATAAAAAACCGAACCATTCAAAAGAAAAGCCAGTCCGGAAAAAATAAACGGGATATAGAATTGTTCAAAATTAAAAGAGCCTGCTGTCAGGTCAGGGGAGGTCCCATAAAATGAGTACAAAATTCCCCCGACAAATGCTGCCCAGGGGTTTTGCGTAATAACTAAAATGACCCAGTAAATGGACAGGCATGCGGCCGCATGGAAAATGGTTTGTAAATTCCGGATTCTTGCATGGCCGTTTTCGGGGGAGGAAAAAACCTTGTCGAAAAGCATCATCTTCCACATGGGAATGCCAATGATTTGTATATCTTTTTTCCAGCAAAAACCTTGTTTCGCGAAGCGGGCGCGGTAGGTATATATGGAAAAATCGTCGTCCAAAGGAAACTTAAGAAAAGGCAAGCGGCAAAGATATGCCATGACAGAGATTGCCAGAAGATGAAATGTAATTAATGAGTCCATATTAGCTTTTTGGCTGACCTGGTTTCAAAAAGGTGCCAATGAATTTATATTGGTGCTGATTTACCCAGTCTGGTACTTATCGGCAAAAACTTGAGCTCTCCTTAATAATTATTCCCTTGCAATGAAAGCCTTCAATATTTCAGTCCTTAATAGGGTTTATGGCCTAGGATGCAGATTTTTTCTGCTTGATTATAGTTTAAAAGGCTTGTTTTTGATTAGAAAATAAGGGGGAACGGTTGAGGAAGGCTCATTTTCTGCATGAGCTTTTGGAACGGAAAAAGTAATGAATTAAAGCAGATGAAGGATTTGGTCGGGTTAAGTAAAAACCTGACTAGGACTATTTTTTTACGAAAGTTGTATCAAATTCTTTTGTCTTGTTGATGTATTGGAAAATTGGTTTGGAAATTTGTTGGGCTAGCATTTCCATTCCTAATGGAGAAAAATGGACATAATCCAAAAAGTATTTTTCTTCCCTAGGGATCAGGTTATTACTGTCCACCAACGGGAGGGAATATTTTTCAGCTAATTCAACCATAATTAAATTTTCCCGAGATATGCCCTGGAATAATTTTTGAAAGCCTGGATCATCTTTTATTTCGTTATATGGGTATCTGCAAAAAGTGGAAAGAACCATTTTAATATTTCTCGCCATGCAAATTTGAATAATATGCTCAATATTTCTTTTATAGGTTTGTTCCCCTTGAAAATCTAGACTTATATCACGAGTGCCATAACAAACTGCATGTAATAAGCTATGCACCATTTCGGGGAACACAGCATGATTATAGAACGCCAAAGGTAAATACGGGAATTTTGACAGAGTTTTATATTTTGAATATGTTTCGCCCAAATTTCTTCTTGAATGGGAATAGTCACTTCTGAAATTAGGTGTTAGAGATGCCATAATATCGTTGCAAGAGTGATAAAGAATTACCATATCTGGTTCTGTGTCAACGACTGTTAAGAGAAATTGGATTAGAATTTCAATGGATGTGTAACCAGGTACTCCTGAATTAATGACCTCCACATTTTTATTTGGACATTTTTCCTTTAGGATTTTTTCAAGTTCCAATGGATAGCTATAGGACTTGTTTTCGTAATTGACATAGTATTGCGTTGTTGACGCGCCCAGACATTGGATTCGAAAGATATCTTTTGGTTTCGGAATAGCTACCTCACGGGTTCCATCAGGCCCATTGCAAAGTCCCATGCTGTTAGTTGAAAACTTATCGATTTTATATTCCTTATCTTGATTTAAAGGATACTTAACAGAACCCGTCAACAGGTTTTTAACGTTTTTTTTTAGCACGTAAGGGAGAAAAGGATGCGGTTCAAAACATATTCGGTCAAATGGTACCTTGGGTATCATTTCATAGGGTTTATTATTTTTTTTGAAATAATAAAGGCGAAAGATAAATTCAACAATCAAAATAAAAAGTGCGCCAGATAAGATTCCACTAAGAAATCCAAGTATGGAGAAGGAAAAATATTGAAATGGAAGAAATATGGAAAGCGATAACCCAACTAAAAAGCAAACAAGAAAATGAATCTTTGAAATCATTCGAAAAGATTTACCAGAGAGGATAGATATTTTGAGGCAGCTCACCTTTTTTCTTAGTGTTTTTTTTAGGCGGCTTCTTAGGGTTTGTTTTCACCCTGAAACCCAGGCATTTACGTATTTGTGAAAGCCAAAGGAATATTTTTTTTTCAAACAAGACGCAATCTCCTTATTACAATAAGGTTATATTTTATCACATTAGTATTGTTTTTTTTTACATTAATATTGTATTAAAATTCTGCTTAATGATTACTGGACTTAATAAACCTTATGTCTGAGTAAAAATAGTTTTGCTAACTGCAATGATAGTTAAAAAAAGTCCTTCAAAATGGCAAAGGGGATTTTCTCAGGTTTCAAAATGAATAGGGTGATTATTTCGCTGACTTGCTTTTCACCGTGGGATTGGCGAAAATAGGCAGGACGTCAACGATTACGGAGAATGGGATGCAAGAAGATCACACCAAATATTTCAAAGATATCGAAGTTAGAATCGACCAACTCCGGGGGTTTCTTTGACGTTGAAAATAAATTAAAAACCCTCGAATCACTTGATGAATCCATTGCCCGGCCAGGGTTTTGGGATGATAATCAGGAAGCACAAAAATTACTGCAAAACAGATCCGCATTTCAACGACAGGTTGATATATGGAAAAACCTTTACAACGCCAGCGAAGATATCCGTGCCATGCTCGAATTGTTGGAAGAGGAGGACGATCCATCTCTTTTAACGGAAATCCATACATCGCTGGAAGATCTCGATAGTCAGGTCGCTGAGGCAGAATTTAAAGCGCTCCTTTCCGGAAAAAATGATTTCAACAATGCTTTTGTGGCAATCAACTCGGGGGCGGGTGGAACAGAGTCTCAAGATTGGGCAGATATGTTGCTCCGAATGTATTTACGATGGGGCGATCGGAACGGTTTCAAGACAGAAGTCCTCGACACGCAATATGGCGATGAGGCTGGGATTAAAAGTGCCACGGTTTTGTTTTCCGGGGACTATGTTTTTGGTTATTTAAAAGCGGAGATGGGAGTGCATCGCCTGGTAAGAATTTCACCATTCGATTCCAATAAAAGAAGACACACATCATTTGCTTCCGTTTTTGTTTATCCTGAGGCCGATGACGACATCGAAGTGGAGATTAAGGAAGAGGATCTGAAAATGGATGTATACCGTGCTTCGGGTCCGGGCGGTCAGGGCGTCAATACCACCGATTCGGCAGTCCGTCTGACTCACGTGCCATCAGGAATCGTGGTTCAATGCCAGAATGAAAGGTCGCAACATAAAAATAAAGCATCCGCGATCAAGGTTCTAAAAGCACGATTGTATGAAATGGAACAGGAAAAGCAGGACGAGGAAAAGAAAGAAATGGAAAAGCAGAAAAAGAAAATTGAATGGGGTAGTCAGATTCGCTCCTATGTCCTTCATCCTTATCGTCTGGTCAAGGACCTGAGAACCAATGTGGAAGTTGGCAATGTAGATGCGGTTTTGGATGGCGACCTTGATGTTTTTATTCAGGCATTCCTGCGTTTTAATAGTTCAGAATCAGGGAGTGCGGTGAAATGAAGTCGACTCTGCGCGCATCTTTGGTCAATGATCCTTTTGGCGACCCTGGACTAATAGTTGATTTTTTATTTCAAAAACGATCCCTTTTGTTCGATTTGGGGGATATATCTTCGTTGAGTAATGCAGAGCTTTTGAAGGTTTCGCAAGTTTTTGTCAGCCATACGCATATTGATCATTTCATTGGTTTTGATCGTTTGTTAAGAACTGTTTTTGGGCGGGAAAAAACTCTGACTTTTTTCGGCCCCGAAAACTTTATTAAAAATGTGGAAGGTAAACTGGCAGGGTTTACCTGGAATCTGGTGGATCGGTATGAAGAGTCTCTGACTATTGATGTGGTTGAGGTGAGAAAAGACAAGCTAGTAAAAGCCACTTTCAGGGCTATTGATAAGTTCAGGCTCTCTGATAATAAGGAGGTCGAGTTTGATGATGGAGTCATTTTTGATGATCCTTCAATTACGGTACGGGTAGCGATACTTGAGCACCGAGTTCCTTGTTTGGGGTTTTCCCTTGAGGAAAAACTTCATGTGAATATCAATAAAGACCAATTAGAGGCTATGCAGGTTGTTGAAGGGCCTTGGTTGAATGACTTAAAACAATCCGTGCTAGAAAATAAGCCAGATACTTTTTCCATAAACGTTCCTGTCAAGAGAGACGGGAAGCCAGAGATAGAAAAAATTTCTCTGTGCCAGTTGAAAGAAGACCTTGTAGACATCTCACCAGGGCAGAAAATTGGATATGTTGTAGATACCGTTTATAACGAGCCAAACAGTAAAAGGATAATAAATTTGGTAAAATCTGCCGATATCTTTTTTTGTGAATCTCCATTTTTAGCCGATGAAGAAGTTAGAGGTCAGGAAAGGTTCCATCTTACCTCTCATCAGGCGGGTACTCTGGCGCGGGAAGCTTGTGCAAAGCAACTATGTGTATTTCACTTTTCCCGAAAGCATATGCCTCATCGTGAACGCTTTTATAAGGAAGCTGAAAACGCTTTCCAGGGAAACATGGAAGCGAGCGCCCTCACTGCAAAAAGCTAGACTTTTTTTCAGTATTTTTCAGAGACTTTTCATGCCTAAAGGATATTTATGGTAAAACAATCTTCAGATGAATACCCTAAACCTTCCATGTTGGTCCAATTCCTCATTCACCTTCGACAAGTAATCTTCCCCGGTTCCAAAAATTATTGGCAGAAACGTTATTCGATGGGAGGAAACTCCGGTAAAGGTTCCTATGGAGAAAGCGCAAAATTTAAATCTGAAGTCTTAAATAAGTTTGTCCACGATAACAATATAAGTTCGGTTACCGAATACGGGTGTGGCGATGGGAATCAGCTCACCTATTCAGACTACCCTAAATACACTGGCCTGGATATATCTCCACAGGCCATCAAACTTTGTACGGGTTTGTTTGCAGAAGATTCTTTCAAAATTTTTTTGGTATATGACCCCAACGAAATTGAAACCAATCAGCAGAAATTTTCGGCTGATCTGGTTCTTTCCCTGGATGTAATTTATCACCTTGTTGAAGATGACGTGTATCGCAAATATCTTACAAATGTGTTTAACTCTGCAAAAAAAAATGTGGCAATTTATTCGTCGAATGAAGAAGTGCATGGCGTGCTACATTCCAAGCATGTTCGCCATAGAAAGTTAACAAGCGATATTGAAGAATGGTTCCCCGCTTGGGAGCTGAAAGAAACCATTAAGAATGATAACCTTCAAAGCGAATCAAAAGGAAAAGAGCCTTCAGTTGATTTTTTTATTTTCCAACCCCGTTAATAATCGTCAGTTTTCATCAATTTCTTTAAAGAACCTTGCTAATGATTTGGATTGATTTTGCATTGTTATGGTATGCCTCCTATCGTGCGTGTCGAAATGGGTGTGAATGGGCCTTCCAAGGTGAGAAACTGGCATTGGCTTTTCTCTTTGCCCTCGCATTAAAAAGCCTGATTTTGTTTTTTTTAATACGTTTGGGAATGCAGCCGACTGCGGGCATCCAAGTAGGTGCGAGTATTTCTCTTTTGGCGTTTACCTTGTTTCTTCCTACAGGACACCGTGATGAAACGTCATCAGGGGAGGGCACAGGTTTGGTTTGGATTACTTTTTTTGGGGTAGGTTGCCTCTTTGCATTTAGTTTGGTCAATGCATGGTTTTTCCCGATCACTGAGTCTGATGCCATTTGGTATCATATAAGAGGGATGTCTTTTTTTCATGAAGTTCGGTTTGATTCAGAATGGGTGGTTCCACAGTTAAAACAATATCCTCCTTTCATTCCTCTTTTGTTTACCTATCTCATTGCTTTTGATGTGGATTTTTTAAAGATTGTTTTCCCGTTTTTATACCTTTGTCTGAATATTGTTTTTTATTCGCGAGTTCAGTCGCTAACTGGAAACAAAAAAATAGCATGTCTGTTTACGCTGGTGTTGGCAACCACCCCCTATTTCTGGTGGCATGGGGTATTGCCGTTTCTAGATTTAACTACGGCAGTTTTTTATTCTATCGGTACTCTGTATTGGTATTTCTGGATCCAAAATAAAATTGGAAGCTCATCAATAAAAGAAAAGAATTCTTACGCTTTAGTCAGCGGTATTTTTTTAGGGTTGGCTGCCTGGACCCGTATAGAGTTTCTTTTGTATGATTTAGTCCCGGTTTTCCTGGCGATATATGTATTTAGCCGAAACCCCGATAAAAGCAGCGACTTGAAATCTATGAAATTGTTTTTTCTATCCCTTCTTTTGTTTCCTTCTATTTGGTTTTTAAATTTAATGACTTTTGATATGGCTTTATGGAGTCAAATTAGGATGGTAGGTGGAGTTTGTGCCTTTGTATGGGTTCTTGCTTTAGTCTTGGCTTGGGGGAAATGGCAAATTCCTGAGACTGGCCTTCGCCTGGCATTTATTTTGGCAGTATCAGGTTTTCTCTTTCTGTTGGTAGTATTTGGAGCAGGGTCTGTGCCTGTCTGGAAAAAAATTGTGATCAGCTTGTATAGAACTTCCACCGTGCATATTTATTATTTATTTACCGCGTCTCTTGTTATTTTTATATTCTTTGAGAAGCTTAAAGATTTGCCCGAGCTAAAAAAAATATTGGGTTGTTTTCTGATTTTGTTTCTTTCTACTCATTTTGCAATATTTGCATACGCCAATCCTAAATGGTCGACTCTTGGCGAGTTTGTCTATGCGACTTTTATCCAACCTGGGAATAGTGTCAACCTTTCCGATACCCGGGGAATGATGTCCCTCTACCCTGTTTTTATTTTCTTTGTTTCATCACTACCTTTCATAAGGCAGAGGCTGATAAATGAATAATCGAACCTGGGTTGAAAACATGATTTGGTCGGTAATAGCTCTTAACTTTGTCGTTTTGATGTATGTATTTTTAATCCCACGCCTGCAATTTATGGTTTCTAATTGGGGAATGGAACCCGAAGCCCTGATGGAGTTGTCAGGGGCTAGTGACACCCCTAACCAGTATTCTAAAACCTATAAAGTAGCAAGTCAGATCCGTAAAATGGTGAAAGAAGATTCCATCGTCCTAATGCCGCCTGATAACTGGGATTATGGTTCGAATAGATCTGTTCTCATTCAACGTTTGTATCCAAGAGAGTTATATTTTTATGGAGATAAGGGGTTTGATGAGAGTTTGCTTTCCCTGGAAAACCTGGATAAGGAAATTTATGTAATGTTTAATAAAGGTTGGGGGAAAAGATTCTGTATAGAAGAGTCAGTAGAACTCCTCGAAAACCCAGGTTTTGGTATTTGTCGCGCTACGCAACCTTTTAGTTCTTTATAAAACCACCCATCACTGAGCCAGTGGCCCCGGCACTTTGGTGCTTGCCAATAGCTTTCTATAAAATAGAGTAATAATAATCGCTATAAAAACTATAAAGCATCGGTCCAAAAGGGTGGCGAGCATTCCTGCCTCAAAGCTGGCCCCCAACCATTGAGAAAAAACTCCTACGACCAATTCACGGGTTCCGATATCACTTTGAATAATAGGTATCGCGGAAATAAAGGGTAAGAGGGTTATAAATAGCAAGCAATACCCGAAGGGAATGCTAAGCCCAAGTACCTTGCAGATTAGAAAAAACCTCAATGTATTTAATACGACAATGAGTAGATTAAAAAAACACAGGGTATAAAATAATTTTCGGTTCTTTAAAATTCGGTACAAAGAGTTGATGGCTCTTATTAGGGCGTTGAGATATTTATTTGATTGGTGCTGCAGATCAAAGGTTTTCGAAAAAATCAAACCCAGGGCAACTGTAATTATCAAATAACCCATGGATAGAATTAAAAAAACTCCTTTTTCAGAAGCGAAATAAATTGCTGATATTGTTAACCCGCAAAATGCGTTAATAAAAAAGGAAATTAGATGGTCGGCACCCTGTGAGCCTGCAAAAGACATGAAGGGGAATTCGTAGCGTTGCTTCAGATAATTTGAGGTAAATAGAGACCCAGATTTAAAAAAGAAGTTGTTTAGCGAGGTGGTTATAGAGGATAGGCCAAGTGTTTCTTTAATATTTAGTCTGATATTGAAAGAGCCTGCCAGAGCCTTTAGTTTCATTCCATTGATAATAATTGATCCCAAAATCAAACAAGAAATAAGGGAAAACTGTATGGCGGAAATATTTTTCAGGTGAACCAATTCATCTCGGTGTTTTGCGACCAGTGATCCCAGCAGAAAAATCATTAAACCGGTAATCGCAAATTTAAATAAATTTATCAAGTTCAATGGCTTTTACAGGGATTAGTATTTATAAAGGCGCATTAAATTTTTTATGGGTGTATTGATGGTAAAGTTCGGAAATTCTTTTTGAAGAATTTTCCCATGAAAAATTTGAGCGAACCATTTCCAGGGCATTTTGAATTAGCTGGTCTCTTTGAGTTTTGCCTTTCGCCAGCTGTATTATTTTTTCCGCAATTGCCTGGGGGCTTTGTTCAGGGACAAGTAGACCGCTGAATTCGTTTCGAACGACATCTTTAATTCCTCCAACATCAGAAGCGATAACCGCTGTGCCTGAAGCCATAGCCTCCAGGAACACTACGCCCTGTCCTTCTGTGTCTCCATCAGGCGTAATAATCGAAGGCCCTATGAATATGTCTGCAGTTGCGAACCACTCCCTTAGCTCTTCCCCGCTTTTCCCTCCAATCATATTGACATAAGAGGTGAGATTGAGGTTTTGAATCTGTTTTTCCAATTGCTCTTTTAGTGGCCCAAACCCAATAATAACCAGTCGGGCGTTTGGGATTTCCTGGATAATTTGAGGCATGGCTTCGATCAAAAATTTAAACCCCTTTTTTAAGGCCAGACGGCCCACGCCAAGTAGTAGAAGGTTTTCAGATCCCATAGAAGCTTTGAGTTCCTGATTGAAGTTTCCCGGATTGAACTTGTCTAGATCGACTCCCATAGGCACTACTTGAATATTGGAGTTTTCACGATTCTCCAAAACTTTATTTTTTGTGGCCTGGCTGTTTACAGTACAGATTGTTGAATGTTTTAAGGCAAACTTTATCAGGATTCCGACACACGGTATGTTTTTGAATGAATAAACATCACCTCCGTGGGCCGTGAGGATATAAGGAATGCCTCTGAAAATTTTTATGAGGGCACAAAAAAATCCCTGTGGAATTAACCAATGGCAATGAATCAGGTCGAAACGATTTTTACCCGTTATTCTAATCAAGCGGATAAGCAAAGCTGCTAGAAAAAAGGGTAATTGCAGTCGAGCAAGCCAACTGGATTTCAGGTTGGGAATTATTCCGCCTTCATAGCAAAGCTTTTGAAGGTTTCTTGGGGAGAAGTATGGGAAACGAGTTATTTTCATTTCCTCCCAAGTTTCTTGCTCTTCGGCTCCTGGGGCATGGGGGACCAAAACATGGATGTCTACATCTTCAGGAAGGTTTCGGCAGATGTCGTAAACAAAAGGAGGCTCTTGATCGTTTTCCCATCGTGGGAAAGTGGTGGCGATAACTAGAACCCGAATTTTTTCGGATGGTTTATTTGTCATTTCAACCTGTCAATTTTGGAACCAATGTAACAGCGGGGATGTTATTGGTGTTATTCCTTCTTTTTAATTCTCAATTGAATATCTTCTAAGAGCTGTCTGTTGACAGAGATGAGTTCAGCGGCTATTCCCATCATTATAATTTGAAAACCAACAATCAAGAGGATGGCTGATAATATCAGGGATTGAATGTGTCCTTCGGTCTGTCCCATAAAAAAGAAAAAGAGATAGCGACAGCCAATGGCAAACCCTAAAAGAAATGTTGTGCCTCCTGCTATAGTGAATAGTCTTAAGGGGCGATACATAGAATAAACTTTAAGCATGGTAACCAAAGACCGCTGCAAATATACGCGAATGCTGGGAAATAGTCTGGATTCGCGTAATTTTGTATTGGTTTTAACCGGAACATGCGCTATAGCCAGATTTTTTTTTCCTGCGCTGATTATGGTTTCAATGGTATAGGTGAAATCGGAAACAACATTCAGTTGAAGGGCCGCATCCCTGCTGTATGCACGAAACCCGCTGGTTGCGTCTGGAATTTGTGTGCCAGATAATTGTCGCACTACCCAGCTTCCAAATTTTTGAAGAAATATTTTTATGGGGGAGAAATGACGGATCGTTTCAACTTGTCTGTCTCCTACAACAATATCAGCCTCTTTTTTAAGTATGGGTTCGACCAGCTTTGCTACATCTCCCCCAAAATACTGATTATCCGCATCTGTGTTGACGATGATATCCGCACCCAATTTTAGTGATTCGTTGATTCCTGCGATAAATGCCTTGGCTAATCCCTTATTATTTGTAAATTTAAGTATGTGATTAACTCCCAGGCTTTTAGCAACTTCTACAGTTTTATCTCTACTGCCATCGTCAATGACAAGAATTTCGATACTATCTATCCCTTCGATAGTTTTTGGGAGATCTTCAAGAGTCTGGGGAAGGGTGTTTTCTTCGTTTAAACAGGGAATTTGAATAATTAGTTTCACGGGATCAGTTGTCTGGTTATTCAGAATTTTTCGGAGCGGCGGAATATATAAACCTTATCGGTGGAAGTAGGTGATTGGAAAAGGTGTATTTGAACTTCGTAGGCGTTGTTGACTCTTTTTACCGGGGCATTCAGTACAATTTTCTCATAGTCATTTTTTTCCAGGATGGCATTCAATTTATCCTTTGCGAGGCTCGGATATTTTCCTGAATGCAGATCCCATTGGTCGCCCCTTAAAACAATCCAATCCGGTTTGCTTTGCGTGGTTAGTTCGCTGTTATGAATCATCTTGAACCCAATGTAAAAAGTCAAAGATTCTAATTCGTTGTCAATATAACATGTTTCCCCCTTTTTCCCATGTGTTTCAAAATATGAAACAATTTTATCTAGAGGGCCTTTATAAGGATTAGCGAGTTCACGCCAGTATTGAAAAAAACTGGATTTGAATTGTACTTCTCGCATAAATGTCTGATAAATACCCTGCAAATACAAACTGGGGAGAGGGTCAGTTCGAAGGGGAGGAGTTAATTCTTTAATGGGAACCAGAGGTCCTACGTGAATCAAATTAGAAAAAATCAGTATGGTTGTAAATATACCTTGCTTGACAATGGAACCTTGGAATATATGAAAAATTAACCACCCCAAAAGAATGAATAATATTGGAATGCTGGCGGAAATATATTGCAATTGCGGAATGGAATGAAGTGAAGCAGCCAATAAAATAAAAAAGACAGAAATAACCAGAAGGGAAACAGATCTACCGTATTTTCTTAATGTCCCCAAGATAAGGAAAGGAGCTAATATCAGCGGAAATAGGTAGTTATTAATTTGAAATAAGAAACCCGCAAAATGTTTCAGATAACCTAGATAAGAGGTATCAACAAATGTACTTTTGGAAGTATAAAATTCGGCTATTCGTTCTGAAAGCGCGGGTATAAATAAAAGCCATGGCAAACAAAATAGCGCGGTTATAGCAGCAGGAATTCTTATTCGTTTTAAGTTTAATGGGTCAACATCATTTCTAAAAACATACAGATGAATTAACATTCCCGCTATCAGGCCTGCAAATTCAACATACATAGTGTGAAAAAAAATAATCGATGTAACGGTAAATGGAATGGGATTCCATTTACTTTTTTCAAATATATCGATGTAAAATAAAAGAAGGCTGGGTGTTAATAATATAGGAATGGCAATGTAGCGTGAGGTCCTGAAATAAAGTAGCACCGGCACGCTGGTGGCTAAAAAAGTTGCGGCAAAAACAGCTACACGTCTCATTTGAGTTAGCCGAAAGGCAAAATGGTACAGGGCCCAGATGGAAAGAAATCCAGCTATGGCAAAAGGAAGTCTTGCTGCAAAAGTATTATTCCCCAGAAAGTGCAATGAAATAGCCTGAAGGTAGTAGGGTATCCATGTCCTATAAATAAAAATGCCATCGAAAACATCAGCATAGGGCATGCTGTGATTCAATTCGTCCGAATGCATTGGCAGTCCATACTTCAATATCGTGGTCGATATAAAAGTGTCTGCTCCTTCATCCACCTGTAGGACACTGTCATCCAGGCCGGTAAAAATTAACAAAAATGAAAAAGTTAGAAGGAAGGTTATTGCCAGATGGGACTTGAAAATAAGTCGGATGGATGTCACTTTAAGAAGCCATGTGGTCAGGTCGGTAAAAAGTCCTTTTTCGGTATTATACCTAAGAGTCCGTTCTAGCTGGGGCAAAACTTGACTCCGTGTTAGTTCTTTCATATTGAAAAGGAATTATGCGGTTAGATAATATGTAGCCCTATGGTATGATCGCCTCTTTAGATTTATCGGCTTAAAAATTCCCTGATATTAGCTAAAAATTGTCAAAATAATGGATGCTCCTGAAATATCTGTAGTGGTTTTAGCCTATCGAAGTGCAGGAACGATAGAGAGTTTTGTTGATTCTCTTGTCAATTCTCTGGAACAGGAAAATCTGCTGTGGGAGATTGTTCTGGTGGGGAATTACTTTGAAGGAATTGGAGACCAGACTCCCAATGTGGTTAGAAAAATTGCCGCCAGAGATTTGCGAATTAAAGCCGTGGCTGAAATAAAAAAAGGCATGATGGGTTGGGATATGAAGACGGGTTTGCAGGCGGCAACCGGAAAAACGATGGCTGTGATTGATGGAGATGGGCAAATGCCCAGTGGTGATGTGATTCGGGTGTACCAGTTGATGAAGGAAAAAGGCCTGGATCTCGCAAAAACCTATCGCGCACAAAGGGATGATGGCTCATACAGAAGGCTGATTTCGATTATTTATAATATAATATTTAAAATATTATTCCCCGGAGTCAATGCATGGGATATGAATTCCAAACCTAAAGTCATGACAAAGGAATTTTATGAAAAAATTAATCTGGAATCCAATGGATGGTTCATTGATGCTGAGATTATGATTTTGGCAAGGCGTTTGGATGCCAAAATTGGAGAAATTGAAACTGTGTTTCATAGTATGGATTCGCGTCCTTCGTTTGTAAAACCCCTTTCTATTCTTGAATTTTTGGGAAACCTTATTTGGTATCGGATAAAAGAGTTCTTTTCCCCAAAATAATCATTTGGTACCTGTATGAAACTTCTCATCACAGGGGCTTCCAGTACCCTGGGAAAAAATCTGACGACAGAATTGCTGAAAACCGGAAATATTTTCATCCGGCTTCTTGAGCACCATTTGCCCGTAAAAAGGGAGCATTGTGAAACTATTAAGGGGGATCTTCAGGATGTTGCCAGCTTAACCAAAGCTTGCTCCGGAGTGGATACGGTGATTCATTTAGCTGCCTTGACCCATTCCATTTCCGTGAAGGCCTACTTTGAAGTTAATGAAACCGGAACCGAAAATTTAATAAAGACATGCCAGAAAAATAAAGTGGGCCGGTTCATTTATGTCAGTTCCGCTGCTGCATCAGAGGAGGGCGGCGAATACGGAATAAGTAAGCTGCGGGGTGAAGAAAAAGTTCAAGAATCTATGCTGGATTGGGCAATCCTTAGACCTTCAGAAATTTATGGGCCAGATATGGCAGAGGGCATTGGTAAATTATTGTCATGGGTAAAACGATTTGCAGTTATCCCTGTTATTGGCAATGGCTCCTATTTCCTTAGCCCGGTATACGTTGGTGATATTGTTCAAGCAATTGTGGAAGTTTTTAAAAAAGATTTCCTGGGAAAAAAAACTCTGAACTTGTGCGGGCCAGAGGAAATGACTATGAATGAACTCATTGATCGGTTTGCCTTAAATCAAAATGTACAGAGAAAAAAATTGTTTCTACCTGTCTGGTTGGTCAGAATGGGAATTGGTTTCCTTTCCGTTTTCAAATCTGACTTAGCCTGTTCCGATCAAATACCCAGACTATTATGCGAGAAAGATCGAACTATTAAGGAAACACAGACAGTTATCCCATATAACCCCAGAAATATTGAAGAAGGCCTTTTGTCTTTTCGATCCCAGGGAACTTAACGTTTTTGGCCTTTTACCAGATACTGCCCACCAAGGGGCAACCAACCTAAGAACGGATCCAAAAAATTTAGGAAGGAAAAAAACTTGGGAAAGAATGTTGTATAAATAACCTGAATGTTTGACAAGAAAACACGATTAAAGTGTTTTTCAAGGTTACTTGATGGAACAAGCACTGCATCTTCATCAAAAGGACAATCCTTTACAATCTTTTGGGTGACAGGATTTATAGGATTATGTTCCCAGATAACCAGCCTTCCCTCTTGATTTAGCAGAGAAGAAAGTTTGTCGATTGTTTTTCCATGTTCATTATGAGGGATGTGGTGAAATACGCCGGCTGAAAAAATCAGATCATATTTAAAGCTTTCCCATTCTGGTGAATCGTGTTCGTGGAAATCTACTTGGTTTTGAAACCGTGAACGAGCTTTTAAAATAGAATCTTTTGATGGGTCAACTCCTGTATATACAGCCCTTGGAAAATATTCTTTAACATGTACATAGAGATTTCCCACTCCACATCCAAAGTCCAATAGGCGAAACGATTTTTCTGATAGGGATGGAAAAAGATTTTTCAGTTTATAAAGTTTCGCAGAAACAAGATTGTCAGCATCGTAACCTGTCTGGCGAATGGCATCGTTGACCAATTCGTTATAATTTTTGGAATAGGAGTCGAATGATTCGGGCATGAGATATTTATGAAAGAGAGCGATACAGATCCATATATTGAGCTATGATTTTTCTCCAGTCAAATCTGTTTTTAATTTCAGTCTGGATTCGGCAGCCCATTTGCAATCTTAGATTCGTGTCCTTTAATGATTCTATCCGATCTCGTATTACCTCGGGTACTCCAGATACCTGAAAACCGGTTTCTCCTTCAATCACTATTTCCCGCGCAATTCCTACGGGCGTGGATATCAATGGAAGCCCGTGTGCGGCTGCTTCAATAAGTGGCTGGCCAAAATTTTCATATAAAGAAGGATAAACAAATACATCTGCAGATCGATAAAGAGCCTTCAGCTCTACCGGCTGTTTTTTGCCAACGTACGTCACCCTGTTTTCAAGATCCAATTGTTTGGTGAGTTGTTTTAGCTCGTTAAGATACCCTGTCCGAGTAATACTACTGGTTTTTTCTTCCCCGCCGACGATTGTGAGATGAAAAGGAATCCTCAGTTGGCTAACGGCTTGAAGCAAGAGCTCAATTCTTCTAACACGGGCAATGCGGCCAACAAATAAGATTTGTAAGTTCTCAGATTCGCTTGATTTCTTATCAAGTGCTTCAACATCAATCCCCATGGGAATAATATGGATTTTTTCTTTTGCGATTCCAAACGCCACCGCATCTTCATATTCAATCTTTGATGAAACAACGATAGCTTGCGCATTTTTTGCGGATGTCTTTAAGGTGATAGCATCGTAAAGCTGATAAGGCAATCTTTGAGCTAAGGAGGGAAGATAATTTTTAAAGCCGAGAAGAGAACCGTGCGTGTTTAAAACGAAGGGCTTGTTTCTAATGCGAGCAAAAAAAAACCGCTGTCCGTCTGGAAGTTGCGGTAGTTATGACTGTGTAGAATATCAAAATTTTTCAGATGCGCTAGCATCCCGGAGCTGACCATATAACGCATGATTTTAAATTGCGATTTAAATCGATGGACGGAGACCCTCCCGAGTTTTTCAGAATTAGGAAGGTCTGAGGGGACATCTGAATAAGTCGTGTATACCGGAGATGAAATTCCTTTCTCCTCAAGGCGATCTGATATTTGAAAAGCCTGATTAACGGGGCCGCATATATAAGGCAAAAAACTTTCTATCGTACGTAATACCTTCAAAGTTGCTCCATGTTTGAAGAGTCCGAATGCCAGGTTGGATGTTTGATTTGTCTTTCCAATGTTTTCTTTTCAAGATCTAAAATTCCAATGCTTTGGGTTAATTTTCGAACCTGGTTGGTTAAAGCAGAAATTCGAATAGAAAAGTGAAGACAGATGACCATGAGGAATAATAAGCCGAAAAAGAATAAAGTTGAGGTGAATAAAGTGGCCCCAACTAATTCTGAAACCCACTTTAGTAATCCCTCAGAAACGGACAGAGCTAACATGGAAGTTCCGGTGATTAGCCAACCCATCGAATATTCTTCGCTCAAGTGCTTTCTTCTGACCAGTTCAAAAACGTAAGCAACAAGAAAAATACAGATTAAAATGGATATAATTTGAATTTTTGGTGGCATGAGTTTACCTTTTGGATACGTTTCTTAGTACAGTAACAAAAATCGATAGAAACATTTTAAAAATATAATATATGGTCTTGTGACCATGATGCATGGACTCTTTATCGGGACTGGCATGCATGGTAACGGGAATTTCCTTGACCTTCAATCCATAACGATGCATCAGAATAATAAAATCAGCGTCAGGATAGTCTGGTGGATAATGATCGCTTGCGGCAAAATGGATTGCCCTTCCTTTAAGAGCTTGGAAGCCTGAAGTTGGGTCGGTTACTTTTTGTCCGCAGAATATGGAAGCGATCTTTCCAAAAATATAAATGCCTGCATATCTAGCAAAAGAAGTTTTGTAAGAGCTGCTGTCCAGAAAACGGGAGCCGATTACGACATCAACCCCATCCTTTTGTACTTCCTTAATGAGTTCCTGAACATTTTTGGGATCGTGTTGTCCATCTGAATCCATTTGAATAACAATGGCGAAATTTTTTCGAGCAGCATAAATAAACCCCGTTTGGAGTGCAACTCCATAACCTGAATTATAGGGTAATGAAATTACGTTAGCACCGTGGCTACGGGCTACACTTTCGGTTCTATCTGCGGAGCCATCATTGATAACTAAGATGGGAATTCCTGGCGCTTTTTGTTGGATGGCTTCCAAAACAGCACCAATATTTTTTTCTTCGTTGTAAGCGGGAATAATTATTAAGGTTTTAGGATGACCTTTCAAGGGACCCTTGATAAAAGTGGTTTCCAATTCATCATTTTCCAGAATTACCGCTTGTTTCAATGATGATTGTGGTACCTGGTAACTGAGGGTTTTCATTCAAACAGGATCTTTCAAATCTAAATCATGAAAAATCATCTTAAAGTTGCCTTAATATCCAAATCAAAATGGCATCGCAATATCAAAGATGAGGAATAGTAGGCGCGAGCCTTTAAAATCTTAGACTACAGATAATAAAACGGTTTTTATTTGAATAAACTTGACCCTTAATCGGATTCTATTTTATAACAAATATAAGTCTTTGTAAATAATAGGCTTATGGTCGAAAGGGAGGTGTGGAAAGGGCGTTGGAAACCCTGCGGGATTTTCTAAAGAAATGGATCTATATGGAATGCTGGTTATGCAAGTTTGCCAATCGAAATGCTTCTCTTACCCGTGAGGTCAAAACTTTCAATAATGGCATTAAGGCTTGTGGATTAAGGTCTTCAAGTGAGTTAAAGCACTCTTGAGATAAAACGGTGACCTTGCTTTTGCTCAGGGCTTTCACTGTTGCAGAGCGGGGTTTGCCATCAATCAATCCCATTTCCCCAAAAATATCATCTTGATCCAATACTCCGATTACCAGTTTTTCTCCCTCGTTGTTCAGGCAGAAGACTTCAAACGTTCCTGCTTCAATAAGGTAAGCGCAGTCACTGGGGCTTCCAGCCTTGAACACCACATCACCAGGATTAAAATATAATGTTTTCATTTTATTGTCTCCCTGTTCTTTAAAACTTTTTGGTTAGTTGAGTTTAATATCTCTACTTGTTTTCCATCCTTTTTCAATTGGCCCAAGGTGTCTCTCAGCCGGTTTGTCAAAGTCTTTACGAGAATTACAAAAAATTTCGGGCTGTATTTAGAAAGAAATGCGAAGTGGGAAGTGTCCACTACTGTCAAACGAGAATTTTCAAGGGCAATTGCTGTGGCAGATCTTGGATACTTGTCGATCAGGCCCATTTCGCCAAATAGATCAGACTTTCTTAAAATTCGGACAAGCGTTCTTTTTCCATAGTCGTTTTCCTTGTAGATGCCCACCTTCCCAGATTGAATGATATAGGCATGTTTACTCGCTTCCCCTTTTCGGAAAATAACTTCTTCTTTTGAAAATGTAGTAATAGTTTCCATGATTTTTGTTCTCCTAAGACCTCACATTCAATACTGGGACTTTGGAATTTTCCCAGAGCAAGTCTGTAGTGTTTCTTAGCCTGTGAGATAGAACTTCCAGTAAAGGTCTCAATGCGAACGGGTCGTGCTTTAATAAGTAATCAAATGTTTTTTTGCTTATTACTGAAACCTGGGTATCTTCAAGAGCAATAGCCGTTGCAGTTCTCACCTCATTATCTATCAGACCCATCTCACCAAAGATGTCATTTTTTCTAAGCATGGCGACTACCTTGCGCTGGCCGTTTTGATCTGTTTCGGAAATTATTCCCACCTTACCCGTATCAATCATGTAGGCACTATCCCCGAAGGTTCCTTCTTTAAATATGAAGTCGTATTTTTTAAATTTTTTCGTAATCATCGTGTGGCTCCATATTTTTGTGTCGTTAGATTGCCGTTTGCCGGCGCTACCGAAGCTCGATTAGGATTTTTTATTTCTATTCGTTCTCGGGCTCCAAGTTTTGTGAAATTCATTGTTTCTCTTAAGCGGTTGGTTAAAACTTTTAAAATAGGTAGCAAGGCTTCAGGGTTTTCCTTAGCCAGTTGGTTAAAATTATTTCTTGTCATGACATACACAACAGAATCTTCACGGGCGCGAGCTGTTGCTGAACGAGGTCGCCCATCTATCAAACCCATTTCGCCAAAAATCTCATTTTCAGTTAACAGCCCGATAACCTTCTCCCCTTCTAAAGTATTTTCGATTATTTCAACCGATCCAGAGCTGATAATGAAGGCGCAGTCACTAGGGGTTCCCTGATGAAAAATTGTTCCGCCTTTTTGAAAATTTTGTCTAAGATTCATGTGATTCACCTAATTGAGACATTGTTTTTAACCATCCTTCATAATAGAAGTAGCAATTTTTAGGCCAAAATAGTTAAAAATTTTAAACAGTTGTGCAACACTGTGTTTTTTATCGTATTATTGACAAAAAATCTTTATATTTATTTGTGTTAAAATGCTTTAATGTTAAAAATTTATCAAAAAGTGGTAGAAATGTATAAAAAATTATAATTTTATGGGGGGGGTGGGGTTAGGTTTGGTTAATTCTGGAAATGAGTAGATTGAGTCTGCCAAAGCTATTTTTGTCAAAATGAAGGGAAAGTCGAGGTAAGTTTGGATATTCCTGATTGATCAATTCTTCTTTTAAGGGACTGGTGGCTTCAATTTTTCCCTTTAGCACGATATCCTGAAACTCATGGTTAAGTGTCATCAGAATCTCTTCAGAAAGAGGAGTATTTAGCCTTAGAACCGTTTTTTCCCTAACATAGCGCAGGGAGTGGAAAACGCGATAAAACGATTTTATATGGTTAACGGCTTCTTCCGAACTACGTGCCCTCTTAATAAGCAAACTATCTTGGGTGGAGCAATAGCCTTTCTCTATTAAAAGCGAGTCCAGCAAATCCAGCCACCGGTCCCAATAGCTATCCTCTTGATGATCCAGCAGGACAATGGGTCTTGGCATGCATTTGCCTGTTTGAAAGAGGGTGATATTTTCGAAGCCTTCATCCAATGTACCAAACCCGCCAGGGAGAAGCACCGTAGCGTGAGATTCTTTGATGAAGACCAGCTTCCGAGTGAAGAAGTATTTAAACTCGAGAAGGTTCGGAGAAGCCGAAATGAAAGGGTTGGCAACTTGTTCATGAGGGAGTTTGATATTCAAGCCGAAACTTTTGTTCTCGCCGGCTCCCTCATTGGCAGCTTGCATCACTCCGCCTCCAGCGCCGGAAATAATCAGGAAACCATTTTCCACGAGATTTTTTGACAAGTTTCTCGCCAATTCATAATTCCGGTCTGACTTCTCAACTCTGCCTGAACCAAACAGGGCAACTTTCCGAACTTCCCGATAAGGCTTAAAAACTTTAAATGAGGCTCTTAGCTCTTTCAGGGCTTTATCGATAAGTTTGTAGTCACCTATATCTTTATGCTCCTTGGCCATTAGCAAAAGAGTGGTCAGAATTTCTTCAAACAGAGCGTTGTCAGCGCAATCTTGAGAAAGTCTGCTGATTAACTCCCGGGTTTCCCGGGGGATTTGATTTTCCTTGTCTGGGGCCATGAATAACAGGTTATTTTTCAAAAATGGTGTCTGTAGGTTGATAAAAGCGCAATTATTTTCATACCTTCGATTTAATTGCTACAATCATATTTTATAAAAGTTTCTGTATTGAAACGATAAAGGAATTCAATTATGAACGATAAGGTATTAATCATAACCATTTTCAGTCTTTTGGGAATCGGTTTTATCGCGATACTCTTTGTTGCGATTCCCTGGTTTACCAATTATTTATTACCCAATTGGAAAGATACTTTAATTGATAGTGGAATCGTAATGGTCGCTATAGTTCTGTTTGTATATGGTTTTTATATGAACACTCGAATGCATTAAAAATTTTGCATTTTTATGGATGAAAAAAAACTGATAATAGTTTTGGCTTGTTTGCTGGTGCTGGGCTTCCTTTCCTTATTTATCGTAATCATCCCCTGGGCCAGTTGGGGACGTATTCCCGATTGGAAAAACGTTGCCATCGACAACCTCTTAATGGGAATCATATTTGGTGCCATTGTTTATGGAATATATATGGGTTCAAAGACCATGTAGATAAATTCGTATAATTTTTCATTTTTGTATCTTAAATCCCACCAAGGCAAAAATCCCAGCAGAAATAAAAGTTCCCCAAACTCCCAGCAGGAATTCCCCAATATAGAAAGTGACTCCCAGGTTAAAGGCCAACACCCCAAAGTACAAGCCAGGCCCTAATAGTGCCTGACCTGCTATTTGCTTGGCCTTAAATGGTACCTTAAGGTCCAACCATGAGTTTAAGACTGCGAAGCAAGTGAGTGTGGCAGCCGCTACAAAAATCCAGCCGGCAAAATTTGTAAGTGGAATATGAAAATATTCTCCAGGTTCTCGATAAAAATAGATTTTCCCAAGAAACCACCGGTCGCCGAGAAATGCGACAGGATCAATAATAACGTCCATCAGCATACACAGAATGGATGCTGAAGCGATCACTCTAAAAGAGTGCTTGAAAGGACCAATCTCACCTAATCGAATGTCCCACCCTTTTTTAATAAGCGGCGCCCATAAAAATAAGCTCAACGTGTAGCTCAAATAAATAAGGAAGGAGAAGGAAAGGGAATCCATGAAGGGAACATTGCTGATCCACAGCTCCTGGTCCCGAGTCGTATCGATATACGTGTAAAATCCGAAAGGAAAGCCATTACGAGTGGAAGAATATTCGCAAGCAAAAGCGATGCTATAGGCCAAAACGGTGAAAAACAAAGACCGAAGCACGCCCATATTCAAGATGGCAATCGTCAGATAAACCGCAAGGAATATAAAAACATAAGGGCGAAGTAATACCGTGCCCCAAAGTAAAGAAAGGGTTTCCATTTATCAGCGGTGGTTTTCCTGAAACCATTGGACAGATTGGCTCAACGCGTTTTCTACCGGGTTTTGCGGCAAACCCAGTTCTCGAATCGCCTTGGAAGAATCAAAATACATAAAATATTTCGCCATTTTCACTCCGGCAAGGGGAACGGCCGGTGGTTTTTGAGTGACCAGATTAGATAGGCTTTCACAAGCCAGACCGGCCGCATAAGCCACCCAATAGGGCATCTTGATACCCGGAGCTTTGATCCCGGTAATTTTTTCCAAAGCCAGAAGGATTTCCTTTAGAGACATATTTTTGTTTCCAAGAATATACCGTTCACCTGGCTTGCCTTTTTCTTCGGCAAGAATGTGTCCACGGGCGCAGTCGGATACATCGATCAGGTTCAATCCCGTATCCAGATACGCGGGCATTTTACCATTTAAAAAATCGAGGACAATTTTTCCAGTCGGGGTTGGTTTGATATCGCGTGGGCCTATGGGAGTGCTGGGGTTTACAACGACTACAGGAAGCCCTCTGCTGTGCATTTCCAATGCTATTTTTTCCGCCTGAAATTTGGATATTTTATAATCGTTACTCAGGGTGGCTGGGTCCAATGGCTGATCTTCATTCGTGGGTGTGCGATCTTTAGACAGTCCGATGCATCCTACGGTACTGGTATAAACAACACGTTCGAGACCCAACTCCAGTGCTGTTTCCAGAATATTGCGAGTTCCCTGAACATTGATATCGTAAATGAGATTTTTATCCCGATCCCACAAACTGTAATAAGCCGCCGCGTGGTAGAGCGTAGAGCAGCCTTCCATAGCAGATTTGAGTGACTCTCGATCACGGAGATCTCCCTTCGCCACTTCCGCATCCAGGCCATCAATATTTGTCAGGTCGGCATTACCGCGAGCCAATAGCTTGATCTTGCGACCGTCACGCAGCAATTCTCGTGCAATGGCGGATCCCAAAAACCCTGTAGCCCCTGTAACTAATGTGGTCATTTTTTTAAAGGTAGGTGAAAGAAAATTTGCTGCAAGTTAGGCGGCTAATTTGGATTGCAGAATTATCCTGTTAGATACCTATTGGCCCTACCCTTGTAGGGCATGAAATCTAAGGTTGGGATATAACACACGCCGATTGGCCACTATATGAAAATTTTTATTTTGGCATTTTTCTCAAGATCGATGAGATATTTTTTGAAAAGGTTTTGAGTTTCTCTCTTCATTAATATATTTAAAATATCAGTTTCTGCTTCTTCGAAGGGAATGAGTGTGCTTGGTATAATTTCATCCAGCTTCAAGATGTGAAAACCGAACGCGCTTTTTATGATGCTACTGGTTTCCCCCTCATTTAATTTCACCATCTCAGCGGCGATTTCCGGGATCGTGCTGTCCGGA
>Ga0114932_10000965_pt1 | contig 33907 bp, 36 predicted proteins | sample 2SBtaG_2_FD_87286 | JGI IMG/M metagenome (GOLD analysis project Ga0114932, IMG submission 87286) | Deep subsurface microbial communities from Kolumbo volcano to uncover new lineages of life (NeLLi) - 2SBTROV12_ACTIVE470 metaG | ecosystem: Environmental > Aquatic > Marine > Volcanic ...
CAATTGCATATTCTGCGCGCTCCATGGTGTTTCCAGGAATACAGATCGGGAGGGAATGGTCATTTGAAGAACAAGTAGGGAGTGGGAGTAAAAGTCTATGTGTGATGGCATCATTCCCCCCACTTATGTGTTCTATAGATAAATCTGAAATCTCAAACACATGGCTATGGGTCATATCGGGAATTGGCACGGAATTCATTATGTATGCTGAAAGGGACCCAATTAAAGATTCGGAGGAGGGGGAAATGGGAATAATGGATTTGGGATTTAATTCTTCCGAAGTAGATAAATTTGATTTTACTCTATTTCGAAGACATGAATAGCAGGCAGTTGCAGGATTAAATAGAGAAATTGAACCGAGGACAGAGGGTATAGAATAACCACCAAGACCTCCAAGTTCTATTGCGATCCAACTTGTAGCTATATCAGTATTCACTTTGTCGAAAAGTGGAGATCCGACGTGGTCAACTACCAGAACAATGGAAAATTCTTTTAATTTAGATTTAGAAACAGATTCTATAGAAACGGGGGTGACGGAGATTCCAGATTGTTGGAGTGCGAAGTCGATGGAAGTTGAAGTGGCTCCATCTCCGATAAGACCTATTTTCACGATATAACCTGTGCATCACAGATGTTTATCCATTGCGAGGGAGTAATTCGGTTGCGGTGGCTAATAATTTCTCAGGAGGGCAGGTCTCGAGCAGGGGGTGAGTTAGTCGGAGACGGAGACGGGGTCTTCCTACATTGACTGGAACGGTTTCGGTTGTAATCAAATTTAGTTGCTCTAATAGTTGTTTGGTTCGTGAAAAAGTTGCCCTGCTTGCTATGCCTATGTCTTCGCCCCAGCGCGAAAGATCATATAGAAGGATTTGATTGCGTGCTGCGATTAGTAAACTCAATGCAACTTCGTCTAAAAAGTCATAGGTTGATGGCAGTTTTTGGAGGGAGTAAAGAGCGGTGGAAAAATCGGATTCGAGGGTAGTTCCAAATTGAGACTGAAGGGAATCCAAGACGAGAGAAAAGGGAGGAGTTGCTATATGGAAAGGTATAGATTGAGACCACAGATTATTGTAGAAAGTGTAAACATCTTCTGTAATGGGTTGGGCAGGGGTAGTGAGTGTCAAGGTTGAATTTCCGGCGTTTATTAGGGTGATGAGAGAAGTACTAGTTAGCAATAGCCCGTTCGTAGGTAAAGTTTCTGCAGTTCGGAGTTCCAAGAGTCCAGTACTGGACAGTTCAGAGAGATAGCTAGCTGTAATAAAATCATTTGTCGTTTCTTTGACAGTGGCCCCATCAGATAATATTCTAATAGAGGGAGGATCGATTGAAGTGAATAAGAGATTAGTTATAGAAGTGATTAGTCGCTTAGAGGGACCGATTAAGAAAATTTGTCCGATATTTTCAGAAAAAAGTGTTTGTAACGTGGAGTCCAAATCGCGGTTGAAAATAGAATCCATTTTTCGTAAAGGGACTATTGATTTTCAGATATATACTTGTTTTGGCTTAAAGGAGGGGAGAGGGCCATAAGGAGAATTGGAAAAAAGGTCACCCAATGTGTTGATTTGAATCAAAGGTGAAGTAAAATTGTGGCATTTGGAACCGTAAGTACATTGACTTCTTTTCCTTCGTCTGTTTGATATTCTTCCATGATTTTAATCGCGTCTGGATTTATTGAGACCTCAGAACCGTCTATTTCGAGTTTGAGAATGCCATTTGTTTCAAGTTGGAGTTTTACGTCGGATATGGGCATTTCCATTATTGCAGATACAACGGTATCTGATTTGTCACGGAAAATTGGGCCGATTAAACTGTAATCTATTTGGATATCAGAGGGTACAAGATTAAGATCAGGTTTTCCAGATTTTAAAGAGATTGGGGCATTAATGGCCGCCGATAGGTCCAATGTATCGATTTTGTTTTTGCCGGAGACATAAAGCTCTACATTGTTTATTTTTTCATTAAGGGCCATTCCAGAATTTGCTTTCCAAGAACGGATACTTTGAGCTATATCGATTATGAGCCCTCCAGAAAAACTGATATCGGTAGTATCGGATGATTCGGGGAGGTCCCTAGGCCAAGGTGATGTGTGGACACTATCGGTTGTTTGAGGAAGTCGAGAATATAATTCTTCACAGATGAAGGGGGTGAAAGGAGACAGCATTACAATAAGTGCGCGTAATGTCAGATACAATGTGTGAAGTGCTGCAGATTTTTCGGGGGTCTGGTCGCCGTATATGCGCCCTTTAACTAACTCAATATAATTATCAGCAAGATCGTGCCAAATGAAATCTCGTAGTTTTCTCAGCGCGGAATCGAATCGGTATTTATCCATATCCTGAGATACTTCCAGTGCTAATGAGTTCAGTTTAGAGAATAGCCATAAGTCAGCAGTTCGATAAGGTGGATTTTTCAAGGAAGGTAAATCATTGGAAAAGTGGGTTGATGAAAAACGGACGATATTCCATAGTTTTGTTAAGAAACGAGATGCGCTAATGACCTCTTTCCATTGGAATTGGATATCACTTCCAGGGTGACCGCCCAAGGCTATTGCTTGTCTAAATGCATCTGCAGAATATTCTTCAATGACCTCGCTTGGTTGGACAAAATTATTTCTTGATTTCGACATTTTATAGCCATCATCACCAAAAACCATTCCATTGATGAGAGCTTCTTTCCATGGTTGTTTTTGGACTATTGCCGCAGTTCTCAATATAGTATAAAATGCCCAGGTTCGGATGATGTCATGTCCCTGTTCTCGGAGCGACGTGGGAGTAAAGGTATTTTCTGGCCATCCACGGATATATAGGGGAGTTATTGAAGAATCCATCCATGTATCCATCACGTCTGTTTCGGGGGACCAAGTAGAAGAACCACAATTGGGACAATTTTCAATGGAGGGATTAGTTTCGGTTGGATCTACGGGCAATTCGTCTTCTTGTGCAATGGTGATGTAATCACAAGAAGAACAAAACCAGGCAGGTATGGGTGTGGCAAATACACGCTGTCGACTAATAACCCAATCCCAATCCATACTTTCCGTCCACTCTTTTAATCGAAGGAACATGTGTGCAGGAATCCAATCTATCGAATCGGATTTTTTGAGTATATCTTTAGAGTCTACCTTTACAAACCACTGCTCGCGGCTTAAAATTTCAATGGGCGTGTCACAACGCCAACAGACACCAACGGATTGGTCTGTTTTTTCACTTTTGACTAAGTGTTTTTTTTCAGATAAAGAAGTTACAATTGCACTTTTTGCTTCGTTGATTGTCAATCCAGCATAGTCCCCAGCTAGTTCTCCGAGATGACCATCTTCTGTGAAGACGTCTCGGAGTGGCAGATTATATTCAGCCCACCAAGAGACATCTTGTTTACCTCCAAAAGTACAAATCATAACAGCACCGGTACCAAATTCGGGATCGACTGAATCGTCTGCGAATAGATGAACTTCGTGTTCGAATAGAGGCACTTTGAATGACTTTTCAAGTGCCCAGGAATAGCGAGAGTCGGTGGGGTTAACAGCGATAGCGACGCATGCTGCCAATAGTTCGGGGCGAGTAGTAGCTATTTGAATATCTTTTTCCTCAGTTCCAGAGAATGTTAGATAGTGGAGGCTCGCTTCGCGATCTAGGGTTTCTACTTCGGCATCTGCGATTGCTGTTTCACATCTAGGGCACCAATTTACAGGATGTTCACTTCGATAAATATGCCCTTGAGAATGCATTTTAAGAAAAGATAATTGAGTTGTCCCCCAGAAGGAAGGGTCCATGGTCCTAAATTCGTAGTTCCAATCTTGAGAAAATCCTAGATCCAACATGACCTGTTTCATAGATTGTATTTGTTTTTCGGTGTATTCAGAACACATTTTGCGGAAGACATCTCGGGATATATCAGTGCGGTGAATATTATTACTCTCTTCTACTTTAACTTCTGTGGGCAATCCGTGGCAGTCCCAGCCCTGAGGAAATAAAACGTCGTAGCCCTGAAGCCGACGGTAGCGAGCTGCGAAATCCATATAACACCAACCGAGTGAGTTTCCAATGTGGAAATTTCCAGTAGGGTAAGGAGGAGGAGTATCAATTACGTAGTCTTCTGCCCCGGTATCTTCGTAGCGATATAGTTGAGATTCAAACCAATGGTCCCTCCATTTGGGTTCGATTTCTTTTGGATTATAAAGTTCTGGAAAATCAATCATATCTAACTTCTGTTAAAAATACGTCGAATAGGAAATTGGGAAATCTCTTCTATTTCTTTTCATGGTGCCCCCCAAACATGAATCTCATCGCGGAAAGAATTTTATCGGCAAAAGGACTTGATCCCTGAGAATTGAATCTAGCAAACAAAGCAGCTGAAAGAGCAGGGACAGGTACTCCTAAATCAACTGCAGAATTGATAGTCCAACGCCCTTCCCCACTATCTGAAACCCTTCCAGAATAGGTATCCAATCCAGGAGAGTCCCGGAGTGCGGCTGCGGTGAGGTCTAGTAACCAAGATCCAACTACACTGCCACGACGCCACAATTCTGCTACTTCTGCGATGTCTAGATCATATTGATAGTTTTGAGGATCTTCCATGGGTGCTGTTTCGGCGTCAATGCCAACATATTCTTTGCCTTTATTTGCAGATTTGAGTATATTGAACCCCTCAGCATAAGATTGCATAATGCCATATTCTACACCATTGTGAACCATTTTAACAAAATGTCCTGCACCCCAGGGACCACAATGTAACCATCCATTCTCTGCAGGGGTGACAGTAGAATCGGGTTGGGTTCTATCGATGGAATCTATATCAGGTGAAAGCGCATCGAAAATGGGCCTACAATAAGTTACGTCTTCGTCTGTCCCGCCTATCATAAGGCAATACCCACGATCTAATCCCCAAACTCCGCCAGAAGTACCGCAGTCGATATAGCCAATATTTTGATCCGCTAGACGAATTCCCCTATCCCGGCTGTGTTTAAAATTACTATTTCCGTGATCGATAATGATATCTCCAGGACGTACGTGGAGGAGAAGTTCAGATAGAGTGTCGTCGACAGATCCTGCAGGAATAACCATGAGGAAAACACTTTTTGAATCGGTGGTGTCGTGGACCGAGCTTACCAGTGCTTCAATATCATTCGCATAACCATCTAGAGCATCGTCTTCGAAGAGCTTCTTGGCTGCTTCGACATTTCGTCGATATCCCCAAACTTCATGGTTATTGTTGCGCAATCTGCGGGACATATACTCACCCATTCTACCGAGTCCTATGACTCCAATTTTCATGTGTCGTCTTTGTGGACAAGTGAACTTAAGGATGATTACTCGTTTCTATGAGGATAGACCTAAGGAGATTCGCCGGTTTCGAGGCGCAAGTCAGATACTGGATAAGCAACACAAGTGAGACAATATCCAGAATTGAGTTCGTCTTGAGATATCATTTCTTGATCATCGTGGAAGGCCAACTCTGCTGCAGAACCATTGGTGATTTTACCTGCACAAGAGAGGCAACTGCCTTCTCTGCAGGCATAGGGCATATCCCACCCCTGTTCCTCTCCAGCTTCAAGTAAAGTTTGGTTTTCTCGGACTTCGACCGTGAGTCCTTCTTTTACATACTCAATTTTAAATACCCTAGCGTCACTGTCCGAGATGTCCTGGGGCTGGTGTTTAGAAGATTCTTCGATTTCCGACCCCATATCTTCAATGGGAGAATCGGTGGCAACAGAGGCTCCAATTACTATGGTACCTGCGGCCCTGCTCATTGGTTCCGGGAAAGTCGTCTCAGAAATGGCCAGGGCCCTTTGTGCTAAAATGGACGGGGCTATGTCTTCTTTAGATTGCCATTGTTGCCCTCTAGAAAAATGAAGACCTACAAAAGCAGCTGTAAGAAAGACGCCGATTGCCATGCCCATTAAATCAACCATATTCCGGATTATGGATGGCTAGTTTAAGGCGGTTTTGATCCCGAATCATAAAAAGAATATCTGAATTTTGGAAATATTCCTTAAAGGGAATGGATAAATTTATTGAAAGCTACTATTGTGTAGAGATCAATGGAAAGATTGCAAGTAGCCATTTTAGATGCGTCTTACAACGATAGCCATGCCCGTAGGAACTTTAGGAGAGAAATAGGAGTGGAAACTATTGAGTTTGATGTTACAAGAGGGGACTTGCCGCAGACTTTTGACTTTGATGCAATTGTCGTCACAGGGTCCCGTGCTTCTGTGTATTGGGAAGATGAATGGATTGGAAATCTAATGGAATGGCTTGAGGAATCGATTGAAAGGGGAATTCCCCATCTTGGTGTTTGTTTTGGTCACCAGATTATGGCGGTGGCATTAGGGGGGAAAGTGGAATCTATGGGTGACTTTGAAATTGGATATAATGAGATCCAGAGAGTAGGGGAAAGTAGGCTTTTGGAGGGAATTTCAGAGACATTTGTCTCGTTTTCTACCCATGGGGATGCGGTTGTTGAGATCCCACCTGAATCGCTGCTTATTGCAGAAAATGAATATGGAATACAAGGGTGGAATAAGGGGAATGTGTGGACTGTTCAATTTCATCCGGAATATGATTTGGAGACTATTAAAAATACTACACCTAAAAAAGAAGGTCCACTTATTCCTCGTACAAAAATTGAAAAAATATTAGCAAAATCGACAAAGGATACATATCATAAAATAAGCGAAACTAAGCGACTGTTTGATAATTTTATAGAATTGGCGTCGGAGGTGAAACAACATGGAACAAATTAAATTTGGGACAGATGGGTGGAGAGCAACTCTTGATATTTTTACAGCAGAGAGAGTTAATTTAGTAGGGGAGGCGATTGTGTCTTATGTTAGGTCTGTCGGTCTCGAAAAAAAGCCAATAATAATTGTGCATGACGCCAGAGAATCGTCTCCAATTTTTGTCAAGGGGCTATATGAAAAGATGACTCAATTGGGTCAAGATGTAATATGCGGAGATAGAGACTATCCAACTCCAATGGCTGCGTGGACAGTTGTGGATAGGGACCTTGCAGGTGCAATTGTGATAACTGCTTCACACAATCCACCAGAGTATAATGGGATAAAATTCATACCTGCGGGTGGTGCTCCAGCCCTTCCAGAAGTGACTACAGAGCTAGAGAAATATTTAATGAATCCAAACAGCGTGTTGAAAGGAGGAGGAAAGGTGGAAGTGGTAGATTTTATGGGCCCATATGTTAAACATGTCAATGAGTTAGTTGGGACAGACCTCAAGGGATTGGAGGTTGTGTATGATGCCATGCATGGTAGTGGGAGGGGAATTACAGATGAAATTCTTAGAGGGTCGGGGGCAGATGTTAAATCAATAAGAGATTATTTAGACCCTACATTTGGTGGAACCCCTCCAGAACCAAAATCCGAAAATCTAGAGTTGCTAGTTGAGTCTATTCAAAGTGGGGAGGGAGATATTGGGATTGCGAATGATGGAGATGCAGATCGGGTGGCGGTTGTGACCCCACGAAGAGGGTGCCTTGATGGGAATCTGTTATTTGCGGTGCTTTATGAATATTTACTTGAAAGAGATACAGGTCCTGCAGTTCGAACGGTATCTACAACGTACTTAATTGATAAAATAGCAGAATCCCATGATCAGTCGGTAGTTGAAGTTCCAGTGGGTTTTAAATGGGTTGCTCAAGCTATGAAAACTCACTCGGCTCTATTTGGAGGAGAAGACTCTGGTGGTTTTTCTATGAAAGGGCATGTTAGAGAAAAGGATGGTATTTTAATTGCGCAATTGGCGGCCTCGGCAGAATTAGAAAGGCCATTGGATGAAAGAGTGGATCTAATTTTAGAAAGGCATGGTGAAGTTCACAATCTAACGCAAAATATAGTTTGTCAAGAGTCAAAGAAAAAAGAAGTACTGGATAAAATTCATCAGGGCGTAGGAGATGAATTTTCAGGGGTGAAAATAAAACAAATTAATGCTATCGATGGGGTGAAAATTCTACTAGTAGATGGATCGTGGATTCTCCTACGGCCTAGTGGTACAGAGCCAAAAATGCGCATATACACAGAGGGGAATAGCAAGAATGGAGTTGAAGAATTAGTAAAGAGTGGAGAAGAATTGATCAGTGGATTAATAGGATCCTAGATATCTTCCATCTGTGTTAGATGAAATTGAAAAGCCTAATTTTTGGTAGAATTGCAGAGATTCCTTATCAAATTCTGCAATGAGGGGTTCGTTTGAGTTCTTAGCGGCAGTTTTCACGAGAGCAGATCCAATTCCTTGATGGCGGCGTTTGGATCTAACGGCAATCGCTTCTATAGTGTTTTCAGTAGACACGAGAATACCAAGAATTGTTTCGGGGGACTCTGCTACTAGAATTTCTTCGGACGAGATCCGACTTTGAACGATTTCCAAATCTAGTTGGAGCATAGATCCGTCGATTATATTCATAACAGACGGTAGATCGGAGATGGTGGCACTTCGGATTGTGAATCTACTATATTCCACAGGGGGAGTATATACGTTGCAGGACAAAGGTTTACTGGATTAGCCCCCACTGAGGACCGTTAATAACTTAGAATGAGAAGCAGTAACAGGAGAATCATGGGGTATGGGGATCCCGTCTACCAATATTACAACTTCGTTTGGAGATATGCCTATGTCTCGTAATAAGTCGACATATGTCTGGTTGGAAACATCAAATTCGTGGGTGTCACCGCCTACAATTGAAAGTGTTGCTTTCACATAGTTTTTAGAATATCGATTGATTTTAGAGTGTCGACTTTCCACGGGGTTTAAGATTGGGAAAGACGTCGAGAGAGCATGGACGGTACTACCTCACCTGCGAAGGAGGGGATATGGATTGAAAAATATAGACCTAGATCACTATCGCAAATTGTTGGTCAAGAGGCGATAACATCTAGATTAAAAGGTTATGTTGAGAAAAAAGACCTACCACACCTGCTCTTTTCGGGCCCCGCGGGGGTGGGTAAAACGACTAGCTCCGTCGCCATTGCCCAAGAAATATATGGAGAGAAATGGAAGGAAAATTTTCTTGAACTCAATGCATCTGATGAGAGAGGAATTGACGTTGTTAGGAATAGAATAAAGAATTTTGCTCGGTCTTCTTTTGGGAAATATGACTATAAAATCATATTCCTTGATGAAGCAGATTCACTAACCAAAGATGCTCAAAGTGCTTTGAGAAGAACAATGGAACAATTTTCTCATAATACTAGGTTTATACTATCATGCAATTATTCCAATAGAATCATTGATCCGATCCAATCTAGATGTGCAGTATTTCGATTTCCACCATTATCAGATGAAGCCATATCGGAGAATGTGAGAGAAATCGCGCGGGAAGAGGGGATAGCGATTACAGAGGACGGAGTGGGGGCAATTATATACGTATCCCAAGGGGATATGAGAAAGGCGATAAATTCACTCCAGGCTGCTTCGATAACAGGTGAAGAAGTTGAAGAAGAGGGAGTGTACAAGACAGCCGCATCTGCAAGACCAGAGGATATACATTCGATGGTAGAAAAAGCACTAGATGGAGATTTCATAGAAGCCAGAAAAATATTGGAAATACTACTGATAGAAGGTGGAGTTTCGGGAGGAGATATAATAGATCAGATATATCGATCGGTGTGGGAATTTCAAGTGGACAATGAGAGTGCAGTGCTGATGATTGATAGAATCGGGGAAGCAGAGTATAGGATTTCAGAAGGGGCAAGTGAAAGAATACAATTAGAGGCACTTCTTGCTGCTATATCGATGAAAAGTTAGTAGAGAGAAAGGTGGCCAAGCCCGAAATCCTTTTGTTCGGATAGGCACGATACGGCCACAATGAGTGATTTGGAGAAAGAATACTTCCTTGATTATTTTGAAAATGAGGGATTTTTTCGAAGAGAATGCAAAGGTTGCGGAGTATTCTTTTGGACAAGAGATGAGTCTAGGCATAAATGTGGGGAATCCCCATGTGAAGAATATAGTTTTATCGGGAATCCAGGGTTTAATAAGAAATACACAGTAGATGAAATGCGGGAGAGGTTCCTCTCGTTCTTTGAGGATAACGATCATACGAGAATTAGTCCATATCCTGTTGCAGCTAACAGATGGAGAGATGACGTGTTGCTAACTCAGGCTTCTATATATGATTTCCAACCTCTCGTCACTTCGGGGGAAGTTCCACCTCCTGCAAATCCATTGGCAATAAGTCAACCATGCATAAGGATGCAAGACATCGACAATGTTGGTCGAACGGGTCGACATACGATAGCTTTTGAGATGTTGGCGCATCATGCATTTAATGTGCGAGAAGGGGGGCCAGACGAATTGGCATATAGTGGGAAAATTTATTGGAAAGATGAGACGGTTAGATATTGTGATGAATTTTTAAAGGAGATGGGTGCAGATCTACAAGAAGTAGTATACATAGAAGATCCATGGGTAGGTGGCGGGAATGCGGGACCGGCTTTCGAAGTAGTATACAGAGGTCTAGAGTTGGCTACACTGGTATTTATGTCGCTTAAACTGGATTCGGAAGGAGAATATGAGTTAAAAGATGGGCAATTGTATTCCCCAATGCAAACATATATTGTAGATACGGGTTATGGTTTGGAGAGATGGGCATGGGTATCCCAAGGTACGTCTACAATTTATGAGGCCATCTATCCAGAGATGATAGAATTGCTCGCTGAAGATGTGGGAATAGAACATACTGAAGAAGAGAAGAAGCTATTGAATGGGGCGTCTAGGTTGGCTGGAGAATTAGATATAGATAAATCGAAAACGTTTGAGATTGCGAGGAATAAAATTGCAGAAGATCTGTCGGTTACGAGAGAAGAATTAGAACGATTGGTGGCACCCATGGAAGCTATATATGCCATTTCAGATCATTGTAGAGCATTGGCATTTATGTTGGGAGATGGAATAGTTCCATCGAATGTTGGAACGGGATATCTCGCGAGAATGGTTATCCGGAGAGCAGAGAGACTGTGTAGTTCAATCGGTGTGGAGATGAAATTGGAAGAATTGATAGACATACAAGCAGAGAAAATTGGATACAATAACCGAGAAGTTATTAGAGATATCGTATGCGCAGAGATTGAAAGGTATGGGGAAACTCTTGAGAGAGGATCTAGAAAAGTAGGTCAAATCAGCAAAGATTATTCCAAGACAGGAGAATCGATACCAACTGAGAAATTAATTGAACTTTATGACTCTCATGGAATTCAGCCAGTGATGGTGAAAGAGATAGCAGAAGAGGTTGGGGCAATAGTGGAAATTCCTGATGATTTTTATTCCCTTGTTGCCGCAAGTCATGAGAAAAGACAAAGTAAAAAACAAACAAAAATAGAGAAACTATCAAAGGTGGAAGAAAGTATTCCTAAAACTAAAAGATTGTACTACGACGATCAAACTCAAACTCAATTTGACGCAAAAGTAGTGGAAGTAATAGACAACAAGGATGGGTCATTCGAATTAGTTTTGGATCAAACTTTGTTTTATCCAGAAGGGGGTGGGCAGCCTTCAGATATGGGTAGCATATCGAGTGAGAAAACAAAGGTCAAAGTAGTAGATGTGCAGACAGAGGGTGGAATTATTTTTCACAATGTCGATGGGAATGTAAAAGTTGGAAGTGTGGTTAGAGGAGAGATTGACAATGGGAGAAGACAGCGGTTAATGCGGCATCACACCGCCACACATATTCTGGTTCACTCGGCTAGGCAATTGCTAGGCGAACATATACGTCAGGCAGGGGCTCAGAAAGGAGTAGACAATTCTAGGATAGATATCCAACATTATCGAAAATTAAGTAGAGAAAATATCAGAGATATCGAAGCGATTGCAAATAAAATTATTGTAGAGAACACAATGATAGAACAGGAATGGCTTGACAGACATGAGGCAGAAAAACAATATGGGTTTGATTTATACCAAGGAGGAATACCAAAGGGAGTAGATATCAGATTGATCCATGTGGCAGGAGACGTGCAGGCTTGTGCAGGAACACATGTGAAGAGAACAGGAGACATAGGGATTATTAAGATAGTGAATACAGAGAGGATTCAAGATGGTGTTGAGAGGATAATTTTTGCAGCGGGTGATGCTGCGTTGGTAGAGATACAAAGAACAGAGGACATATTGGTAGAAAGTGCAGATATGCTGAATATATCTCCTGCAGAAGTTCCCAAAACGACGCAACGGTTTTTTGAAGAATGGAAAGAAAGGGGAAAATACATAGATAATTTGAGACGTGAAGTGGCTAAAAATCGTGGCGGAGAGGGGGCGAAAGAAATCGAAATAGATGACTTGGTAGTGGTGATTCAGAGAATTGACACAGATATGGAGCAGCTCAGAGAGATTGCGAATGCAATAGTAGAAGAAGGAAAGGTTGCAGTATTGGGTAGTGGGAATGGGGGGGCAAAGATAGTTGTGGCAGTCCCAAAGGGTGGAGGGCTACATGCAGGAAAAATATTGAATGGTTTGGCCGAAATAATAGGAGGAAGAGGAGGAGGTTCGGCAGAATTTGCGCAAGGAGGAGGTCCAGAAGTTGGTAAACTCGATCTAGCACTAGAATCCGTAGAGGATTTAATAACCTCAATCGACTAGTTTGAGAAATCACTTTTTCGATCGATTACGAACACGACGGGAGTTGAACCCGCGACCATCGGATGACTCCCCCCAACACTATGCGTGAAGAGGATAGAAGTCCGACGCTCTGTCCAGGCTGAGCTACGTGTCCTATGCCTTACTAGTGCTTTCAAGGAACAAAAACAGCAGGGTTCAATGTCGATAAGTACGAGATATTAAGCTCGTACAGAATAAAATAGTATTATGGAGATAATTGGGATAGTTGGACTTCCAGGAAGTGGAAAAACGGAGATATCCAATTATGCTCATGGGAAGGATATACCAGTCATATCGATGGGCGACGTTATTCGAAGAGAATGTTTGGAGAGAGGATTAGAACCAGCAGATCACCATGGGGAAATTGCAAAGAAACTTCGGGAAGAGTTAGGGAGGGATGCGATAGCTAAGTTGACTATTCCTCTGGTGCAGGGGGCGATAGAAAAAGGAAATAGAGTGGTGATAGATGGGATAAGATCGGGGGATGAAGTGAAAGCATTTAGAAAAGAATTTGGAAAAAAATTCAAACTATTGAAAATTGAATCTCCTTTTAAATTGCGTCTGAAGAGGATTGGAGAACGGGGGAGAGATAATCCGGAAGTAGAAACGCTGGAACAAAGAGACGATAGGGAATTGGGATTTGGCCTGGGGGATGCGATGGAGAGTGCAGAGATGGGAATAGAGAATATAGGAACGATTGAAGAATTGTATTTAGAGATTTCAAAGTTGATTGGGTGAAATCATATGAAGAAAAATATAGCGGTTAAAAGTACAAAGATACCGAAAACGTCGCAAAGGTTGGTCACAGTGGGGATGACAACATCGTCGGGGTCTAGGCTTAGTAGGTATGAAGAGTAAGTTGTAATTAAAGCAATTAGGGCCGTGAAAATGGAAATTAGTATGCCACTGAAAGTGGTGATTAAAACTATTTGGAATAGCCCCAAGAGAGGTTCGAAAACTATGGTTGAGACTACCCATGTTACCACGCCAATGAGGGGGAAAATGGTGACAGATAGGGCCATGGTAGAAAGGATATTCCCGGTTAAGTGGTAGTTACTAAATTTGAATTCTAAAAGCCCTAGATGGAATGCCGTAGAAAGTCTAGCGGAGAGGGTACTACCGAGGCTTCCGGCAGTTCCTATGATGACGGGGACCAAAACCAATAATGAAGGATATTGGAAGAGAGTGGACTCAAAAGAGGACAAAACTAGTCCCATGGCAATCTCTATAGAAGTAAGGACTGCTAAAACAGGTAACATTGTTTTAGTGATAGATCGCATAGACCAGGTCATATCAGCCACCCCCCATGATTATTCGAACTGCGAGGAGCAGAAATGAGAGTCCAAAAATGTCACCTATAGTTGCAACCAAAGGCCCTACGATAGTGTCAGGATTCAGTCCATTTCGGTAGGCGGTGAAGATAACAGATATGACAGCGGTTATAAGCACTACTCCAGAAAATATTCCTGCGATCAATGCTATTGAAAGCAAAACTCCTAGAGGTGCGACGGGTTCGAATAGAAAAGTAAGTAAAAAGTAGGCGAAAATTGCCCCGATTGCTGCTGCAAATAATGCATTGATAAATGATGCAAAAACTGCAGCTTTGACTCTATGGTCTGAAAAAGAAATTTTTGGTTCTATGAGGCCCTGGTGGAGTCCTGTTGAAATTCGTGCTCCAAGAGACCCATAGACATTTCCTCTTATCGCTAGGAGGGCAGGGACTAATACTAGTAGCCCAGGGATTGCCTGCAACTCTGTTTTCATACCTCCAAGAATCAATCCTGCGATGATCCCACCAAGACTACTTAGAACGAGAGCAGGAAGACCCTCAAAATAGGCTTGAGTGGTGAGTTTCCGGAGGTTCATGTGGGTCATCTCCTTCTAACATATTATCCAAGAAGAGGTGGGGAATGTTAAAACGGCACCGTATTGCGATTTGAATGGGAAAATGGAATTATTTGAATAAATCTAGATTATCCATTCCCCCTCCTTTCTGCATCCGTTTCATAAGACGTTTTAAATCACCTTGTCCAAGTCCTTGCATTTGTTTGATTCCTTTTTCCATATTTCTATGTTGAGAAAGCAACTCCCTAACTTCGTCTTCGCTTGTACCAGAGCCTCGAGAAATGCGATCTATTCTACTAGCACCTATGGTGCGGGGATTTTTTAATTCAGAGGGGGTCATGGAATTCATGATTATATCATAGGTTACCATTTTATCTTTCGTCAAGTCAACTGCCTCAGCGGGAATTTTGTTCAGAGAACCCTTTCCGAGACTAGGCATTAAGTCAAGAATTTGGTCCAATGGGCCCATTTTATTCATGGCGCGCATTTGTCGGCGCATATCGAGAAGTGTGAATGGGCCTTTCAGCAGCGACATGGGATCCCACTCGTCGTCTTCATCTGCAAATTCTTGCATGGCGCGCTCGAGTCTCTCTGTAAGTTGCCTTAGATCACCCATACCAAGTAATCGGGAGATGAATCCATTTGGTTCAAATCGGTCTATATCTTGGACAGTTTCTCCAGCGCCTATGAAAGCTATAGAAGTATTGGTTTCGTGGATTGCAGTGAGTGCCCCTCCACCTTTTGCCGTGCCATCAAACTTTGTTATGATGACGCCATCAATTCCTATTGCTTTGTGGAAGAGTTTTGCTTGGTCTTTTGCTCCTTGGCCAAGGGCAGCATCAAGTATCAGAAGGGATCTATCGGGCTTGACAATTGATTCTATTTTTTGTAACTCAGTGATAAGATCATCTTCGAGGGCATGCCTCCCCGCCGTATCGATAATTTGAATATCGGTGTTTTGCGTGGCTTCCATCCCGGATTGAAGTATTTCGAATGGGTCTTTGGAACTAGAATCACCATAGAATAGTACCTCGGCTTTTTCTGCCATTTGTTTTGTTTGATCATATGCACCAGGACGGAAAGTATCTGTTTGAATTATTGAAGAAGAAAGTCCTTTTGTGGAGAACCAACGGGCTAGTTTTGCCGCGGTTGTCGTTTTTCCAGATCCCTGCAATCCAACTAATAGTATTTTTTGAGAACTAAGTGGAATATCAGAGCTATCTCCGATTAGATTAACAAGCTCTTCATATACTATTTTGAGAACGTGATCACTTGCAGATGCTCCAGGGGGTGGCTCCTGGTCACTAGCCCGTTCCCGAATAGAATTAGAAAGGGACATAACTAGTTCAACGTCGACATCTGCCCCCAAAAGAGCTCTTTGGATATCTTTGATAACTTCACTTAATTCTTCTTGAGAAATACGTGACTTTCCCCGAAGTTTATCGAGAGAGGATCGTAGTGAATTTCCGAGATCTCCAAGTACCATCAGTAATGGTAGATGTCAGAACTTTAAATCGTTGTCAGTGTGAAAAGTGTACAGGAAGGTCGAGATTATTGTTTGTGTGTGAAAATCATGGGAGACCCACTAGGGGTTGTAGTGATACAAAGGTTCATAGGCTCATCTAGATTGAGACTAGTCAGATCTTTTTTACAAATTAGGAGATTGTGGAAAGGTTTGTCGCAGGATGGACAAGCGATAGCAGTGGTATTTTGATATGTTTTTAAAACAGCATTTTCATGCCGAGGTGTCAGGAAGGATAATAACTCCTCGAATTGGGTGGTCATAGTAGATAGATGGGTTGCGAAAAATAAATCATTTACTCTAAAATGCCATTACAAGGGCGATCGCATGTCTGAAGATTCAATTCAGTAGATTATCGACAAAGGCAATCGAATTGAAAGGCTCTAAATCTTCATATTCTTGGCCAGATCCAAGGAAAAGTATTGGTTTTTTTATAGCATGGGCTATTGAGATTGCTGCTCCTCCGGAAGTATCTGCATCGGTTTTTGTTAAAATGACTCCATTGATGGGTGCCATTTCGTTGAAGTCTCGTGCTCTATTGATGGCATCTTGGCCAGCTATTGCTTCGTCGACAAAAATAGTTAGGTCGGGAGAAACTACACGGTTGATTTTCTCTAACTGGGACATGAGGTCTTTATTTGTGTGGAGTCTCCCCGCGGTATCGCATAAGACTACATCTATTCTATGTGCTTTTGCATATTCTACAGCGTCATAAAGAACCGCGGTGGGGTCCCCTCCTTGTTGATGTACGATGAGTTTCTTTCCTAGGGCTTCTGAGTGAACATTTAGTTGCTCATTTGCTCCCGCACGATAGGTATCTCCGTTTGCCAAGACGGTGGAATATCCCATAGAGTCGAGAAAATGGGCAAATTTGGCTAAAGTGGTAGTTTTCCCAACCCCATTTACACCGACGAAAATTATCACCACAGGAGGAGGATTAGAAGATAAAAATGATTTAAAATCAAATGTGCTTTCGTCTAAAACTGAAAGTAGTGCTTTTTTCAAAGTTTCCTCAACGACACTATCTATTCCCGTTGTTATTTTTCTTGTAGTTCCAACTAGATCTTTTCGGACCGCATCGATTATCACATCTACTACACTTATCTCTACGTCGGAAGACAGGAGGGATAGCTCAAGATCGTGGAGAGGAGATGCGAGATTTTTCTGATCAAAAATGGCCTTCCCTTGTGCCAAAGAAGAAGCTTTATTTTTGAGACTGATGGTTTCTGGTGATGTTTCTTCTTTGGTGTCACTTACAGGAGGCACATCCAATTCGGAGGGAGAATCCTCGAACGTGGATTTTATTTCTTTTTTGAAACGCTTAAGAGAAGATTTCAGGCTTTCGAACATAGTATACTATTCTGCCTTATATAACCGCACCCCATCTTGGATTATTTTCTCCGCCAATACTGCGCATTTGATACGCATAGGAGTTACTTCTACTCCCAATAATTCTAGGATATCATCTCGATCCATATCATAAATTTCATCAATTGTTTTTCCTATGACAACTTCAGAAAGCATACTAGCTGCAGCTTTGCTTATTGCACACCCTTCGCCTCTAAATGCTATAGCGATGATGGTGCTTTTTTCTTCGTCTAATTTGATATCGAATGTATATTCATCCCCGCAAGAGATATTTTCGCCAGTGTGAGTGAATGTTGGATCATCTAATTTCCCATAATTACGTGGATGTTTATAATGATCTAGAATTTGCTGTCGATACATATCGGCGCCCAAAGACATATTTGCGTTGGATATGCCCTTGAGTAGTAAAATATTTATGATTATTTTGTTAGATCAATTAATCTAAGAGAAAACCAAGTGTTTCTTCAATTCGGCCTAGTTCGGGTCCGGTGGTATTTCCCCCTGAAACGTATCCATGAATATTGGCAACTAGGCCTGATCCAATTAGAGGGCCGCCATAATTGATAGACCCAACATCAGCGGGAGTTCCAAAGTGTTTTTGTAATTGATTGAGTTCACTGTCAGAAGTGAGAGGAGGGCAAAGTACACCATTGTTGGTGGCCACAGCTGCAGTTCCCACCGTAGGAATACCCGCAATAGCACAGCGAGTTACAGGGACATCGAGAGTCTGTTCTATTGTGGACACAGCTTTGTCACTCAGATTTCCATGGGCACAAGCTCCTTGGTCGTTTGCTAATACAATATTTCCAACAGCGTTGATATCTCCAGGGAGTTCTTTGAGTTGCAGATCTGTTTCAGAAGTTATGTTTTTCCGCTCGGATGCGGTTAGCTGAGAACTTGCGAGGAGGCCAGAATTATTACCACAAAGAAGTGCACCTGTTGTGATAGACCCACCTATTGTTGTTTCGATGGCATCTACACTTAATTCGGAGCAGAGGCCATCTATTAGATCTTCATCTATGTTTGGCATGATGAAAAGATATTCATCTGTTACTGTGAGAAACACACCTACGCAAGAGGCACTAGATATATTAGTCTGAAACACGGCTAAGCTGCATATTCCGCCTCGACTACACTTAGTCCATCTTCTTCAAATAAAGCTGCACGGACGCGTATGTTGGGAGGGGGGTGCTTTTGGCCACGTGCCCAGACAATCTTGTTGATCGAGGGGTCGAGTCTGATTTCATCGAGGGAGACCTTAAAATGTTTTGCTAGATGCTGTCGGATTAGAGATATAGCTTTATCTGCACGTTTATAGGATGGAACGGCAGTTACGTCGCGCAGGGGGATCGTAACGACTCGTTCGTCGAAGTTACTTGAGCTCATTCGTCTGTATTACTAAGGCGCCAATGGCGTCGTTTTGTATTCCTGATGGTTCCTCGATTGGTTTTTAAGATAACCCAAACAGGAACTCGACTATTCTGACGGTCAAGCTTGGCTAACCTTTTTTTCTTAGCTTTAGATTTCTTGACCATGGATGGGGTGTATCTATTGCTTAGTCTATTAAAACGCTATCCTTTCTGTTTTATGAGGAATTGTTCAAGTCAAATTAGAGATAGGGGGTTCGCAGAGAAGAGGAGTATAGTGAAAATAGAGGTCGTAGGGCTTAACTTGGGGCCAAACATAGTATAAATATGGTCGGACAAGAAGAAGACAAAAGTTGGAAAAAAGAACGTGGAAATGAGAACCCGTATGAGGGGTTTGATTTGGATCCCAAAGTCTTGACAGTAGACATAGATCCTAGGTATATAGATCCGGTTGATTCTCATGTATTGCCAGACTTGCTAGATGAATCTACCATACCGAAAGATCTAGTCGAAGTAGATGATTTGATGGAAATTGGATTATCGTACATGGTGATAGATCGATTTGAACAAGCAATTGATTCATTTTCACGTATTATTTGGTTTACAGAAGATAACGAAGCTCTTCAAGAGGCGTGGGTGAACAAGGGTGTTGCACACTCGGAGTTAGAAGAATGGGATGAAGCGATAGGATCATTTAGAGAAGCGATAATAACTGATGAAAAGGGGAAGCACATCGCGACTGCAGAAAATAATCTTGCATTTGCATTGTGGGAATTTGGGAAGGATGAAGAGGCACTAGAACACGTTGAAAAGGCTATTGAAGTGGATGAGAGATTTGCAGAAGCGTGGTACAATAAAGGATTTTTCTTGAATGAGAGGGGACTTTTTGATCAAGCAGTATATTGTTTGGATAATGCAATTGGACTAGGGTACCGTAGTGTAAATGTACTCCAAGAAAAACTTCGTTCGTGTGATGCTCTGGGAGATTATGAAGAGGGACAAAAGATTAGCGAAGTGATTGAATTGATGGAGAAATAAGATGAAAGATAAAAAAATGATTTTAAAAGAAAGAATGACAGATCAAGGATTGTTTGTTTCGTTGTGTGATGGAGAGATAATAGGGAAAACTTTCAAAGAAGGTAAAGTTTCATTGACAGTTACAGAATCATTTTATGTGGGGGAAGAAGCTGAAGAAGAAACTATCAAAGAAAGTTTAAAAAACGCTAGTATAGCAAATATTATGGGGAAAGAATCCGTTAGATTGGCGATAGAAACAGGAATAATTAGCGAAGATCATGTTCTGAAAGTTGGGGAAGTTCAACATGCGCAATTTGTGCGTTTATGAAAATGACTATAGGTAAAATGTAGTCACGACCGAAGGTTAGTTATCGCTTCGGGTTAAATTGCCAATACGAAATATGTCAGGGTCAAACATACTAGATACAGAAAAAATAAGAAGGGATTTTCCAATACTAGATGTGGAAGTTAGAGAGGGAGTTCCACTGGTATACCTTGATAGTGCTGCTACTTCGCACACACCGAATATAGTATGCGAATCCATAGAAGAATACTACAAGAAAATTAATTCTAACATACATAGAGGCACGCACAAATTGAGCATGGATGCAACTGATGCATATGAGGAAGCTCATGATAAACTAGTCGAGTTTGTAGGAGGGTCTGACCGTGAAGAAATGATTTTTACAAAAAGCACTACTGAATCTATTAACTTAGTGGCTCAATCATGGGGATTAAGAGAACTTGCGGAGGGTGATGTAATAATACTGACAGAAATGGAACATCATGCTTCGCTAGTAACGTGGCAACAGATTGGGAAGAGAACAGGAGCTACCGTGAAATATATCAGAATTGATGATTCGGGGAGACTAGATATGGAACATGCAAAAGAGATAATTGACAAAGATGTCAGGATGATGTCATTAGTCCACGTATCTAATGTTCTTGGAACGGTGAATCCAGTGAAAGAACTGTCAAAAATAGCACATGAAAATGGAAGTTTGGTACTAGCTGATGGTGCCCAAGCAGCACCTAGTATGCCAATTGATGTTAAAGAATTGGACGTTGATTTTTATGCTTTTTCGGGTCATAAAATGGCGGGCCCAACGGGGATTGGTTGTCTTTATGGGAAAGAAGAGATACTAGAAGGAATGGAACCATTTATGTATGGTGGCGAAATGATTCGGAAAGTCACATTTGATTCGTCTTCGTGGAATGATCTTCCATGGAAATTTGAAGCAGGAACCCCACCAATTTGTCAAGGGATTGCTCTTGCTCAGGCTGCAGATTATTTAGAAAAAATTGGTCTCGATAAAATTTGGCGCCATGACAATGAACTAGCAGAATATACGATTGAATCTCTTTTAGAATTCAAAGGGGCAGAAGTATATGGTCCCCCCGTTGGTGAGGAGAGGGGGGGATTGGTATCATTTAATTTAGAAGTTCCCCATGCACATGATATTGCATCCATTCTTGATGATTATGGTATTGCCACTCGGGCGGGGGAGCATTGTACCCATCCACTCCACCGAAAATTGGGTATTTCGGGGACAGTTAGAGCTTCTTATTACTTATACAATACTATGGAAGAAGTTGACAAATTAATTGCAGGAATTGAAGAAATCAAGAAAATATTCGAATGACTACATCAAGAATGGAAAGGTACTGCGCGTGTAGATGTTGCTTTGAAGGTAGCCACTACAGGTGAGCCAAGTTCGAAATTTAATTGTTGGAGACTCTCTAGAGAAACTAGAGCTGTCATTGTGATATCAGACCCTACATCAAAAGTAACTTCTGCGATTGCTTTATGGGAGTTGATCGAAGCGATGACCCCAACGAATCGATTTAGTGCACTAGTTATTATGGAAGAAGAAGTGAAAGGGGGAGAATGAAGTGTGATAGAATCGGATCTCAAAGATACTTGTACATGTTCTGCGTCTGTAAAAAGAAGAGCCCTAATTGGTCCTGCGGAAGTAAGTATTGTTGCGAGTTCACCATCTCTGGACAGGACTTGTCCTTGTAATACTATTTCTTCAGTTCCAAGAATGTCAGTGAAAGTGACTTCTAATCGGGAGAAGCGGTCTAATAATCCATAAGCATTTTTGGTCAGAGAGCTTCCGCCACCCCCAGGGCCACCACGCGTTCGGGTTAATAAAGGTCCAGAATGCTTTTCTAATTCCTGAATACGTTTGTGTGCTCGAGAATAGGACCTCCCGAGAGAAGAAGCGGCAGAATTTAGAGACCCATGCTTTGCTACAGCTTGTAAAAGAAGGGCATCTTTCGAATTGAAAGAAACAGAACCAATTCGAAAATGGAGATCGAATTCATTTTGCATGACCTGCGTAAGAGGCAGAGATATAAAAGTGGTTATGTCTAATTGGACATAATGATAACTGTTATGTCAAGAGGGACATAATGATTGACAAAAGGGGGAAGAGGAATGGGAATGACACGTAGAGAGTTTGTTTTTTTACCACCCATGTGGTCCATTTTACAACTAGGAGGGTGCTTAAAACAGAATGGGGGTGATTTAAATGGCAGGGGGAGGACAAGTAGGGATCCGGTCTATTTGCTAGTTGCAGGGAGCCTTCTGACATCGATAGAAAGGGGTATGAAAAATAAGATTGAGGTTCCAATGAGAGTTGAAGCCCATGGCTCGGTAGCCATTGCTCAATTAGTTAAAAATGGATTGAAAAATCCAGACATAATATCGGTGTCAGATCCAATATTGTTTGAAAGATTGATAGAACCTAAATGGCATGTTGAATTCGCTACAAATCAAATGGTTGTTGCATACAATAAAAATACAGATGGTGGAAAATTAGTTGCGAGGATGGGAGAAGAAAAGTGGTATGAACCAATATTAAGAAATGACATAAAAATAGGGAGAACAGATCCTAATTTAGACCCATTAGGATACCGAACACTATTCCTATTGGAACTGGCGGAGTTGTATTATGGGAAAATAAATCTTAAAAAAGAAATCCTATCTAAGAGTTGGGTTTTTCCAGAAATTGAACTGATGAGTTATTTTGAAATAGGTGGAATTGATGCAGCCATTGTGTATAAGAATATGGCTGTTGAACGGGGATACAACTATATTGAGTTACCCCTAGAAATAAATCTAAGTTCTCCAGAGAAAGTGAATGATTGGTATTCTAAGGTCAGATATAAATTGAAGAGTGGGGAGATTGTTAGAGGGGATGTCATAAAATATGGTTCGACTATTTGGCCGGAGGAATTTGATGCAGCGATTATGAATGTTTTTGAAGAACATATTAAGGGAAATTATCTTCAGGAATTTGGATTTTACATCCCAGAAGCATATCCGAAGATTGTTGGAGATGTTCCAGATGGAATCGAAGGGGTATTGGATAGATGAAAAGAAAAATTTCCACTATAGGAATTTTGGTAGGAATTCTCATGATATACTACATTGTTCCTGTCGTCTCATTGTTGTTTTGGAAAGCTAATGGCGCCATGATTCCAAGTATCATGAGTGAAGAAGTCATCTCTGCGATGATTACGTCTGTGGGTACTTCGATAGGTAGTGTGTTGATTTCGTGTGTGTTGGGGATTCCACTCGCATATTTTCTTTCGCGGACTGAATTCAGGTGGAAAAATATTGTTTTATTCATAGTATTTTTACCATTGGTGTTACCCCCAATAGTTAGTGGGATGGTATTGCTTACATTATTCGGACCAGGATCAATTTTGGGCTCTTTGGCTATGGCTTCGGGGGTGCCATTGACCCAATCACTGGTAGGGATAATACTTGCGCAAGTATTTGTTATATCTCCATTCGTTGTGATTGCGGCGAAAGTAGGATTCGACTCGGTTAACGAAAAATTCGAATATGCCTCAAGGGCCCTGGGGAGAACAAAAATTGAGACTTTCTGGAAGATTACATTACCACTATCGATGAGAGGCATAATTGCAGGGATGATGCTCGCTTTCGCCAGGGCAATGGGAGAATTTGGTGCAACTATAATGATGGCATATTATCCAAGGACTATGCCAACACAGATATGGGTTTCATTCATTACAGGGGGGATTGAAAAGGCATTCCCAATGGCAATAGTGTTGTTAGGAAGTTCCGTGGTTGTAATTTTATTAATTAGCTTATTAGGGCAAGAAGTTAGAGGTGGCTATGCTCCGTATTAAATCAATAGTGAAATCTATCGGGGATTTTACACTGGGGCCAGTGGAGTTGGCGGTGGAAAATGAAATTTTGGTGATTTTAGGACCTTCTGGTTCGGGGAAGACCACATTATTGAATGTAATTGCAGGGATTTTGCAGAGGGAGGGTGGAAAAATTTTAATGGGGGAAATTGACATATCCGAAGAGCCAATAGAAAATAGAAGTACTGCTATTGTATTTCAAGAGGATACTTTGTTTCCACATATGACAGTTAGAGAAAATATCATGTATGCGAATGTGGAAGGGGAAAATATTTCAAAGATTATTGATATTTTTGGGATTGGGAAAATACTAGATCGGTCTATTGATACATTGTCAGGGGGGGAGAAAAATCGAGTTGAGTTGGCACGTGCAATGGCCTCTAAACCGAAGATATTGTTGTTGGACGAACCACTAAGCAGTTTGGACTATCCAGTTAGAAAGAAATTGAGTACGGATCTGCGGAAAATATTGAAACAGATTGAAATACCGGTGATATATGTAACTCATGATAGGGATATTGCGTGGGAAATTGGAGATAAAATTGCAATTATGTCAGGTGGAAAAATCTGCCAAATCGGGACACCAAAAAATGTATTTAAAAATCCTAAAACAGTAGTCGCTGCAGAGATAACAGGGGAATCAAATATCATAAAGATGGTAGTGAGTCAAAGTGGAGGAAGGGGGAACATGGTTGAGTGGGGGACCTACAAACTAGAAACTCAAGTGGATGGATTGAAAGGTGGCAGGGAAGTGCAGGTATGCATACGTCCAGAGGATATCGTTTTGGAGAAACATGGAGAGGGTAAAAATTGGGTGGAAGGGGAGATTATTGAAAAAATATTTAAAGGACATAGATATGCGGTGGAACTGCGCATAGAGGGTGTAAGAGATGAAATTCGAGCGTATATATCTCTAAATCAGAATGAGATTGGAAATTTAGAGCAGGGAATTCCAGTGGGAGTGTGTTTTCCAAAAGAATCCATCAAGATAATTTCAAACGAATGAAATTAGTAAAGTTCTTCCTATGGGGTATCTCATTTGAGTGTATGCCTATGTTCACAATTCAAGGACAGTTTCGATCAGGGACTCAATGGGCTCCGTTTAAAGTGGAGGTGGATTCCCAAAGCTCCGATCTTGCTGTCGAGCATTGCTATGCTAATTTTGGTAGTAAACATCACTTAAAACGGAATCAAATTATAATTGAAGAGGTCTCATCTGATGAGTCAAGCTGACCCTGAACTCCAAGCATTGTCTCAGATGATGATGGAAATAGAAAGTAGATTGGAAGCACTCCATGGTGAACTGCAAAATTTACAGATGATAAAGGAAGATGTGGAGATGGCAATAATGTCGATGGAATCTATTTCTACAGAATCTACCATCCAAGTCCCCCTTGGAAGTGAAACTTATGTTCGTGCTTCGGTGGTAAATGATGATGAATTCATTGTAGGGATAGGCGGAAATTATTCTCAAGGCCAAAACAAAGAGCAAGCGAAAATACTTCTTACGGAAAGGTCTCAAACAATAACATCTCGGATGGAAAATATTTCAAAGGCTATTGAAGAATTAAAGGCCCAGGGTGTAAAATTAGGTCAACAGGCCCAAGAACAATTCTCTAACCTACAATAAAATAAAAATTATATCGAATAACTCTACAGGTATCAAGTTATTCTGATTTAAGTCCGCCACCTTCGACAAGCATGATTGCCTCTCCATCCGCTAGATTGGGGGCATCAACTAAACGGACTACCCGTTTGGTCCCTTTTGATTTTCGGAGGTATAATCTGAAAGTAGAGGTATGTCCAAGAATATTTCCACCTATTGGACGGGTAGGATCCCCAAAGAAAGAATCGGGATTGGAAGAAACTTGATTTGTTACGAGAGTTGCAACATTATATAGGTCGTTTATTCTCATCAAGTCGTGAAGATGTTTATTGAGTTTCTGTTGACGTGAGGCCAAGGTGCCCCTACCAACATATTCTGCACGGAAATGGGCAGTTAGAGAATCAACAGAAACGAGTCGAATGGGAAATTTAGAATCCATAGATTTACCGACAAGTTCCTTCGCTTTTTGTGCGAGTAGCATTTGATGGTTTGAATTAAAAGCCTTAGCAACGTGGATATTTTCAAGTATAACCGCGATTAGGGCTTCTAGAGCAACTTCGTCTTCTGGAGAACCATCGATGCCATGTAAACGCATTGTTGCTGCCTGGACATCGCTATCAAGACCACGAACCATATCATCGATTCTTTCAGGACGGAAGGTGTCTTCAGTGTCGATGAAAATTGCAGATCCTTCAAGCCCACCTAGTTCTCTTGGGAGTTGAACATTTACAGAGAGCTGGTGAGTAACTTGAGATTTTCCAGATCCAAATTGACCATATACTTCGGTTATAGATTGGGTCTCAACTCCACCGCCCAACAAGTCGTCTATCTCAGAGACACCCCATGTGAGTTTTCCAATTAGATCTCTTCGTTTTTTGACTTCTGTTGCCGTTTCAAATCCACCAATATCAGAGTTTTCCCTAGCGGCTTGTATAATATCTGATGCAGTACTTTCCCCTATATCTGCAGTACTAGATAGCTCCATGGGACTTGCAACTGCTATGGCTTGATAAGAATCGAAGCCACTGTCTCGGAGTTTCTCTGCTGTTGCAGGTCCAACGCCGGGTAAATCTTCCAAAGAGGTCTCAGGTTTCTTTGGAGTTTCTTCTTGTTCAGGGATACTTGGTTCCATAACGAATTGGTGTTAGAGTAGGGAGGATATAAACCTCCGTATACAGCGTAGTGAAAGTGTAAATGTAAACTAAATAAAAGTACAAAGTCGCCCCATGTGATGATTTGGCAGGATCTAAATGGAAAAAGAACTAGCAAATTTTTATTTTATTTATCAAATGATGGATAATGAATTTTATATCTCTGGCAGCATGAATTTGAGTATGGTTAAAAGTTCAATCGTGTTTGGGGCAGCACTAGGAATCATAGTTATTGGATTGGTATTGTTATTATATGGAGAATATATCCAGCAAAAAGAACTAATTTGGGGAGGGGGACTGCTTGCCCTAGCAGGAGTTGCAATCCAGACATATCAAATTTCGCTGCAAAAAGAGTGATTAGATTTTAGAAATTATATTGGAGTTCGTTGAGACGTTCGATTCGTTTTTCCATGGGGGGATGGGTTGAGAAGAGTTTACCAATGAACCCTACCTTAATTGGAATTATAAAGAACGCATTCATTTCGGATTGTGATGTTAATTCTCCTGCAGGGGGAATCATTGAAATTCCAGTAGAAATTTTTCGAAGTGCGGAAGCTAGTGCGGCGGGGTTTTGAGTTATTTCTGCTGCACCTCTATCGGCGGCGAACTCGCGATATCGAGAGAGTGCTCTTATTAATAAATAGGAAATAATCCAAACGGCCAAAGAAATGACTACCGCGGCCCAGACAGGGGCGGCAGCTCGGTTGTTTCTCCCACGGCCAAAGAAGAACCCCCAACGGACGATGAAAAATGCGATGGTGGATAAGAAAGATGCAATTGTCATAGTGGTGACATCTCTATTTTTAATATGCGCAAGTTCATGTGCAATAACGCCCTCCAACTCATCTTCGTTTAATAAGTTAAGGAGACCTTCTGTAACGCAGACAGCGGCGTGATTCTTAGATCTGCCAGTTGCAAATGCATTTGGCATTTGAGTAGATGTTACTGCTATTTTTGGGGTGGGGAGACCGGCTTGCCAGGCGAGGCGTGTTACAGAGGCGTGGAGATCGGGATATTCGGTTTGGTCAACTATACGTGCCCCCATGGAACGTAAAGCCAATGTATCAGAAAAATACCATTGGGCTATGGAAAAAAGTCCGAATATCGCGGCCATTGAAATAAGCCCCACATCAAAATATGTGGTGATTGCTGCGATGAAGAAGACATAGAGTGCGAATAATAAGAACGTGGTTAAGATCATGCGAAATTGCAAACCGGGATCTTTTTTCCATTTTGCCGGGGTGGAAGAGTATGTTGTGGAACTTACCATGTGGTTCGGTACGTAGAGGAATAATTAAAAATGTACCGAATTGAATGAATATATTTTGAAGAGTATAGCTACAAGATTAACTTGTCCCAGTTATGATATACAAATAATGAGTGAATTTGGGTTGTTTTGTCCAAACTGTGGTACCGCTGTTGAGCGGGGGCAGGGGAGAACTACTCAAGGGGAATCAGAGGAATGGGAGAGAGGTAGAGGAAATATGTTGTGTGATCAGTGTTATTTTGATCAGTTTGAACTGGTAGAAGTGAAGGATAAGGGGAGTATTCAAATCTGTTCAGTTTGCGAAGCCATCTGTAGGAAAAATAAATGGATAGATAAAAAAGAAGGTTTGGAAGAAAAAGTAATATTGGAATTGATAGAAGATGGGTTAAAAATCCATGATGATGCGAAGGAGATGAGTTGGGGATTTATTCTAGAAAATATTGATACCAAGATAATGAATATTAAATGCGAATTTGAGGGAAATGTAAAAGGAAGAAAGATAGTAGAAAATAGAATGGTCGAAGTTCAGATAGTACGCGAAATTTGTGATGTGTGTAGAAAAAAATCAGGTGGTTACTATGCTGGAGAAATACAAATTCGAGCTTCAACGAGGAAACCGACGGGTGTAGAGAAAAATCGTTCGATTGAAATTGCTAATGACGTGGTGAATCGAAGAACATTACTAGGTGACAGGAATGATTTTATCTCAAAAATAGTAGAAAAAAAAGAGGGCATAGATATACGGATATCTACTAGTAAGCTCGGGCAGAAAATATCGAAATCTATTGTAGAAGAATTAGGGGGATCGGTGTCAACTTCAGAGACATTAGTGACAGAAGATCGGGATGGAAATAGAGTATATAGAATTTCATATTTGGTGCGTCTTCCAGCAATAATTATTGGAGACGTGATAGACATAAGAGATGGAAATGGACCAATTCTAATTAGAAGTTCAGGGAATGTTTTAAAAGGCATTCGTCTCGCCTCAGGTGAATCATACAAGGGGTCGGTAGAAGATGAGAAATTCAATAGATTGCAGCACATTTCTAAGGTGGGAAAAACCTCTATTGTATCCATAGATGATACATATTCAATGCAAATATTAGATCCAGAATCATATCGTCCGATAACAATAGCCCGCCCAATGTTTGTTGATTCAGATTGGAAGGAAGTAAAAGTAGTAAAAACGGAAGGAGGAGTGTACGTTTTACCGAATGAATAAAAACGCCGTTGTTGTGAGTAAAGGGGATGTTAAAAAAGAACTAGAGTTATTAAAAAAAGGGCAGGATTATGATGATTCTAGGAGGATTAGGACCCACGATGAGAAATCAATAGAAATTCCAATTCATGGGGCAGGGGGTGAAATGAAAAACAGGATCGTAATAAATCAAAAAAATCCTCAGATTAGGGCCAGAGGGTTGAAAGATTTGCTTCGGGAGGAGGGGGTTTCTGAAGAAGAAATAAAAATATCCCCCGGGTCATGGGATGTGATTGGAGAAATAGCTTTAGTTCAATTTTCAGAAAAATGTACCACTAAAAAGGAAATAGGAGAATGTTTGATGAAGTTACAGGGAGTCAATACTGTGCTATCTAGAGTTGGGATTGAAGGGACCGAAAGAAAACCAATTATAAAATATATTGCAGGGTTGGAAGAAACAAAAACTGTTCATACTGAATGGGGTGTGAAGTATTCATTGGACCTATCAGAAGTTATGTTTTCTCCAGGTAATAGGGAGGAAAGAAAAAGAATGGGAAGGATAGTTGACAGGGGAGAATGTGTATTGGATATGTTTGCGGGAATCGGCTATTTTTCGATCCCAATGTCTATTTCAGGGGCAGAGGTAACGGCAGTGGAGAAGAATGTAGCATCCATGAAATATCTGAAGGAGAATATTCAACTGAACTGCGTTGAAGAAAATTTGCATCCAATAAGAAATGATTGTAGGAAATTTATCGAAGGGTGGGTGGATGAAAAAGGAAAATTATTTGATAGAATCGTAATGGGCCACTATGATTCGATTGAATTTCTCAAAGAAGCATACTTGGTAGTAAAACAGGGGGGAGTAATTCATTTACACGAAGTGAGAGCTGACACAAATCCGTCTCAATCGTATGGTGAAATTAAAACAGTGGCAGCAAGGGTTGGAAGAGTTGCCAAGATTGTGAATAGGAGAAGAATTAAAGGATACAGCCCAGGTACATCTCATTTTGTTGTAGATATTCGAGTTACATAGATAAAATAAAAATCGATCAAATGGTTTATGAGTCAGGATGGGTAAGGAGATAGATATGCAAAATCTAGCTGGAGAAACTATAGTGGTAACAGGCGGTTCGCAGGGAATCGGATTGGCAATTGCAAAAAATGTGGCTGCAAAAGGGGCACACATACTGATAACAGATATCCAAGATGGGACAGATGCTGTTAAAGAGATAGAAGATGCGGGAGGGAGTGCAGAATTTCGCAAAGGTGATGTAACGAGTGAAGAGTCTATGCGTGCTGTGTTTAAGGATACTAAAATAGATGGACTAGTCAATAATGCGGCTTATTACGCGCCATTGATTGGGAATTTCAAACAATTTACAGATATTACAGTGGAAGAGTTTGAGAAGGTGATGTCAGTTAACACAACTGGTGTGTTCATTGTCACAAAAGAAGCGGTACCTGCGCTGAATGATGGTGCTCGAATTGTCAATATATCTTCGGGAACTATTTTGAAAGGCACAGCGGGACTTTTACACTACATTGCTTCTAAAGCAGCGGTTGTAGGAATGACTAGAACTATGGCAAGAGAACTAGCAGATCGAGATATTAGAGTCAACACGATTATGCCAGGTTTGACTGCATCCCCAGCATCGCTGCAGGGAGGAGAAGATCGAATACAACAACGCGCGGAAGCGAGTCAGCTGATCAAGAGGGCCATACAGCCAGAGGATATTGCAAATGTTATTGGATTTTTATTGAGCCATGAAAGTGGGATGATGACAGGGCAAGTAGTGAATGTAGATGGTGGGAACATACTCTACTAAAATTTAAAACGTGAAGAGAAAAGTTGGAAGGATATATTATCGGACTGGTAGGTTTAAAAATTACCTACGTACACGGCGCCAACTTTCTCGCTTTTTTTCCATAGCAGAATAGAGAGTCATTGATTGTATTAGTTGAGACACATCGATTGTGCAAGAAGTAATAAGATCACCTTCGGTTTCTATTCCGGCCACAAAAGATAAATCATGGAGATGTATATCCGGTATTTCTGCAGGTTCAGAGAACTGTACTTTAGTTTCTGGGGTTAATTTTAGAATTCGTCGTGTCATAGATTAGAGAGATTCAAGAATTCTTAGTGCTGCGTTATATTTTTTTTCTGCGATCTCATGCATGAAGTCGAAATCATCCTCTGTTGCGAATCTTTTTACTATCAAACGTCCGCAATGGATGTGATCTCCTTCATCGGAAGTTACGTCGAAAAGTGTTTTTGCTACTTCAGGATAGTCATTCTCAACATATTCACCCATTCTCCGGGAAGTTTCTGCTGCCACAATTTCGGTTGAAACTTGAAAACCTGCGGCAATGTATTGTGGTTTGTCCCACTCAGTTGCTAGGCGACACTTTGCAACTAATCGATCATAATTATCGGCCGTCCAGGTTGCCAAATCGCATGGTACTCCAACTTGTTCAGAGAGATTTGCGTAAATTTTTGCGTGTTTTACTTCATCTCGAATTTGTTCACCTAGTCCTACGATTAAGTCCCTATCACGATCATAAGGATCCCCTATCTCATATATTTGGGTCATTTGTCGTGCAGGAGGTAAACAGCCGATATAGAATTCTCTCCATGCCTGGGATGCGAATTGTTTTTGCATCATAGCGAGGGGTCCACCTAGTGAATCGAAGTATTCATCTGTGAAATACTTCTCAACTGCGTTCTCCATTTTTATGCGATATTCTTCTGTGAAATCATTCACGAATGACGCTAGGGTAGGTAAGTCTGATGACATGGTTATATTATGGGGTTCGGTGGCATTAAATCAAATGGTTTGTTTGGGTGGAATTCACCAAACAGATTGTAAAAAGAGATTAGTGTCTATTTCAGTTCCAAATCCACCTTCAATTGCACGATCATACGCTACTTTTCCTACAGCTGCGAATTGCATCCCAATACCGGTGTTGTTGAGAAATAGAGTAGTTTCTTCAGATTCGGGATCTTTGTTTTCAGCGATGAGGGATGAAATGTCTTGAGCAGCAGTTATGTCGAAATTGGGAATGGCCCACTTTTCAGTGAGATTTTGGGCAAAATCCGAAAATCGGGGGGCGTAGTTATGGGGGCCAGAAGGTAGCTGTGTTGTTGCTACTGCTATGCGATCTACTGCGGAAAATGCTTCTCCAGGAATTTCTGGATTTTTGATTGCACTTACATGCATTTTGGGTTCTATCCAAGATGCATCAAATATAGGCTTCATTGCGTTGGAAGCACATGCGAGGATATTGGTTCCTGATATTGCTTTGGTAGGTTCATCTACAGGGAGAACGGCGGGGTCTAATTTGGCATCCCATTCTTTGGCGAATGCTTCACGGTTTTTTTGAGTAGGACTATATACATTCACTTGCTCGAGGTCAAACATTTCGGCAAATGCCTCTATTTGTCCACCGGCATGTCGACCCGCACCGAGTAGACCCATTGTGTGAACATCGGAGGAGGGGGTCATGTATTTTGCCCCAAGAGCATTTGTGGCCCCAACACGCATTTTACTAGCATAGCCATCGGGGAGGATTAGAAGTGGTTCGTTTGTTTCGATATCGTACACTTGGACATATTCTACATATTTTTCATCTCGGGCCATTCCTAACTTGAATTTTCGACCCCCTTCCCAGCGGATTCTATCAGATTGAATGCGAAGAGCAGATACACCGAAATCTTGTATGATACCAGACATGATTTTGTAGACATAAGCATCGTTAGGCCCAAGTGGGAGTATCATATCAGATCGAGGGATGCTAACTACTCGTCCTGCGGCATCGGCCTTGTATGCCAGTTCTAATGCCTCAATGGAAGACCTCATGTCTAAACATTGTTCAACTTCAGATTCGGAGAGAAAAATCACCATACAGTGGGTTTATTCTTAATAGATTAAAAAGTAGAGGGACATAAAAGAAATTTTTCAGAGTAAAGGAAGGATTTAACTTAGGAAAGTGCCACAATAAGATTGCGTTCCGAAGTCCCCATTGGAGTTTGTCTAAAATGGACACGATGAAAATATGGAGAACCCCGGTACGCTACAGATCCCGGAACAGGGTCTTCCAGCTGAGGCGGCGTGAAGCCAAGCGATGATGTTGGAGGTTAGTTTCTGGGAAATATTTACAAAAAAGAAAATTGAATTCGAGTACGGAGGAGTTCATTGATAGGATTAAGGGTAGAAATGGTTTTTCACATAGAGATCCAAGGGGGGATATGGAAATACGGTACCTCGAAAGGATGAAGGAGGACCAGCTTGAGGTTATATTCAATCGATATCAAGTGAGTCAAGAAATACAAAAAACGGTTCGTGCTATTATTGACAATGTGAGAGAGCAGGGTGATGATGCCCTTAGGAGATACGCATTGGAATTTGATAAAATAGAAATAAAAGAAATAGACATCACAGGGGAAGCAAAAAACGCGTACGAAGCGATTGACGAGGGATTGAAACTAGCCATAAAAAAGGCGGCAGAAAATATTGAAATATTTCACAAACACCAAGTTAGAGAGGATTGGGTTAGAAATCTTGATGGCAGAGAAATGGGCCAAAGATTTCGGCCGATAAATAAAATTGGAGTGTACGTTCCAGGAGGTACAGCGGCATATCCATCTAGTGTATTAATGGCCATAATTCCAGCAAAAGTTGCAGGGGTGAAGCACATCGCGATGGTGACGCCTCCGGCAGAGAAAATGAATCAAGTAACGCTAGCTGCAGCATATATTGCTGGTGCAGACAAAATATACGCTGC
>Ga0114932_10000970_pt1 | contig 33767 bp, 26 predicted proteins | sample 2SBtaG_2_FD_87286 | JGI IMG/M metagenome (GOLD analysis project Ga0114932, IMG submission 87286) | Deep subsurface microbial communities from Kolumbo volcano to uncover new lineages of life (NeLLi) - 2SBTROV12_ACTIVE470 metaG | ecosystem: Environmental > Aquatic > Marine > Volcanic ...
GTGGACGACGTGAAGGTGACGTCCGTCGCCCACACGAAGATGCGGTTGCCCTTGTCCACGAACAAGGGGTCGTCCGGTGGCTTCGTCGGCAGCTTCCGGTACGCGGCCGAGACGTTCTGTTCACCGTCCGCCTCGACCGCACGGTGCCGGGAAGTGGCGACGATATTCGCCTCCTTCCCGGCGCCGACACGCGGTGTGGAATCAGGCATCAGGCTACTGAACGCGCGACTTGAACAGCACCGCGGCGTGGATGGTGCAGTTCTGGCCGGCCGTGGTGACCGTGTGTGTCAGCTTGAGGCGCGCCCAGGCGCGAAGCTGCGTGGTGCTCTGCGTCGAAATGCGCGCGACTGAGCTCTCGCCTGCTGTCGCCGGGAGATTCTCGTCGGTGAAGCACTCGTCCCACTTCGGGTAGTCGTCGGGGCTGATGCAGGTCTCGACGACCCAGGTGATGTCGGTGTCGGCCGAGGCGTTGGTGCCCACGACGTCGACCTGGACCTCGATCGTCTCCCACTCCGTCACATCGATGGGGTCGCCCACAACGACTTCTTCGCCTGCGACGACGCCGAAGCTGGTGTAACGACGTTTGATCCACTCCTGGTAAATGGCCATAGGGGCTCCTTGGCGTCACGACTGCGAGTCGCGCGCGGCTGCGGTCCGTGCCTTGGACACGCGATCCGATCGCTGCCGCGGCGTCCGGGTTGTTTGCACTGCATTGGAGCACCGGGGCCTGGCGCCGTAAATCCGTAGAAACTACGTACGCTGGCGCGAGTGGAGCATCCAGAAGGGCATTCCGAGGGACCCACACGGGGGGCGCCTGTGCATCGCACAACGTGGGGTGCCCCGGAATGACCGTTGGAGGACGGGGCCTACGCCTCGCTCGAGCGTTCCGCTTCCAGCAAACCGACCAGGTGATACAAGCGCGCGTCGTCGAGCTTGCGTACGAGCACGTGCGCGCGACGTTCGAGCTCAAGACGGTCGACGGTCCCCGACGATGGCAAGGGCGCCGCAACCTCAGCGTCGGGGGCAACGACCAGATCATTGAGATGGACCGACAGGGCCCGAGCCAAGGCCGCCGCCGTGTTCAGGCGCGGCAATTGCTCGCCGCGCTCGATGCGCCCAATAACTGTCGCTTCCGAGAGGCCGCTCCGATCGGCGAGCTGGCGCTGGGTCATCCCCCGCTCGAGGCGAAGGGCCCGAATATCGCCATGGCGGCCAACTCAGCGCCGCCGATGGTCGGTGAACCAAACTCGAAGTGCTCAGGCTCGACGAGCCTGGACCAAGGAGCGCGCAATGAAATCCTCAACCCTTGGCGGCCTCGTAGCCCGACACGCCGCTTGCGTGGTCGTGTTCGCCGTCGCGCTGGCTTCGCTTGCCGAGGCCGCCGAAGCAAAGCCCGGAGCATCACTGACCGGCCACTGGAATGTCATCGCAAGCCCGATTCGGGGCGGCGTGAAAAACTGCGTCACCAAGAACGAGGCGTCCGTCTACCAGTGGCTGGTCGCAGAAAACGGCGCGAAAGTGACCGTTACCGTCGTGGGAAGGACGGCGTTCCCTGGGCTCGTCGGTCGCCGGTCCGGCCGAACGGTCCGCCTCGACAGCGCCAGCAAGGACAGGCGGTTCCGCATTGGCAGCGTCGCATTCTTCGCGACGTCGTATTTCGACCTTCGACTCGACGGCAACAAGCTTGTTGGCAAGCGCTACTTCGTCGGCTACCGCCACATGGTGAAGAACCGGAAGATCAGGCCCTGCCTCGTCAGGCAGAAAGTCGTCGCGACCCGCCAATGAAATAGGCTATTGGCGACCAAATTCGACAGTCGGTAGGCGTCCCGTCGATGGGGGCGCGCTGCAGACGACACCCCTCTGCGGGGGCGAGGTCCCGTCGTCCGTACCAAGAATACCGAAGCGATACCAACATGACACCGCCCCAAGAACGATATTCTTCAGTAATTACAATCTGTTGAGCGTCTTGTACCAAGAATACCACAAAAATGGGCTTCAGCCCCGTGTACACGCCTGCGCCTGCGCCTACGCGAATGGTCCCCCGACGCTCTGGTACTTTTGGAATGTTTGCATTAGTGTTCAATATTGCTGAATAAATTGTAGATTCGGCTTGGTCTTGTCTTGGTTTGCAAGGTACGGCAAGCCCCTTCCACAGGCCGGCGGTAGGCAGTCGCAGGTCCGGGTATCCAGCAGCCCGGCCGTGCCGTGCGCGCCTGGCCCAGGGTGGCTCCGACGGCAGTTGGTCGCTCAAGTGCGATTGGGCCTCGACCTCGTTGCGGCCCGGCGCGGTTTCGGCCGGTCGCGGGACGGGGCGGTGCTATGGCCGCGGTGCCGGGCCTCACGGCACCACCTTGCTTTTCGACTCCCGCTGGCTCGCCTGGGCTGTTGAGCTGCCCGCCGGGGCAATCTTGAAGCGGCTCACGGCCGGCGTCCTCCGGCTCGGCCACGAGGTGACCGGTTGGGGCGGCGGCCGCACGTCGTCGTTGCCAGTCGAACGCCGCGGCGACCTCCCGGCCGACAGGCGGGGTTCCCTCGTGGTCTTCGAGACCACACCGCTGGTCTTCGAGCCCACGGACCCGGGCTTCGCGACCAAATGCCCGGTCTTGGGGGCACCTGGGGCTTGAGTCCGCGGCGGTATCTCTCGCACCGGGTCGGGCCGAAGTAGAACCCGCGACTTGAGGGGGTGATGGTGCCCCTTGTTGACGACCGACACGGTCTCGCCGCAGTAGGGCACGGAGGGGCTCTCAGCCCCGACCCTCGGAGCATGGCGCCGGCGAAGCGCCGCCAGGACGCCGTCGAGGTAGTCCCGCGTCATGAGCTTGCGGCTCTTGTTGGTCGGGCGCCCCAGTATCGCGATCAGCCGGTGACCGCGCGAGGCGGCGCGATGGAGTTGCTCACCCCGTTCGTCCTTCAGCTGGGCCAGCGCGCCGCGGAGGTGCTGCCTCGGGTAGGAGTCACCGATGTAGAGCACCTCAAGCGACTCGTCGGGCGCGATCCAGGTGTTTTCAGGCACCTCGGCGCCCAGGACCACGAACCAGCCACGGAAATCGAGAAAGTCGTGCTTGTCGGTCTCGACCGCCGACATGAGTACGGCTTCGGGATGCCATCGTATGAACGCCTTCCACTTCGGACCTTCGCTCCGCTTCCTCGCCCTGGGGCTTTTCCTGGTCGCCATGTGCTGTCTCCCGAGTCGCTCGGCGTGCCTGCACGCGAAGTACCGCCGACGCCCACGACGCACTGCGTGTTCGCAAGGTTCGATCTCCGTAGTTTTTACGCAACTCCCGACGGACGCAAGCTCGGCTCGGCCCGGCATCGCCTCGCCGGCCCCAGGCTGTCGAATCTATACGATTTCTTGTGAGGCCCACGACGCGCGATCGGCTACAATCCGAGCTGCAAGCGCTGCACACAAGGGCACTTGGGCGCACACGCGATGCATCGCTGCCACATGCACGAACCCGCACACGTTACGCGCGCGTGCAATGACAGCGCTGAGCTGGAGGCGGCCATGCCAGGAAGATTGAGTCGAAAACTTGTGCGGCAGATACGGCTCGCACGCGTCGATGAGGGCATGGGGGTCGTCGAGATCTCTCGCACGTTCGGCATCCACCGGAACACTGCGAGTAAATACCTGAAGAACGCCGAGCACGAGTTGGATGCCCTGGTTTCGCCGGCGTCCGCCCTGGACGCCAAAGATGTCGAGTGGGTCAAGGGCATGCGTGCGGTCGAACCGCACCATATCGAGCTGTTGCAGGAGATGCTGCGTCAACGTGAATGCCCGCATTGCGGCGAGGCGACGCCCTACCTGGTCGGCATGAAGTTCCCGCGCTGTGCGTCTTGCAGACGGCGGTTCGAGCTGCCATAGGCGGCGCACGGGCTTATACGAGCAGGTCTTTCACACCCACGACGAGATCAACAAGCGTCTTGCGTTGAGGCTGTGGCACGTACATCAACGCCGCTACGACCCTGGCCGCGTCCTCGTCGAGGCGGGTGTCGGACTCCTTGCCGAGCGCGAGTTCTTCAACCGTGACGCCAAACAGGGTGGCCAACCGCAGCGCCACTTTCAGGGAGGGCAGGTGCCGTCCCTGTTCGAGGCGGGCGAGCGTGTCGATCGCAATATCGGCCTTTTCCGCCGTCGCTTCCCGGGTCCAGCCCTTGCCGCCGCGGAGGTTTCGCAGCCTCGCGCCCATTTCATTCGCGTTGACGTTCATCGGGCCCGATTGGTGCGCGACGACTTGCTGTACACAAGGGAGAGTTTGTCGTTAGATTGGACAAGAATTACTACCAAGGGGGGGCCATGTGCCGCCGAATTGAAGTCGGTCGTTTCAGCGCATGCGTCGTGATCGCGACCCTGTGGGTCCATGTGCAGGGATGTGGTGAGCCGGCGTTCACCGATGCCGGAGGCTACGGCCAGCCGCACGACTCGGGCGGCACCAGCTGCGACAAGTGCACGCCGGCAAGCAAGAAGTGCGCCGGTCACTCCCTCGAGCTGTGCGAGAAGAGCGCCAGCGGCTGCTTTGAATGGGGTGGCGCGGGAACGATCATCAACTGCACCGGCGGGCAAATCTGCATGGAAGACAAGTGCTCCCCGTGCGCCGTGAGCTGGGAATGCCGTGATAAGGATGTCTGCAAGGCTGGAGCGTGCGTCCCGGCTCACGGCCAGACGTACAACCTGGTGTTCGTGAGCGGTGAGGTGCCCAAGTGGAAGGAAGCTGGTCCGTGGGACAGCGGCAACGGAGCCCCGGACCCGCGCGTACTCGTCGAGCGAAACGGGACGATCATCTGCAAGACGCCTGTGGCGCAGGACACGTACACGCCTAAGTGGAATTCGAGCTGCACGATCAAGCTCAAGGCGACCGACAAGCTGAAGCTACGCTTGGTGGACTCGGACGCCTTGCTGGACGACCCGATCGATGAGGTCGAGTTCGACGACGTCGTTGCCGTGCTGCACATGGGCGGCGGCGAGGGGGCTCTGCACGGTTGGAGTTCGGTGATCCTAGAATGGACCGCTACGCCGTTCTGAGGTCGACCGTGAACGCGCGATGGCGGGGGTTGGACCGGAGGCGGCGTTTGCGCCGCGACTGCCACACGTTCAGGCCGTCAGGGCCACGTTCGCGCACGCTTCGCACGCCAGATAGGCGGCACCGTCGGGCGTGGTCCACCGGATGCTGTTGGAGCCGACACGGCGATCGCAGTAGTCGCAACAAGGGACAAAGACAAACAAGACGGCGTCTTCGTCGAAGTAGACCGGTTCGCGGCGGTCGGCCACGCCGTCCTCAAGGCGGCGGATGCGATCGGCCAGTTCGCCTACCCGCGCCCGGACAAGCTCGCTATCGCTGAGCCCCTTGATGATCTCCAGGCCCTCATCCGCCATCCAGTTGCCCGCGCGATTGCGAAGGTACTCACGGACCACGTAGCTCAGGCGCGCGCACGCGAGCCGGCGGCGTTCGTGGGTCGAAAAATCGCCGCGAATCAGCCCGGAGAGGATGTACCAGTGCGCGAGCTTGTCGAGCTCGAAATCCAATGAGAACTTCTCAAAGGTCACCAAGATATTGACGTTCATGTCGATGCTGCCGCTGTCGAAGTGGGATGCGCTCCCGTGCGCGAAGGCGAAGCGGCCTTCGCGCACGGAAAGCGCTTGGTGGTGCTTACGCTCGCGCAGCTCGCGACCCGGTTGGCCCATCACGCGTCGTCGACCGTGCGCACACGCACGGTCATGGATCGCCCGCGCGCCCGGTCAACCACCTCGATCAACCCGGCCTCCTGCAAGTTCTGGATTGCCCGGTACATCGCGTTGCGCTTGACGCCCAACTCGCGAATCAGGCTCGGTCGGATACGGACCACCGCGCTGCGCTGGCGCAGCGTTGCCAGATGCCAAATCGCCAGCGCGACGTGCAGTGTGCGGCCCGGGAGGTTCGAGGCAGCCGCCCACCAAGGAAACGGGAGCGGGCCACCGAAGTACCGTTCGCCCGGCATCGTCTGGGGCAACTTGCGCGACGACGACCGTTTCTTGTTCTTCTTTGCGGGACGCCGCTGCAGCCGCGCTTGGTCGAGATCGACAACGACAACTTCAGCCGTGTTCTGTTCTCCCATGATCACCTCTACAACAACTGACCGGGTGTTCGTGGCCGCACACCTTCATGTTCACCAGCGCACATGTCGTCGGCTGCGATGCGGTACAGCGCGGCCTTGATGTCCTGCCACATGCGCAGCTTCTCGCCGGTTGGAAGCGGGTTGTCGGCGTCGACCAGCTGAACGTCGGTCCGCAGCTGCTTGCCCGCCAGAACCACGGAGCTGGCTTTGGCCATCGCGGCCCGCATGCGGTCGACGGTGTCGTGGATCTCGCCCGTCGGTGCGCGGACGAGGAACGCGTCGTGGACCGGCGTGCAGATGCGGACACCCGCCTCCAAACCGTAGCAGGCCGCCAGGCGCATCATCTCAGCGCCGTTGGCCTGCATCGGGAAGTTCATAAAGGAGCGCGGGTTGGGGTCGCGCCCCTTCAGCAGCCGCCAACCGAATACCGTTCGCGCCCAGCCGAACAACATGGCGTGGTCGACGATCGATTCACTCCAAGCCCAGAAAGTCGGGTAGGCTGCGCGGTGACCGCGAAGTAAATCGGCGGCTTCAACTTCGGTGATCCCGAGGTCCATCGCGAGGCGGTAACTACCCTTGCCGAACAACAACCCGAGAGCGCACGCTTTGAGTTGTGCTCGCTCGATCGGGTGGCTCGTTGCCGTTGCGCCGTCGGGTAGCACGTTGGCGTCGAGACCGAACTTGATGTACGGGTCTTCGTGCTCGTAGGCGGTCCACATCGCGGGGTCACCGGAAAGCGCAGCCGCGATGCCGTACTCCTGCTGGCACCAGTCGATGTACGCCAGCGTCTCGCCGGGTGGCGGCCTGATCAGCCCGCGCATCCAACCGGGCAGGCCGAAGATGTGCTTGCTGTTGCTGGGCTGGTTGCGACTGGTCTTCGAGCTGAACGGCCATAATGGTGACCGCGACTGGCCGTCAGGCGCGACGTGCAACTTGTTCTTCTTCAATCCACTCAATGTCCGACGTGCAGCGTACAAGGGCCGAACCTGTAGGTAGAGCGCGGCCATCCCCTCGAACGTCTTCTTGTCGAGGTCGAGCCGCCCCGACGGCAAGCGCGGCCAGAATACGCCGTTGGCCCGCAACCACGCCTCGAAGCGCTTCGTCTTGAAGGTCGTACCGACGTAGACGCCGAATTCGGCAACGGACGCGACCACCTCGCGCCGCAGTTCCTCGCGATGGCGTTTGAGAAGCCGTACCGCCTCGACATCGACCGGCACACCGTCGAACTCAATGATGGCCGCCGCTCGGACGTAGTGGCCGCGCAGAAGAGCATGCCTGACGCTGATGTGCGGCAACATCTTCGGCAGCAGCAGTTCCAGCGCCACCACGTCGGATTCACAGTATTCCATCAAGGCGGCGGGCTCGCCGGCTCTCCAAGGGCCGCCACGCAGCGCGAGCTGCTGCATCTCCTTCTTCTCGTGGAGATCGATATGCGGCAGGCCATGCCAGGCGAGCGCGTTGATCAGCTTGCGGCCCACATCGAGGCCGTTGGTGAGGTTGTGGTGTTCGACGTTGAGGTCGAGGATTCGCGCCGGGAGCGCCCAACCAAGCGTCGAGAAGCAGGCAAGCTCGGCCTGCGCTGAGTAGGCAACGAACAGAACTTTCCGGTCGGTCCGAAACGGCGCGGCGGCTATCCGCGGCAGCTCGTCTTCCCAGGTGCGGTACACGCGACCTGACCTCAGCTCCTTGGCCACCATGCAACGGGGTGCCGGTCGACCATCGACCGACACCCCGAACTCGAAGTCAACAAAGACGATCTCGTCAAAATCGTCGAGCTTGTGCATGGCGCTACGCGTTGCCCTGTAACTTTCGGACGAGCGGGTGATCCGCCGTCTTGATGACGCGGCCCGCGAAGGCGCGACCCAACAGTGTGGCCAGAGGCAGGTCGGGGAACTGCGGCTCACCGACGACCACGGAGGCGTTGAGCGTGATGACGTCATACGCGCTGATGGCCCGGTTCCAGCGGTGGCGCACCCAAGCCGACATCGCGCGGTGGCACACCTCGTGCGCCGACTCCCACGCCGAGTAGGTGGTACCGTCGCTGTACGGCAGACCGGCGGGCCACAACCCGTAGTTGCCGTCACGGTCGACCCACAAGTAGAGCGTCGCGAACTTCAGCTCCGACTCTTCGACCGCGTCCTGGGCGTCCCCCAGCACGAGGTGCATCTTGCTGTCGCTCTTGTTCTCCAACAGGCAGACGTCGATCTGCAGTTTCGAGTGGACGCGGCCGAACGCCTGCTTGTTCCACTTGTCCACCGGGATCGACAGCTGCTCGCGCGTGGTGACCATCTTGCGTGCGTACTGGGGGTCGAGGCGGATGGCCTCGGGGTCCAGCTCGTCCGTCGTCGGCGCCTCCTTCTTCTCCGTGTCCACGCGCACGTCTTCGGGGTTGATGTCACCGGGCTGCAGAGGTGGGTTGCTATCGCCGCCCCCGTCGCCCTCAGGCTTGATGTTGTCTGGCTTCTTGGCCATTGTGATGCTCCCTGCGGGCAGTGCCCGCTGTGTGACGCCGCCCCTTGCCCGGAACCGAGTTCCTAAGTCTGTGCCGGGCAGGGGACGGCTACTTGGAGGTCGACACCGCGCCGACCTCCTCGTTCTCTTCGTGGCCCAGCACGACAACCTCGCGGGTGCGCAGGAACTCCTGCACCTCGCTCAGCAGCCAGGCGACGCTATTGGGGCCGAGGCGACGGCGACGCGGGAACTTGCCCGCCTTCTCAAGCCGCCAAACCTGCGTGCGCGAGAGTGCGACGATGCGCGACAACTCGGCCGCACGAACAAGACGGTCATCCATAGCTATACCTCCTGGGCCACCGTGGCCTTGCGAGGTGCAACTAAGCGAATGCTGTTTCGTCTGTGAACAGTGGAAAGGTTTCGGCCTTCGCGTGCCGACGTTGTCCAAAACGTGTGGACAGAAGGCCTTTACAACGGGTTCAAGCTTTCTTGTCGGGCGTAGGCTTTGCTCCGCCGCTTCTTCGGTGGGTCGGTAGCGCGACGTAGGCGATCCGGTCGAGCTCGTTCTCGGTCGGCGACTCAGGTGCAGACCACCAATGCTCGGAATGGGCCTCCACGGCCTTCGCCAATTGGACCTTGTCGCCCACCTTCGGGTTGTGGTTGCCGCGCAAGAACAAGTGAACCCAAGCTTGCACGGCTGCTGCCAATCGCGCCGAGTGGTGCGGGTGGCTTGAGTCTAGCAGTCGCTCTAGCTCCGTGGCGCTTGGTTGCGAGACCTCATCCCGAGGCGATCTATCAAGCACGAAATCTGTGTAATCCCTGCCATAAAGCCCTTCACGCAGGCCGTCGATGGTCTCCGCTTTCACAAGCAAGCTCGCCAAGTCGAACTGCATTGGCTCGTGAAGGCGGCCTTCTCTGATTGTCATCACCCCCTCGTAGGCCGCGACAACGACCGTGACCGAAGCGACCTCACGGCCCTCCAGAAGCGGCAACAATTCGGATGGTTTGGCTACCCACGCCACAAGTGGATCGTCGACGAATCGCGCATCTGGCTTCGGGTGCCATTCCATTGGTGCGCGTCGGCCATCCGGGCCAATCCAAACGCCACCCACACCGTAGCAACTCCCCACGGGTCGCAGGTTTCCCCATTCGACGTTGTCCTGCGCGATCAGCACACCAACGCCGAGCTTGCCAGCGATAGCATCGAAAACCAGGTGTCGAGCGTCCACACCGAGAGCGACTGCAGCATCTTGGATGCCCAACCATTCGAGTCCGCTCTGTGTGACGCCGCCCATCTGCCAAGCTTCCACGTGATCCGTGCCGGGTTCAACCCGTCCCATCGGCTTGAGTCGGTCAAAACTCAAGCCACCACTCAAGCCAAGACGAAGAAACCGCCTTTCGGCGGTTTCAAATCCGTAAAGATTTCGGGTGGCTGGGGAGGGACTTGAACCCTCGACCTAACGATTATGAGCGTCTGGATCGTGTCTGCGTGCGGAACCGCGAATCTTCAAAGGATCCTGAACCCCCTGCGCGGAAAATGACGTGCTATGCAAACAGCTGATTTCCATGACTATCGGGTTTTTTTCCGATCCCATTTTCCTTCGTTCTGGAAAACGGTAGTTGCGTTGCGAGACGGGCGGGCACGAATCCGCGCTCAGCACCTCAACCGCAGTCGTCTTCCGGCGCGTCCAGATCGAAGAGAGTGGGCCGACGCAAGCCGCAGCCCGCTTTGCGATACGACGTTGCTGTCTTGTTTCGAAGGGCGACTCACTGGACGCGATCGGCCGGTCCTTGCTCGGTCAGTTCGCTTTCCTTCGTGAAGTGCCGCGCCCGGCGGATCGGGCGATGCCGTCGTGGCGGCTGTAGCGCTGTCGGCCAGATACGTCTAGTCACCTGTTTGAGTCAGCCAAGGCGGAATGGGAAGTCCTAGCCGGACCAACTCAGCTTTCGCGGCCTCCGATTGCGCAGCTGTCATCTCGCTTTGAACGACGTCAAGTCCAGCAAGAGGGCCATGCTTCCAACGCCCGCCGCCGAACCGGTGCTCAATCCGAAACCGCAGATGACCGGGGCCATTGAGCCGCAGTTGCGGGAAATTCTGAAAGGCTCGAAGCCGTCTTATTCCTGCGTTCCAGACGCCGTTCACCTTCCAGACAGTCTCGGGATCACGGTCTGCATCAAGCCGCCGAAGCCGGACCTCAAATGCCAATTCTTCCTCGGGCGCATCTCCTGGCCCCTCCCAACGGTATCTCGCCGAGAAGGCAAACGGTGCGTGAAGCGACGGAAAGCCCGTCGCCGAGATTTGTTCAAGCCCCTGCACAATCGTCAGGAGTCCAGTCCCACGATCCTGGAGAACGCGCTCACAGAGGATCAGGAACTCGCAATTGACCTTCATGCTGCCGCCTGCTGCTCATTCCGCGAAAATGGGTCTCGGCTGGACGCCTGCTGAGTACCGAGTCCGTCACTGTAATCTGACGAATCAACCGAGGTCAGGCTGTAAAACACCCCGAGTTGCGTTGACCTCGCAGCTTTCCCAGCTCCGTCACCAGCGGCCAGCTTGGACTCGACAAATTGATGGAGGGTTTGGCCATGAGAGACAGCAGTTGCCTGCGCCCAGCGAGTGGTGCTTGGCGACAACCGAACCCACGCTCCGGCCCGATCGTTCTCGCGCACTTCGTGTACGAGAAGTCCAGGAGGAATCGAAAGGACAGCCGACAAATGCCGTACCATGTTCAGCGTGAGCGGTCGCCTGCCGTTCAAGATCTCGGACACGCGACCAGAGCTACTCCAGCCGAGCTGTCGGGCCAATTCACGCTGGCTCCACCCGAGTTCACGAAGCTTGGCACGAAGCAGTTCGATCGGATCACCGGGATCTGCCCACACATTTCGCGACTCCCAAGCATCGACCAACTCGCACATGATTTCGAAATGGAGTCGGTCAGTCGCCCCCAGGTCGCTGTCCCAATGTCGTTCGATCAACTCCAGCGCCCGCTCGTGGTCTTCGGCGTCCTTGATGAGAAACAATTCCATTTCAACCTCCGTGGTTCACGTGGGTTCTACGGTTGCAGCATCGATCTTGTCGTACTCAGCGTGTGTCCCAAAGAACTTGAATAGCGCCGTGCTGCGGCCTTCGTGGCCCGGCTCTGGGAATCGCACAGCGCAAACCAGGCGATAGCTGTTGCCCTTGATGTCGAACACAACGCGCCCGTTTTCGATTGGGCGCACCCGGCCGCTGAAAGCACCGATCATTTCCTGTCCCCGCTGCCAATTCCCCGCCCTCATGATGCTCAGCCAAGTGCCGACCGCGTCGCCTGCGTCAGGATAACGATTGACTCGCTCCATCAACCGAGTCCGAGAGATAAGTCTCATATTTGCTTTGGCCGACGAAGCACGAGAACCGCTCCCGTAACGGGAGCAATGTAGTTGCGCATCGGTACGTCGTCAACGTGCCTCGCGTTTCGGGTGGGCAGATCCAAGTCGCGTCCAATGTCCAATGCAACCCTTGTGGCCTCCAGATTCACATCGGGGTCTCAGCTTGAATGCTGTAGGCAACAGTAGGTGTTGGCGGCTTAGGGTTCGACGTAGCGGCCTTGCCCACCAGGTCCTTGAGGCCCTTAGAGGCTGGCGTCCACCAAGCTCCCAATTGAGCGCCCTCGAAACTCAAGCCACCACTCAAGCCAAAACGACAAAACCGCCTTCCGGCGGTTCTGTTTCCTCAAGGATTTCGGGTGGCTGGGGAGGGACTTGAACCCTCGACCTAACGATTATGAGACCGCCGGTCTGGCTATTCAGAATGTGTCATGGCGTCCGAAGACACGCCAACTATACTCGTGATTACAGGATGATATGGAGATCATCTGTTCAAGACGGTTCATGTCAATTCAGACACTGCCAGCGCTGAAGTGGTCGCCAAATGGTAGCCAAGAAGGTAGCCTCGCATCACGAACGCCAAATGGAGCGCAGCGATGCCAGCAAAGTTCACGGACCGCTACGTCAAGAATCTGAAGCCTCGCGCCAAACGTTACATGGAGTTCGAAGACAGCGGCTGGGGCATGGGTTCGCTTGGCATCCGGGTGAGCCCGCGGGGAACGAAGACATGGATCCACTGCTACCGGGCCGACGGCGACAAGAAGCGCATGGTCAGTATCGGCAGATACCCGCAGGTCACCCTCAAGGCTGCGCGCGCTGCGTTCGTAACGACGGCGTCGAAGGTGGCGGACGGCGAAGATCCATCGCGGGCCGCTCTGCGGGAAAGAGATCGGCGTAGAAGCGCCCCTCGAGTAGATGATCTGGCGGAGATCTACATCGAGCGGTGGGCCAAGCCCCGGAAGCGGAGTTGGGCGCAGGATCAGGCCATGCTGCGGAGGGACGTCCTGCCCTCGATTGGTCATTTGCGCGTGGAGGACATAAGGCGCCGGGACATCATCGCCATCATCGATGCCGTCGTAGATCGCGGTGCGCCCGTTCAGGCCAACCGCGTTCTGGCTGTTGTCCGGCGGATGTTTAACTTCGCGGTCGAACGCGACCTGCTCGAGCGCACGCCATGTCACAGAGTGAAGGCACCGGGCAAGGAGACCCGTCGCGACCGGGTGCTGGAGATCAACGAAGTTCGGTCGCTGCTCGCCACGGTACCGGAACTCGGCATGTGGACACCGACGAAACTGTGCTTTCTCTTCCTGCTGACGACAGCCCAGCGACCTGGCGAGGCAATCGCGGTGGAGTGGTCGGACGTCGATCTCGACGGGCGGTGGTGGACCATCCCCGGCGCCAAAGCCAAGAACGGCGACGAGAATCGAGTGCCACTCTCTGACACAGGGATGCGAATCTTGGACCTCGCCAAGGCTCTCGACCATGGCAAGGGGGCGGTTTTCCCGTCGAAACGCAATGGTGGGGTGATGGTTCATTCCGTGCTGACAACCATGCTGTTGAGGATGCGAGCGAGTATCCCGGTGGCACACTTTACCGCCCATGATCTGAGGCGTACGGCAGCGACCCACATGTCCGAATTGGGAGCGTCGCGGGAGACGTTGAAGGGTCTCCTCAATCACACGGACAACGAGGTCACCGCCATCTACGACAAGTTCGACCACGCCCCCGAGAAGCGGGCGGCCTGCGACAAGTGGTCGACACGGTTGGTGGAGTTGGGGATGGACGAGGCGCTGGACAAGGTGGAGGCGACGATTGGCTGGCAGACCAGCGGGCGGTGGTGGCGGAAGCGAGCCTCGAGGCTCCAAGCTCCAGAATGAGATTGAATGGCGCGGCGGCAGCCCGCCTCGAGCGCTCACACGCCAGTTTAGATACTGGCTGGCCGGCGGCCTACAGCCCCGTCACGAGAGCAACTGTGACTTGAGTTGCTCCAACTCGTGTCCGAGTTGTTCCCTGAACTTGTCGGAGGTCGCGTGAGCATGAGCTTCCTGAAGTGTGGCCAGCGCGTTGTTCAGATCACCAGTCGCCCGAAGTAGCCGAGCCTTCACCCGCAGGAAAGTCGCTCGAAATCGTTCATCCGAGTTCAGCCCAATTGCTCTCTCTATGGCTTCCATCGCTTCGGCCTGCTCGCCCAGCCCTGCGTAGCACTCCGAACGCTGGTGCCATGTGTGACAGTTGTCGTCGTCACCTGCTTCCAAGATCTGCAGCGCGCCGCGAAAGTCTCTCAAAAGTTGTCTGCACCAGGCGATTCGGCCCGCTTCGAAGCCTGAAACTGGGCCGCCAGCCGCGAGCCGCCTGTCAAAGTAGCGGCCAGCTAGTTCGGTCCAAGTCCTGGCCGCCGAATCGTCACCTTCGTACGTCGCGGCTTTCGCCATGCGCATGTAGAGGTGGCCGACGTCGAACGCATCGCGGGGTGGCAGAGTGTCGGCAGCGGGCGGTGTCAGTTGCTCGACCAGCTCGGCCAACACCTCGGGAGCCAAGTAGCCCAGCGTACCAGCGAGACCTGCGAGCGCGCGATACGGCTGCGAGTAGCCGTCAGCGCAGCCCAGCGACACAGCGAGGGCAAGTAGACTCGGGTCCCTGTCTACCCACTCGTTTCGCAGGACCCGGAGTTCGACGCGGCGGAGTTCTTCGAAGGCCGCGAGGACAACGGCGATGGGAACGCTACCTGGTCTGGCCCGGAAATCCTCAAGGATTCCGCCGATCAATTGTGCGGCCTCGCCCGGCTGGCGCCGCACGACAGCTCTGGCCAACTGAAGACGAGTCGTGTGCTGCTCACCACGTTCCGCCAGTACCTCGCGGTAGCGCTGTGCAGCGCGTTGGACCTCCTGTGCACGTGCCCAGAACTTGCCCGCATGGTGGATCAAAGTGCGCCGGAGATGTGGATCTGAACACTCGGCAGCTGCTGACTCAAGCTCCAAAGCGGCGTTTTTCGCGCTCCCGACCCGCGCATCGCCTACCTCTGCCCGATGGAGAATCTCCTTCGCCTCGACAATGGCCACGGCCAAGTGACGGTCACCGAGTGCTGTCGCCAGTGGCCGCGATGAAATTCCCCGTACCTTCGCGCTGGTTGCGTCTACGCCATCGAGCAATAGCCAAAGTCGCAGCTGTAGGCCGGTTGCGTTGGGTCCTGATGCGCCCTCCCCGAGACGGCGGGATTCACTTTGCAGAGCACGACGGAAATGGTGCGGGGCGAGCTCGACGTTCTCCTGAAAGTAGCGCCAGAACCTCTCCTCGATCTCGCCCTCATGCGAAGTGGGCCCTTGCCACTGGGCGACTGCCGCCGCGACCAATTCGTGCAGCGCTAGCGTGCCCCGATCGTCGATGCCGGCCAGCGACCGGCGCTTGAGCTTCTCGACACCGGTGTAGCCGACAACAACGCGCAGAAGCGCCTGTTCGATTTCTATCCCCCCTAGCCACTTCAGTGCGCACAGCTCGAACTCAATCGAGCGGGCATGTCGTTCGAGCAGCCGAAGGACGAGGGTGCGACCGCGATCGTCCTCAAACCTAGGAAGGTGGTCCAGCTCGTCCGGCAGGCCACTCCAGTCCAGGTCGGTTGTCGCGATCGCACGGTTGAGCATCGACACAGCCAATGGGAGGCCACCGGTTGCCTTAATCACCGTGTCAAGAACCTGTGGCGGCACAAGGTCTCCTATGTCCCGAGTCAGCAGCATCTCCACACCGCGTCGATCCGGAGCCGGGCACTCAACCCAGTTTGCTGGATCGTCATGGACAACTTGGCATGTGATGAGCAAGCGGCTGCCTTCTGCAGCCACCTGTTCGAAGGCCTCAACCAACCGTGCAGGGCTGCCTCGGAGGTCGTCGACGACAAGGAGCGTCCGAGACGTTCGAAGTCGGGCCGCGACATTCATGCTGGCACCGAAACGCTTGAGTTCCAGTGCCTCCAGCCTCACCTCGTTGGCGACGTCGGTCCCCAGTAGCCACAAGACAGCGTCGAATCGGGCGGCTTCGGCCTCCGCCCATGCAATCGAGGCGTAGGTCTTACCGGCACCACTCATTCCGTGGAGTAGGACGTGGGATGACGCGGTGAATCCCGCTGTGATTGCGTCTATCTGGCGGACAAGTTCTACGTATCCACTGGGGCGAGACGGAGTCGCCGCCTGAAAGACGTACTCATCCCGAAGCGCCGCGACCGACGGCAGAAGATCGTACAAGATTCCAGGATCATGCCCGCGTTCGACCACGACTCTGACCAAGCGGCCCGCGAGTGCTTGGCCGTCAAGCACCCTGCAATCGCACTCTGGCCAGAGTCGGCGGACCAGTGCCAGGACAGCTCTCCACTGCTTCGGAGGACAGCGCTCCTTCGCGACGAAATATGCCCGGTCCGCCGCAGGGTGCAGGGCCTTCGCGTGCGCGAGGTCGTCCTGCAACTTGCTGAACGGCGGCTTGAAGTAGCCTGCCTCGGAACCAGCCTCCGCAATGACTCTTCCGTTCAGAGAGAAGGCGTCAATCGTATAGCCGATTGGATTCCCCTCCTGATTCTGGCCTCGGTGCTCAAGGCACTGGGGCTCAAGAAGATCCAGCACAGCCACCGACACCTGCTCGAATGCAACCCCGTTCAAGGCGCCCAGATCGGCTTCGACCCGAGTGACTGCACGCCTCCGGAGCGCCTGCTTGACTGCCATGCGTCAACTCACAGTCCGGGCCGGATGCGCCGTGGGGTGCCTCTGGCATCAAGTAGCGCCTTGCCCAGCATCTCCCGCACGGCCCATGCCGGCATTGCCTGCTGGAACTTGCTCAACCGAAACGCCGGTAGCCGATCGCAAAGCGCGGTCCATACGGCGTCATCATCCCAAAACCCCGGCTCGCGGAGCTGGACCAACGCCTCGGTCCAAGCCGCCTCGTCCAGGCCGTCGCCAGCGACCTCGACAAAGAAGTTGTCGAATCGGCAGCGCCAGCCACGCAGCATCTCAAGTGCGTGCTTCAGCGTGTGGTTGGCGCGGCCTCCGGCGAATGTCCACCACATTACCTGCCCCTCAGACATTTGAACTTCTGGAACGGCGCCGCAGGCAACAGGACCATGCTCGTTTCGTGCTGATTCCAGGGCTTCAGCCGCGCTGCGATGCAGGTAGGGGTACACCTTCGTGTCCGCGAGCACAGCCCGCATCTTCTGGCAGAGCTCCCCGCCCAACATCTGCGGTAGGAAACCGCCCCAGCTCGGACGCCGCCCGCGCGGGGCCGGGCGCACGGTCACGCGCCGCCGCCGGTGGTCGACGCTCAGGAGCATCCACGCGCGGCCTCCGAGGAGGAACGAGCTCATCTCTTCGACCAACGTGTCCACGAACGCCTGCTCGAGCGACCCGAGCTCGTGGCCGGGCTCCGTTTGGACCCGGTACAGCACGGGGCTGGAGAACACAGCGTACAACTCCATGAAGTTGCGGCGCCCAAAGACGCGCTCCGCCTCATCGCCGAGGTGCAATGCTCCCTCGCTGTCGAACAGGAATTCAGTCTCGACCAGGTGCGCGAGTAAGGCCTCGAATTCAAGCCGCGTGATATCTGCGAAGTCGGGCACCGCGCGTAGTTGCTCCCACGCTGGCTCTGCGCGGATGGCACCGAACTGCAGCGCCATGGCCATCAACTGGTGGATGAGAACCGGCCAGCAGCGGCCATTGGGTTCAACGGCCTCGACCCACCCCTCCCGGGCCAACTCCACCAACGCAACCGCGTGCACCACCGAAGTGGGAGTCTCGCAAAGGAATGTCATGTTGGCGGCTTGGTCGGCTCGGCGGCCCGTCCGCCCCATGCGCTGCAAGAACGACGACACGGTCGACGGCGCGTCGGACTGAAAGACCCGGTCGAGATCGCCCACGTCGATGCCAAGCTCGAGTGTCGATGTGCAGACGATGCACGCGTTCGTGCCAGCGTGGAACCGCTCCTCCGCCGCGTGCCGATCCTCGGTGGAGACCGAGCTGTGGTGTACGAAGACATCGATGCCCGTGCCGCGCATTCGCTCGGCGACCGCCTCAGTTGTGGAACGGCTCTGGCAGAAGAACAGGCTCTTCTGAGCGGCGGCCATGCGTGCGGCGTCGCGTGCCACGTCGGTGAGTTGGTCGCGTTGAAGGACGAGAAGTTCTCGGCGCGCCGCTGGTTTGGGCGGATCGACCACGCGACCCTCTCGACGAGACGTGCCCGTGAGCCAGGTGAGGATCGCCTCGGGGTTGCCGACCGTTGCGCTCAAGCCGATACGCTGGACGTCGTGCTTGCTCAGGACAGCTAGGCGTTCGAGCACGCTCATCAGGTGGGCACCTCGATCCGTGCCGGCGAGAGCGTGGATCTCGTCGATCACGATGAAGCGCAACTCCGCCATCAGGCGCGCTACAGGAACTCGCGGCGATATCAACATGACCTCAAGCGACTCCGGGGTCGTCATCAGCAACTCGACCGGTTCGCGCACGAATCTTCGCTTGTCGGCGTGACGGACGTCGCCGTGCCACACGAAACGTCGCAGGCCAACCATCTCCGTGTACGTCCCAAGACGCTCAGCTTGGTTGTTCAGCAGCGCCTTGATCGGAGCGATGTAGATGGCACCGAGACCTTCGGCCCCGACGCGCATGAGCTGTGACAAGACGGGAAACAGCGATGCCTCCGTCTTGCCGCCGGCTGTGGGCGCCAGAATCACCGCGTTGTGCCCGTCCAGCAGCGTAGCGCCGGCCTCTTCTTGCACAGGGCGCAATGCACTCCAGCCCAGGCGCGAGACAATCGCTTGCTGCAGCCGTGGTTCGAAGCGGGCGAACGTGCTCACGGCCTACCATTCCACCGGTCGCGGTTCATACCCGCGCTCGTCGTCGGCCTCGCGATCGAAAGCGTCCCTGCCCTCGGCGGCTCGGATTTCGTCCTCCGTCAGCGCTTTGGGCGCGAACCCAAGCTCGGATGCCGGGTCGAACTCATCGTGCATGTCGGCGATGTCGAGCACCTCGACAAACTGCCGAAGGAACTGGCGAGGCACGATGCCGACCTTGCCGCCCAGCCCTTCTGAGACCTTGTCCACGAGGCGCTGGATGAAGTCCTCTGTGACGCGCGCGTCGAGGCCACCGCGATCTGTCGCGGGGAAGAGATCGCGGAGCTTCAGCGCGACATCGCGAAGTCGTTGTTTGTCGAATCGGCGAAGTTCCAGTTGCGCCTGGCGCGGGCTCGCAAACTTGCCTTGCTGGGTGAACTCGATCCGCTGGTCCAGCGGCTCCAAGCCGCGAACGCCGCGTCGTGAGTCGAAGAAGTCGGGCGTTCCGGTGAACATCCACAGCAGGCCCGGGAAGTGTTGCGCGTCGTCGATGATTTGGCGGATGCCGTTGAGCGACTTGCCGCGCACATCGCGGCGCATTCGCAAGATCGTCTCTGCCTCGTCGATGACAACAACCAGCCCCTTGTAGCCGGCAGCCTTCACGACCGCGAGGATCCCCTGCAGGTAAGCCATCGCGTCGGCGCTGCCGATATCGCCTTTGACGCCGGCGGCCTTTTTCGCGCCTGCTGCGACGTTGCTGCTTCCCGAGAGCCAGGAGATCAGCGCCGCGGCATCACCGAGCCTTCCTTGCTGCTTCAGGTCGAACACCGCATGAAGTACGCGGGCGAAGTCATGCGGCGCTTGACCTCTGGTTGCTGTCTCGATCTGTTCGGCCATGCGGGCACGGACTTTCGCATCGAAGTCGTCAGCATCCTCGTCGGCACCCGCCGCCATCAGCGCGTCCTCGACGTTCGCGATCCACCGGTCGATCACATCAGCGAGGGCGCCACGAGGACAGTTGAGCGTTGCGAGGCTCTCGACAACCTTGCGGTACAGCTCGTCGAACCGGTGAAAATGGAGGTCGTTGTCCGAGACGACAACGAAGCTGACCGCGAAGCCGTTCTCGATCGCGTCCCGCATGGTCAGGCGCGCCATGAACGTCTTGCCGCACCCGTAGCCGCCGCGAAGGAACTTGAAGACGCCCTCACCGTCCTCCGCCAGCGCCAGCATTCGTCGCATCTCTGCGCGTTTGCGGTCGATACCGACAGCGAATGCTTCCAAGCCGCGCTCAGGCACCAGCCCCGAACGGAGGCACTGGAAGACGTGGTCGAGGTCGCGCCGCGAGATGCTCATCGCTGTCCTACTCCTTGACGTACCGCTTGCCGTCGTGCGTCGTCTCCACGCGTATCGCGAACGGAAGCCGTTCCAACATCCCGTCCAGATGGCGGGCAAAGCGTCGGGCACGACGGCTCGAACCCAGCATCTCGACCAACTCGGCCTCCGTCACCATGGCGTGTGCCTGGATGTGGGCCAACACCTGCCGGTACCCTGGATCCTCGATGCCGTCGCTCCAAGCCGCTGGCTCTCGACTTTGCTGAGTCTGTACAAGCGCCCCGCCCGATGCTGATGTCTCCGGCCCGATCTGCCCCCGGCCAGTCACCTCGAACCAATCGCGACTTGTCACCGGCTCCGCGACACCCTGTTCCAACGCGAACACCCGGAGCCGAGTTCTGCCATCCGCTGGACCTGTGAGCGTGAAGTACACCTCTGCCTCGTCTCCGTCCGTTGAAACAAACAGACGACCGGCATCGACACGGGCACCGCGGGCATCGCGCAGAACGGTCTGCACCGCCGGATCGCCGGCGGCGGTCACGGTCAGCTCGATCTCGCTGTCAGCCGTGAGATCAAACGACGAGCCCCGCTCGACCCGGACGCGAACGCGGCAACATTGGGCCCCCAGAAATGCAGGCGCTTGCGCAACCTCCAGCAAGTAGCGCTGGACGTTACCGCCTGCTGCGTACCGCTGGCGCACGACGAGGACGGGGATGATGCGTTCCTGAGGCGAGTTGCCACCGTGTACGAAGCCCCCGCTCCCGCGCCGGCCTGTGTCGAACTCTGCCGTGTCCTCTGGAAAGAGGTAGCAACCGCCTACCCCGCGATAGCCAAGATCGGTGGGCCGAATTGTCAGGAGTCCGCGCTCAGTTCGGTGTTCGGGCGTCCAATGCCAGCGCCGGTGGGGGTCGATCTTACGACCAAAGCGCACCTTCCGGGTCGTCTCGTCCTGAAGCAGGAAGCCGTGGTCTGCAGCGAAGACGAACTGTCGCAAGCCGGCGTCCTGCAAGCGGCGCCACGCTGCGGTGAGGCGACGCAGCCAGGTCGCAAACGTGTGCGGGCCGGTCCCGGCCTCACCAGCGTCGTCGATCTCCTTGGTGTGGACGACTATCAGCCGCGCACCGCGCAGTTTCTTCTCCAACGTCGACTGCGCCCACTCAAGCATCGCTTCAAGCCGAAACTCGACTGCTGCCGTGTCGCCCACTCTTGCTGCCATGGCCCGGGCGCGCGTGCTCGGGTCCTTGACCGTGAACTCGCCGCTGCGAAATCCCCCAGGCCGGTTCCCGAGGGCGCTCGCGTGTTCAAGTCCGGTGCCACCAATCGGCGCCAGTGCATTCATTCCGACGGCAGTGATCGATGGCAGCTCGGCCAGTCGCGCGCTGAGCGTGCTGTGCTTGCCTTTCGGGTCGATCCGCTCTCGGAGCTCTTGCGCCAACTCGTAGCGCAAGGCGTCGACGAGCAGCACGACACACCGCCCGCCGTCACCGAGTATCGGCGCAACCTCTTCGTCGAACAGGGATCGCTGGCGCAAGTCCGGCGTAGGCATCGGCCCGTGGTCGCGACAGGCGCGAGCGAATCTGCGTGCGGTGACGTCTGCCCATTTCCGCCATGCCGCCCGGGCGTCTCGGATCGCGCCACGAAGGGCAGCGTAGTGCGGCAATGCGGGGTCAAGCACCGCGGCCACACGCTGCTCCAGCTCTCGGTGCGACCGATCAACCGTGGCGCCGTGCTTGACGTACTGCCGCGTTTCCTCGTGCAGTGAGCCAGCCGACACATCGATCGATACGGCTTGTGCCGCGACTGCCAATTGTGCGTGCAGCTGTGCGATGTCCGTCACAATTGCCCAAGCCCATGCCAGTCGCCTGTCGCGCCCAATCCAGAAAGACTCGGCCCGCTGGGTCGCCAGCTCCAACGCTCGCGCCCACCGATTGATGGACAGCTCGCTCAGCGCCGCCTCCAACAGCTTCGTTGTCTCGAACCGGAAGGTATCGATGCGCCCCAGATGCAGGGCGTCATGGGATTGGGTCTCGGAAGCGAGGCGATCTGCAAGGTCGTCCGCCATCCGCTCGTAGTCGTCGGCGGCATGCTCACGCAACGCCCCGGCGAGTCCTCCGCAGGCAGCCACGACGGGCTTTGGCAGTCCGTTGACGCGTCCCAACAGCGGCCCGACCGGCGCATGGTCAAGGTCGTGGACGTACTCGACAGCCATTGCCCAGCTCGCGATAGCGAAGCCGAAAGCACCCCGCGTTCGTTGCGTCGACACTGCCACGTCAAGCCAAGAACACGGCATCCCAACGCGGCGCTCGGCGTGGTCGAGCACGACTTGCAGCTCTTCGGCGCTCAATTGGGTCGGCAGCAGGCGTGGCGCTTTCGCACGCAACTCCTGGACCAGCATGGCATCATCGAGCGCCGCCAGCTTGCCCGCCAGCCCGCCGGTCGCGACAGCTTGGCGGTCTGCGAGCCACCGGTCAGCTGCTTCCAGTGTGATCTCGTCCTTGGCGAGGAACTGCTCAAGTTCACCGGGCGTCGCCAGACCGGCGGACGCGTTGGTGACAAGAGTGGCGACGTTGCGCTCGAACCGACTGCCAGCTGCGTAGACGTCGAACAGCGGTGTCTCCCGGATGCTCTCGTCGGTATGCGTCGGCACGTGTACAAGGACCCGTCCGGCCCGGCGAGCGTCGCTGTCCTCCAGAGCTAAGAGCGCCTCGATGTAGCTTCCACGGAACGCGATGACCGGGTACCCAAAGTCGGTTTCCGGGAGGCTGTCGACGAACGGCGTGTAGTCGCTGCGGTTGTCCAGCCACACGACCAGCGGATGGCGACGGAGCTTGTCTCGGAGCTCGCCGATGAGGTGTTGCGAGACGTGGTTCATTCTGCGCCCGTCGTGCGGATGAACCCGATTCCTTCCCACGTCGCAGTTCGTTGGCGGATGCCTTCAGTCACGACTGCCACCCTGCCAGCCCAGGCTTCGTGCATGATCCATGAAGTCCTTGATCTCCATTCGCCACTTGTCATCGACATCATGGTCGCCGAACCATGTGAGTGTATCGAGCCAAGACCCCCATCCGGCACCAGCATGTCTCTCCCTCCATTCGACTGCGACTCGGAACGCGACCACAACGAGAGATTTGGTGCTGTCAGGCAGTTGGTTCCAGACGCGCTTTCCGTTCGCAGTCCGGTGGATGCAGGCTGCCTCAGCTTCCCAGGGCCACCACTGGCTGTCGTCGGCGACTACGAATCGATTCTTCTTCGGCGCGCCGCCATCGTTCGCGACTGTGGGTTCCTCGATGCCGTTCGCCTCGAAGAGGGGGGCCAGGACGGTGGCGACGTCCTCATCGGAACGCGTTGACATCTGCTCGAAGCAACCGACAACCACACCCAGTTGCTCCAAGGCAAGCTGCGTGGCGCCCTGCCAACGCTGTCGGTGGCAAATCGCAGCAATGTGCGCGAGGTTCAGCGAAACGAGGAAGAGGCGGATATCGGAATCCGCATCACGTCGGCGCAACGCACGATAGTAGCCCACATTGATGAGTTTCAGCATCGCTCCAACACGTTCGTCTGTGACCGCCGTGATTGCCCCAACCAGCCATGCCTCGACCAATGCGGCGCGAAGGCCTTCCATCAGATTCAGCGCGACATGTTCGAGATCGCCCGAAGCACGCGCAGCAACCTGAATCTTCTTCACGTCGTTGCTCGAGCCATAGAGTACTGCCATGGGCAGCAGCCAGGCGTCGCCGTGGACGAGCGGTGCTGCTTTCGACCAACGATGGAGCACCCTATTCAACGGCTCGTTTGCAAGCGGTTCCAGCGCAGTGCTGTTTTCAGCGGCCTTCGCGGCACAGCGATAAGCGAGCATTCGCAGTTGTGCGCGAACACTCCAGCCAAGCGTCTGGTCGCCGATATGCTCAAATGCCCCAGCAAGCTCTGGCGATGACCAGTCGTCGCTTGGGTTGATCCTGGCGAGTACGCGAACCATCAACTGCGAAGATTCAAGCCCTTCTGCTTCTCCTGGCAGAAGTCGGCAATCCACCGGCGGAAACGCTGATTTATCCTCGGTGTCTGTGGTTGAGCCGTGATTCGGCGTCTGCGCGATGAAGTCGGTTCTTTTCAAGCGTGTTGGCGGCGGGCGAAAGCTGGCAGATCTAGGCAAGAAATCGGAAGCCCGCCACAGTGGCTCGCGCGTTTGGTCGAGTTCGTTCCGAGTCCCCAAACTCATCCTTGCTGCGTTGTAGACGCCCTTTGGGAGGAGGCGGGCGAGACTCGACCGCGGTCCAACTCGGACGACAACGTCGGCATACTTGACTGACACTGTCTTTTCGCCGCCAGCGGCGAGAGACCATGCCGGAACGAGGAGAACGCGTTCCTGGCCTCCTTCCACGTGCTCAAGTGGAGGCTCTGGCTTCGGCCAATTGAAATACTGGAAGGTGCGCCGCGGCGTGCCCCCGTTCTTCGATCCGTCAGACACGGCTTCGCGATCGGCCTTGAGCAATCGCACTACCAAGAACCTGTGCAGGGCTGCGGTCTTTTGGCCAAACGGGGGCGTCTCGCGCCCGACGAGGTAGACAATCCTCTGGTTGGCGCTGATCTTCGCCTCGAGCCATTTGTTGGCAGCGTCACCTAAGTGAACGTCCTCGTATGCGGTTCGAACGCCCTCGTCGTCGAGAACACCCGTCTGCCATTTCTGCTCGATTTCCAGCACCTCGTCGGCTACCCGTGGCCCGCATGCCTCAATGAACTCAAGCAACTCCGTCACTTCTGATTTGAACCCGAGCCGTGTGCCGATTGCATCGATGAGCCCCCCATCACCCGCCCCTGCGACCAAAAGCGGGGATTCCGGGTCCCGACCAGCACCAGAGGGCCATCGGACAGTCGTCCCCCAATAGCTGCTGTGGTCCCCAACCCTCTGTTCCCTGCCGATCCCGACAGCCAGCACGATTGCATCGAAGTTGGTAGGGCCAGTCAGAGACGTCTCGCCCTTCTCCCGCCAACACACGCTCCGTTTCGTCGGCGTCGGGGCGGCATGTCCGCACGCGCCGCGTTCACGGTCCGCAGGTTTAGGCTGCGGCATCGGTTCGATTGCGATTTCTACGACGTTAATGAGCGCGGTAACGGAGTCGCTGCTTTCCTTCAACGCGCAGTACCCTTCTCGGAGGATTTCAGCGACGCGCCATGCCGTTATCGGGTCATCTGTCCGCGAAGCCCATTCCATCCTTTTCAGTGCGCCCACCTTGCCCTTTTCGGGCTTTGGGTTGCCTGGCAATAGGAGCCGGTGTTGCCGCCAGCGGGGGTGGGGCCAGTTGTAGATCCACGGGTGAACGTGTCGCTTGCTGCAACGGAAGAGCGTGAGCGCCTTGCTTTCCTTCTCCAACACCGTAACCCTCAGTCGAAGGTCAGCTGCCGCCGCGGCGGCGGTGACGCCAGCTACGCCCGCACCGACGATAAGTACGTGCCCGCCTCGCGGGACGACGCTGGCGTTCCGCAGCGCCCACATCAGATTCACGGCGCGCACTTGCTGCGACCCGATGTTGCTCGGGTGATCGAAGCAACCGAGAGCGTACAGACGAGGCTCATCTGGAATAGCCATGTGGGCGAGGAGCGTTTGAGCAGCGTTCAGGGCCATGGTCTCATTCCTTTACGCACCGTGACGAAGGCGTGCCCTTGCCCCCCGACCAACGGCACGGATTTACAAACCGATCCCCGTTTGCCGGTCCGTGACACCGCGAGTCTCTGCGATGGCATCGCGCGCGGCGTCGGCATTCGGCTCGACGAGTACAAACCCGCGGTCGAACAACGACACCTTCTTGCGCTTCTTCTGTCGCAACTTGCGCTCCAACGCATACACCGCTTCGGGCGCGATCGTCCACAGGCGAGACAGCGGCAGCGCCATCCGCACGAGCTTCCGCCCGCCGTCGAGCTTCTTCGCTCGCCGCAGCGCCTCCTTCTCCACTGCCGCCAACCCCTGTTCAGTCTGCTCCTCCATGAAACGGCTTCTGCAACTGTCGCTGTCCGCCTCCTCCAACACGAAGTCCAACCCGATCTCGTCTTGTAGGCGCAGCTCCCACGCGAACGCCTTGGCCGGGTGGTACCGCCAAAAGCATCCGTGCGCGACGGCGAGTGAAGGATCTCTGCGGCACTTCGCATCGACGCGCGCAGGGAAATAGCGCGCTGCCATGTGCGACCAGTCGTAGTCCTTGCGGCCTTTTCCCGCCGCCAGCTCCTTCCACCACTGCCGCGGTTTCTTCCACTGCGGCAGCAGCAGGGGCCACATCGCGGCGCTGTTGACCATGACGCCATCATTGAGGTCCAGCGAGAACCGGGCGTCGGCCTCGCGGACGGGCGTCTTCGCATCCGGAGAGGGTGGTCCCCGGTCGGCGATGTCGGTGATCGTCGCGATGAAGGCGTCCAGTTCGTCGAGCCAGCCCGACACCTGCGCGTACGCCTTTTCTGCGGAACGACGGGCGCTCGCGTCATCTGCACCGCGTTGTTCAAGGGCGTCGGCGAGCCTGCCTTGCAGCGCCCGTCGTTCGGGGACGAGGTGGTCCGCGAGCAATGCCGGAAGCGTTTGATCGCCAAATCGGTGGATGCTGACCCAGGCAACGAACGTGCGCCGCTCGGACGACAGCGGCAGGTAGATTGGGCGGTTGTCGTACATGGGCCGGTGGACAGCGTCGAAGAACGTGCGCTGCAGCCATGTCCGCACGTCCTTGCCCCGAGCTATGGCGGGGCCGTGCTCGCGCCAAGTATCGTGAAGTGGCGCGCAGGCCGGGTTCGCCAGGCTGTCATCGGCGCCGGTGGCCGACAGGTACAGGATGCCGTGACTGAGCATTCCTTGGGTGACAGGCGGGCCAGGCTCGACGGCCCGCGGCGGCGTGACGCTGTCGTCGCCGTCAAGCGGCGGCGGGACCAGCCGACACGGGCGCCCTTCCGCATCGAGCGTGCCTTGACCTTCTGCACCAAAGCGGCCCATGGCCACCCCGAAGGCGTACGAGATATGATCCGTGGCAGCCGGATCAACGTAGGTCGCATCCCACAGTGGTAGAGGGGTGCCGCTTGGCCTGTCGACCGCACGCTGCGCCCAATCCTGCGCCCACTCCCAGCAGGACTGGCCTGGATGGCGGAACTCTACGGAAGCCTCACGGTGGGATTCGTGCTCTGTGAAGGCTTCATTGAGGCGGGCGTAGATGCCATCGGCACTCTGGATTTCGACGAGCGGGAGGCGGTTCACGTCACCGATTGTGAAGTGTACCGTGGGGTTCAAATCGCTTGCGATCTTCCGCGATGATGTTGCGTTTAGAACGCACGCTACACGCGTTGGGTTCGCGCCAAAAAACGAAGCCCCGACATCTGCAAAAACGCCAGAAGTCCGATGTACCCGCGCGCCGAATTGGCTACCGATTGTTGCGAACGCGCAGCCACGCACGAAGTAGAACGGCAGGTTCTGCGGTCGCGAGGCTATGCGTCCGCCCCGTTCGAGGGTGCGTATCTCCATGCCGGCGTTGTACCAACGGACTTTCGAGGCGATCGCGTCGAACCACCTCTGCCCAGCGGCGCCCATGATGTAGTACGCCCAAGGAGAGTTCGTAGATTGTTCCCAGCTTTCGCAGTGAGAGTTCGGTCCAACTTCCCACGCGGCACGGACGAAACGGACATTGTCACCGGTGATGAGCCCTTGTCGCGCTGGCGCAGTCGCACCAAGTGAGCTGTAAGTGGCCCACTCGCGCAAGAAGGAGGATTCCCACCAGTACACGACCGGCTCCCCATCCACCGCCGCGAGTCCGCGCACGTCGAACGTGAACCGCCCGACGCCGGCAAGCAGCGCGGCTTTCTTCCGCGCCGTGCGTTGCTTGTCGCGAGCGTTGTCCTCCAGCGATGTGGGCCGCATCACAGCGCTATCGAGCGCGGCAGGTCGTACTCGACGAATCACGCTCATTACCGCAGCCACAACCTCGTCGAGGATCTCCTCGAATGCGCCGCGGTCGACATCGCCCAGGACGCGCAAATCCTTCGTGTGGAGAACCGTCGTTCGCAATTCCTCGTACTGCTTCAAGAACATCCAGTTTCGCATCGTGAGCAGCGCCGACATCCCTCCGTGCTTGCACAACTCCATCGCCCGCAACATGAATGCCGCGTACAGGTCGGCCTTGCCTGCCGGGTAGCGCGACTGCATGTACGAGGCGTCCTCCATCTTGGACGCGCCCTGGTACGGCGGGTTGCCGATGACCAAGTCGTAGTGCCCCTCGGTCAGCAGCCGAACTAGCTGCACACCCGACGACAGCTGTGCGCCACGCAGTCGCAAACCGAGCGCGGCGTGGTCGCGGTGGCGGGCAAGGAATCGTTCGACTGCCTCGATCACCGAGAGGCGCTGTGCCTCGACATCCAGGTCGAGCTGGCGTTTCTGCGGGGCGCCAAACAGGTGGATCTGCGCGCGTCGAGGCACGGTTTGCTGCGCCTCGAAGTCCTCCAGGATGCGCCGCACCTCATCACCGGGTCGAAGCAACGATCCGAGATGATCCACGCCCGCCAGCGCATCGAGCAACGCGTTCACGACCCCGCCGGGCAGGCCCACTTCACGCCGGAGTTCGCCCTTCAACTCCATCACCGCGGGATCGTCATGGGGCAGATCGGCCAAACGCAGATCGGCGGCCACCAGGTTCATGCGAGAGGGCTGAGCGTCCAGCGCGAGCGCCCTCACCTTGAGCCACAGCGACGCTGCGGCGATCTGCACGGCCCGGGCGTCGAGATCCAGCCCATGCAGGTTGTCCTCGACGATCCACGTCGCGATCTGTGCGTCGCTCCACGCAGCGTCGCGGTGCCTGGCTTCCTCCCGGTACAGCGACACCAGCAGCTCAAACGCCAGCACGAGGAAATGGCCCGAGCCACACGCGGGGTCGATCAGCTTGAGGTCGCGCAGGCTCGAGGGGGCGTGATCGGGCGCGTCGTCGGGCATCGGCTGTGGCACGTAGTACTTCCAGTGCCCCTCCAGATCGCCGTCCAACGGCATCAGCGCGTCGAGCGCGACTTCCCCAGCCTCGCGTCGCCGGCGCCAGTCGACCCGTCTGGCTTCGAGCCGATCGAGGACCGACAGCCCATCGTTGCCCGGCGTCTCTACATCAGCGACCCACCCATGTTTTCGGCACATGGCCAGCCACATCTGGCCCAGGCTGTTGTGCAACAGCCACTGCACCATGTACCGCTCGGTGAAGAGCTGGGTCTTCGACGCGATCTCATGCGGTGCGATCTTGCCGCCCTTGTTGATCTTGGCGTCCAGTTCCTCTCGCTCAGGGTCGTTCCAGTACTGGTACACCCAGCCGAGCGTCGTGTCGTCGCGCCAAGCGTCGGCCAGTTCGGGCGCGTCAAGCGCCTCGATCGCGTGCAGGAGGATGTGCGGCGGGACCGGGAACAGGGAGGTCAGGCCGACGTCGCCGTAAAGGCCCGGCAGGTCGATCGCCAGCTCGTCCCAGACGAGGCCCAGGAGGGTGGAGAAACCCTCTGTCCGGTCTTCGCTTAGCGCCGGGGCAAACTCGCGGAACTGCCGGTAGCCGTCGCTGCGCCGCCCTCCGGTGAGGATGGCAGGACTTGAGAGACCGTGCGCCTCCATGACGCGCAGGATCACGAGTCTGTTGAGCAGCGTGTACGCCGCTTCCTTGACCGCCTCGGCAAGGAATCGCTCACGCGTTTCCGCGCGCCATGCCCGCTTGTCGAGGTTCTTTTTCGCAGAGGGTGTGACCGTGCGGAGTTGCTCGTCGAGCCACGCGTCCAAGCGCGCCCGGCGGATGCGGGTGGCGTCGTCGAGGCCCGCCTTCTCGAGCGGAAGAGCGAGGGCATAGGACGTTTCGGCACCTGTTCGGATGCCGTCAAGGAGGCGCGCGCGGAGGGCGCGGATCGTTGCGTTTAGCGTGGACCGATTGAGCATACGCAGAATTGGCTGGCGCGTGCGGCGCGGAATGCGACGGCTTGCCAGATCAGGGGAAGGTGTACAACTCGACACCCTTGCTGCGCAATTCGGTCACGTAGCCGAGGAGGGCCTTGCGCACCTCTCGTTCGTCGGCTTGCTCGCCCGCCCCGAACGCGATGCCGACTGCCCTGTCGATTTCGAGCGCGCGTGATTGCAACACTCGGGCGCGGACGTCAGCGAAGGCGTTGTGCGCCAAGATCTGCAACACGATCTGCTCCAGACAGATCAGCCGGCCCCGCAGACGCTCATGAACAGCAGCGCAGCGCGGATCATTCGCCAGCGCCAAGAGCGATTGCTTGTCACCGGTTGCCACGACCGTCGAGTCACTTGCTGCAGCCGTGGCGAACAGCAGGCGTTCGCCAACATCGATCCCCACGACGTTGATCAGCCCGGCGACTACGGCATCGTTCGGGGCCTCTTCCAGCACGCGGAGAGTCGCGGCGATGCCTGCCAGCCGCCACGCGATCGTAGCGCCCCAGCGGCGAGCAGCCGCCTCGCCGCGATGGAGGTCCAACGCGAACCGTGCAGTTGGCAGCCAGCGAACATCCTCAGGTGCCGCCTCAAGGCAGGCCAGCGCCTCGTCCCACAGGTTGAAGGACGCCAGCTTCAGCACGATGTCGTTGTCGACCAACAGGCGCATCGGCGCAGCTACTCCACGCCCATCACCCGCATGAGGTAGGCGGACGCGTTCGCGGGCAGCGCTGACCAGTCCAGGCGGGCGACCGCCGCATCGCGCACCTGCGCTGGGGCGTCGGCACCTGGGTCGAGAATCTTCAACGCCGCGTTGGCGAGCGGATACAGTTTGCCGTCCGGGGAAGCAGAGAACGCGAAGTTCAGGGCGACATGCCCGGGATCGATTCGATGTCGCTGCCCATAGCGCAGTGCTGCTTCAGCCAGTTGGGGTGCCTTCGGCCAACGATCAGCCGCCTGCACCCGAGTGTCGCCGTCGCCGCAAAGCAGCTCTAAGGCGAACGTGTTGGCGTCCAGCTCTTCCTGGTCTTGCGCCACACCGTCCCGCACTTCCTGGTCAAACAACGCCTCGTCGTCGGCGACGTGCCCGAGCATGAGGTGCCCCAGCTCGTGGGCGAGAATGAACAGCTGCCACGCTGGCTGCCGTTGGTTCTTGCACAGGAGGATAAGTGGCCGCCCTGCCACCTTGACGGCCATGCCGTGCATCTTTCGGAGCGTCTTGGGGAGTTTCGACAAGTGAAGCACGGGAATCCCCGCATTCCAGCACCAATCGAGCAGACCATCGAAATCAACCCAGCTGTCGCGCTCGCTCAGGACTTCGTCACGGATGGTGGCTGCGCCCTCCTCGCGTGCTTCCGGCAAACTGCGGCCCGCGACCTCGGCGTGCCGTGCGATCTGCATCGCGATCGCGCTGGTCACCGCAACTTGATCCTGCGTGGTGTTGCCGGTGAGCTTGAACTTGACGCCCGACAGGTCGGTTGGCGCGAGGTCGGCCTGCGGATCGCGCAACGACGCAAAGTCGATGCCAAGGCACTCCGCAACGATCAGGTGGAACTCCGCCTTCCCAATCGGCGACGTCGCAGCAGCGTCATCCCACCACTCAGGCAAGACCACATCGCGGACGTAGGCAGTGGGGACCCGCAAGGCCCGAAGGCGCTTCAGATCGGCTGCAATCGGACTCTTTCGGGCCGTGCGCATCGTGCCCTCCACAGCCACCTTGAGGGCGGAACTGAAACCAGGCCGGGACTTCTCAACCTGACGACAGGTTACGCCAGCCGCCAGATCTGCTCAACGCGCTGGAGGGCTCGATGGCCGGATCAGACGCGGAGCTTCGCCAGCACCTTGGCGGCCAACTCGGCTGGCGTCTGCAGCCGGGCGTCTTGGAACGCGATGCTGGGCAGCAGGCCAGGCACGGCTGTGTCGTCGAAACGAACCGGCAGGATGTACTCCCGCGATTGGCCCAGCGCATGGGTGAGCGCCGTCCGGCGCTCGTGGCGCGTCCACATCTTCTGAACGTAGTGCCGGGACACGAACATCAGACAGAATCGCGCGCGTCCACCGTACACGCTCGCAAAATGCTCTTGGAGGTTCTTGCCCCAGAGGTCGACGTCTTCCGCCTTGTCGTAGAATGTGTCGACGCCGCGAGCCGTCAGGAGTTCGTTGACCGCCTCGACGTAATCACGATCCTCGCCGGCGAAGGACAAGACCACGTCGTAGCGGCGCGGCGTCGGGGTTGCCTCGGCCAGCAAGGCCTGGGGCAGTTCCCCACCCCTTACGCACCAATGCGTTCGACTGAATTGAAAGTCGACCAGATCGAGCTGGAATCGGTGTTGCCACAACTGATCACACGTCAGCGTGCTTGCCTCAGCGAACTTGAATCTCACGTCGCCTTCTTCCAACCGAACGTCAACGAGGTGGCCGATCCGGACCAGCTCGCCATGTGGCTCGATGACTCCGCGCTCGTAGACCAGCAAGGCGTCGGTTCCGTTGAGGGTTGCCAACTGTTCGTGCGCACCATCCCCCACTTCGCCCCATGGCGCGTCGCTGTACTCGCCGAATCGGCTGATGCCAAACGTGAACGGCTGTGGCCGTTCCCAAGCATCGGCCTGGAGCGTGACGATCAAGCTGAACATTGGGCCTCCGCGCTATGAGAGCCGCACCCGCCGACCGGCGTCGATCTCTTTGGCTGCCCGCTCTCGCACGCCGCCAAGCGCAGCATCCAGTTGTTCCAGCGTCGCGACCTCTCGGCCTCGGAGGTTGGTCGCCACCCGGACAACCGTCGTCTCATTCTCGGTGTCCAGCAGCTTGTCGAGACGGTCATTTGCGAGCTCGACGGCATCTTGCAGTCGGGTAGGGAAGCGTTCTCGCATCTCGACGACCGTCGGCGCGACGGCCTGGGCGGTGGTGTTGAACTGGGCCTCGTGAATGGGTCGCAAGACGTGATTGCGCTGGTCCCCGGTCAACTTCTCGAAGCCGGGGCGGGCACGCAGCTTGCGCCGCGCGGCCTCCACGGCAGCCTCGTGCTCACCGAGCAATGCTGCGCGCTCGGCCTCGTATGCGGAGACGACTGCGACGACGTCGTCACGGACGCTTCCGATCTCTCGCCAAGGGCGTTCCTTGCGAAGCTGCTCTGCGACGCGCTTGGACGGCTCCTCAAGGTCGGCGTCCGCCCCCGCCTCGGTGAGTTGCGACAGCTGATGAGCCTGCACGTTCGCTGCGTGCTGGACGGCCTCGATCGCAGCGTCGGTCAATTCCGACTTGAACACTTGTAGAAGATGGACCCCATCGCCGAGAGCGTCGAGGTGTCGCTTGACGGCGCGCAACGTGTCGTCGACTTGACGGTACTTCTTGCCGTCCTCAAGCGCCGTGGCGAACTTGCGCAGCGCCTGTGGCGGCTCGATCTGGCCGGGCAAACGTCGCAGCCGGGTTTCAACGTCGGTGAGATCCCGGCGAAGGTCAGAGAAATGGGTGTGCACTGCGTCGGCGATGGCGTCATCGTCGGTCTCGACATCGATGCCCACGCGCTGCTTGAAGAACCTGCAGATGCGGTTGCGATCTCGGAACGTCAGGCCCTCGTCGGTTGCCGTGACGATCTGCGCAGTGCGTAACGGGCGGTCCTGGACGATCAGCGCCTCGACATCGGGGTCGCGAACGGAGGTGACTTTCTGGCCGCGCTCGGGGTGGATCGTCACCTTGCGCGCACGCAGCAGCCCGGCGACGCAGGCCCGGATCATGTCGGGCGGATACCCGTACGGAGGCTCGAGGAAGCGAGCAAACATCGCCTTGCCGCTACAGCCCCCCTTCTCA
>Ga0114932_10000971_pt1 | contig 33766 bp, 36 predicted proteins | sample 2SBtaG_2_FD_87286 | JGI IMG/M metagenome (GOLD analysis project Ga0114932, IMG submission 87286) | Deep subsurface microbial communities from Kolumbo volcano to uncover new lineages of life (NeLLi) - 2SBTROV12_ACTIVE470 metaG | ecosystem: Environmental > Aquatic > Marine > Volcanic ...
TGGTCAATACTCATAAAGCAAAAAGAAATCATCCAGCCTTTTACTATAATAAGAAAAATAGCATCACCCTTCGCTATCTAAAACGATTCGATACTTTGCTTTTCCCTGATGAAGATGTTCCATTGCATCGTTGACCTTGCTCAAGATTGCGCGCCGGGATCATGGATGGGTGCTCCTTCGGATTTTAAAACTGCATTGGATAACCGTGACATGAATGTATCTTGATCTTTCTTATTCAATAAGTTTTGTGCAGCAGTAACGTGAATCAATGGCATGACTTTTCTCCTCTGGTGTTGAAGTTGCAATTAAATGGTTCCAATGAGTTCCTGATCTAAATTAACCAGACCCTTTTTAATTTCTTCTTTTGTGTAGCGGGATGTTATATGTTGTGGACAATTCCAATCGAACGCATGGACTTTGAAAATAAAAATTCGTTCGACGGTGGCTTCGTAGTCCGGCATTTCAAGTTTCTCCAGCAACTCAGGATGATCGGCAGCATGCAGCACTTCCGCCTCTGCCCAGATTTTCAATCTTTGTTGTTGCGTGTAATCCATAAGAAATAAAACCGTTTTCTTGGTAGCATTAATATTTCCCGTACTGATGTATTGTCCGTTTCCGCGAAAGTCAGCATACGCCAGAACATTCTCGTCGATGACTTTTAAAAATCCTTTCGGTCCCCCGCGAAACTGCATATAAGGCCAACCGTTTTCTCCCACCGAAGAGATATAAAAGCTATCCCTGTTTTTGATATAGCTTTTTTCCTGCCAGGTGAGCTTGTTTCGAAACTCATCTTTGCTTTCCATCTTTTGATAGGGAGCTCGTGTTCCATATTGTTCCTGAACTTTTCTGACACTATCGTTGAATGCGAATTCCATAAAATGTTTTGCCATGACCGATTCTCCCTTTTCAAAAATTGAAAATTTTACCCCCCATTAGGAGGGGGGCAGTTTTAGAATGTAAGAACGTTAAATCCCTGTTGCTGCAAATTGACGAAACTTGTAACTCCTGTTGTTTTTGGAACAGAATTATCTTTAATCAGGTCATACCCCGAAGTGTTTGCTCCGAAAACATCTGCGCAGGCACAGGAAATCCCCTGAATTTTATCTGCCACAGCTTCAAACAGTTCATGCGCGGGATGGTCTTCGGCTTCCAAAACTTCAGGCCATCTCGTTCCTGCGCCTTGAAAGAAAATTGAAACTTCCTGCCCGGCATTCTTGAAATCGTATGCAGCGGCCAAAGCGTTGAATACGCGTCCTAAAGATTCTTCTGATCCATTTTTCGGGTCTGACATAATTGCGATTGCGGTTTTCATTTTGGGTTCCTCTCTTTTTTGGTTTAAAGTTGAACTGATAATCAGTTTGGCTTTTAAAAATGTATAGAGCATGTTCTGTGCCAAAAATTTTTAATTCCATAACTATTTATTTCTAAAGGAGTTTATGCAGTAAAGCAGCTAGAATAAGTATAACGAAATTTCGCTAATAACTTAATCTCGTGGCGAAATATCATTATTTCTGGTAGATTGAGGCCGTGAAACCTAGTGACAATATAGATTCGCCAAAACCAGATGAGGCCCTTCGCCTCAATCAGTTGATATTGGAATCTGTTGGAGAAGGAATCTATGGTCTAGACGCGGAGGGAAAGACAACTTTTATTAATCACGCAGCTGAAAAGATGACCGGATTCAAGGCTGAGGAAATGATCGGAAACTGCCAGCACCAGTTGGTTCACCATTCCAGGGCGGATGGAACACCGTACCCACAAGACAAATGTCCTATTTATGCTGCGTTTCGAAAAGGAAAAGTTTATCAAACCTCTGAAGAAGTTTTTTGGCGTAAGGATGGCACTTCCTTTCCCGTTGAATACATCAGCACTCCAATCTGGGAAAACCTAAAGTTATTGGGGGCAGTGGTTGTCTTCAAAGATATTACTGAGCAAAAGCAAGCCGAAGAAGAAATTCATCGCTTACGCCAAAAATTGGAATTGGAAAATGCCTATCTAAATGAAGAAGTATTAGATGTCCAATCCTATGGGGACATCCTTGGACACAGTCCGGCCTTGGAAACTATCTTGAAACAAATAGAAATGGTAGGGCCTACCGACTCCAGCGTTTTGATTACGGGCGAATCGGGAACCGGCAAAGAACTTGTAGCTCGGGAAATCCATAACCGAAGTTCACGAACCAATCAAACCATGATTAAAGTCAATTGCGCGTCCATTCCAAAAGAACTTTATGAGAGCGAGTTTTTTGGGCATGTGAAAGGCGCCTTTACAGGAGCCATCAAAGATAGAGCCGGTCGGTTTCAACTTGCAGATGGTGGAACTTTATTTCTGGACGAAATTGGAGAAGTTCCTTTGGATCTTCAAAGTAAACTATTGCGTGTATTGCAGGAAGGAACTTTTGAAAGAATAGGGGATGAAAAAACGCTCCACGCAAATGTAAGAATCATAGCTGCTACAAACAGGTCTTTGAAAGATGATGTGGAGGCAAAACGTTTCCGCCAGGATCTTTACTATCGTTTGAATGTATTTCCAATAGAGGCTCCACCTCTACGAAATCGAAAAGAAGATATACCTGTGTTAGCCTCAAATTTTATTGAATTGGAGTCTAAAAAACTAAATCTTCCTCTTCCAAAGCTAACTAAAGGAAATATTTCAGAGCTACAAAGCTATGATTGGCCTGGCAATATTCGGGAACTGCAAAACGTTATTGAACGCGCGATGATCACTTCCCGTTTCGGAAAACTTTTCTTCAATCTTTCTGGCACCGGAAAAAATATAAAGAAAAAAAAGTTAGAATCTATAGCCAAGGAAGGAGACATTAATAAAAGTATTCTTACTGAAGAAGAAATGAAGTTACATAACAGGCAGAACATATTGAATGCCTTAATCCAGTGTAACTGGAAAATCACCGGATCAAATGGAGCCGCAGAACTATTGGGAATGAGACCCACTACCCTGCATTCCAAAGTAAAAAAAATGGGTGTTAAAAGACATGGATAGGCTGGCTATTTAATAACAGCGAAACCATAAACTCGAAGGAAATTTAAAAATAGGGGGCCGCTAAATTATTGCACTGGTTCAGAAGTAGAAGGCTCTACGGTATCCGCAGCGCCATTACCAGGGGCTGGTAGTTCTGGAGAAAGCTCAACGATATTTGGTTCCTACTTATGCCTTACCTAAAATTAACATTTTTGAAATTTTATTTTATGCAGGAAAACATTTTCCAAACTTCACTAAAAGGCGCGGGTCCCCTTTTAAACGGAATTTTCGAGTTAACAAAGCCCATACAAGATTTTTTTCCTTCCGCAAAAATCCTATCCAGGTTTTCGCATCCGCATCGATTTTCAAATCTGCTTTGCCGATAATTTCTTCCACAATTGTAAGTTTTTTATCTCTAATAATAATCGTGGCCTCTCTAGCCTCCGCCCCTGAAAATCTAAAATGATAGACTGCATTCATATCTCCTGCTTTATGTCGATTAAAAACAAGTGGCAAACCCATTAAAAATTTTTCTACAGAGGTAGGTCGAATAGCGGTAGCCACGTGGCGGATAGATTTGTTAGGAAACCGCTTAGTCACATGGGCTTCTGCATCTGAATTTTTAACTACATAAACGTTTTCAGCCTTATCTACCAAAGGCTTCAAAATGGCTCGTTTAAAATCCCTTTTACTCTTTAGATAAGGTCCAATAACATCCTCGCCCGCCGGACAAACAGAGAGGCAATAGGCCGCCTTGTAATTTGCTCCAAAGGATAAAGATTGCCACCAGGAACCATGCTCCGGATCGGTTATATTTGCACGCAATTTTATTTTACTTTTTGATTCAGCAATTGTTTCTACATAATTCTGAAAACCGCCCAAGAATTCTTTATAGTTATGATTCATACAAGCTCCAAAATCAAAATCACCCTCTCCACCAATTGCCCCAACAGGACAAGCCGCTACACATAATTTGCATTCCAAACATGGGTTGAAATCAATAGACTCGGTCTGTTCAGTTACTACCGCTTCAATCAGTATTGTTCCTAAAAGAATAAAGTTTCCAAATTGAGGGTGAATTATATTCCTGTGAATTCCCATTTTTCCTAAACCCGCTGCCTCCGCTACGAGTTTGTGGGACACGGTCCAAATTTTTCCTGGATAACGGTCCATTTCCATAGGAAAACCCATTGGGGGATAAACTCCTCGTATACCCTTGTTAGCCAGTTGTTTTAAAATAGTTTGGGAAATATGATTGACGCGATCTCCTGCACTGTGAAACTCCACATTTGCAAGGGACCGTAATGGGGTTCGTATATTGTCCGGTAACATACGGGAAACAAAACCAATCAATGTACGAGTTTGTGGAAAAGCCAATTGTATATCTTTACGATCGAAATCTAGCTCCGGCCTTTCCAAAGCAATAAAACCCACATCGTCAGCACCGCAATCCAAGCACAATTTTCGTAATTCCTCGCTGTCGATGGAAACGGGAGTTGTCGCCACCATCGGTTCTTCAGCAGATTTCTTTTTCACAAAATTCATTTTCAGCCCCCATTTTAGTGCATATACACATAAATTTTTCAAAAAAAATTAATACGGATCAAGTTTCTTTATTGTCTTCGATAAACTGTTCATTAACTCTTCCCAATTGGTTGTCCCTAATTCCTTTACGATCTGATTCTGAGCCCGCCGCCAATGAGGCATCGCCTGCTTTAATACCTTTCTTCCCGCACGGGCTAAAGATAACATTCTTGTTCTTTTATCCTCTCCCGGTATCACTTCAACCCAGCTTTTTTTTTGAAGTGGAATTAAATTTCGGGTCAGCGTTGTACGATCCATGACCAGAGCCTTAGATAATTCAGTTATCGTCACATTTTTCTTTGAGTTAATGGCAGCCAACAAAGTGAATTGAGTTCCATATAATCCACAGGGCTTTAAGGCTTCATCAAATAATTGCGTGGCGGCTCTCGTTGCTTTCCTTAAATTAAAACAGGTGCAGTTTTGTACACTTTGACTCCTTTTGCCTGAATGGACTTTAGTGCTCTGGCTCATATTTTAGGAGTATATACACCTATATTAAAAACGTCAATGTTTTTTCTGAAAATTTAGAAACCTGATATTTAAAGGAATTTGAAAATCGAGAACCCTATAATTTTTACGCTGGTTCAGGAGTAGAAGGCTCTACTGAGTCAGCAGCGCCATCACTTGAGGCTGGAATTTCTGGAGGAAGTTCAACATTTTCAGGGTCAAAGACCTCTCCTAATCGTTGGCGGATAAAAGCAAGTAAATCATTCAAGGAACGAAGGATCGGATCCGTTTCTGGAATATTTGCCGCCTCTGCTTCGAAAACCGCATCAAATGTGGCTTGAACCAAAGCCGGAAAATCACGAATGCCTTCCGTTTCCAACGCAGAAGTTGGATCGCTCAATGCTGCCTCAATATCTTCCGGAGCAAAACCATCTTCCGGTAATTGAGTCAATGTCCTTGTAGCGAATGAAGCAACGATGGTGCGCTCTAAGGAAAGCTCCACTTCCTGGATAACGCCCAGATTTGCCGAAAGAACATCACCGGAACTGTCAAAATCAAACCCACCACTGGCAAAAAATTCACTCGCTATTGGAGAAATTTCCGCAGCTAGTTTATTGATTGCCGCCAACTCTTCTTCATTTAAATCCCCTTGAACAGAGATGGAGTAATTGGAAGCGGCTTTGGCAACGGTGCTGATTTCTTGATAAGAACCAAACTCATTTGACTGAGTTTGGGTTCGCGACTCTTGAAGAGATTGCTCACTTGAAAACGACAGGTTCACCAGATCTCCTTCCTGGGTTCTGATATTTAATTCGCTTGAAACGGAAGCACTCACAGCCGCTGAGCTACTGCGTAGCTCCCTGGGAGTTCCCTGCAAATTTGATTCTGTGATTTCAAGTGTCATGGTAAAGATTCGTCTAAATTGCTAATAAGCTTTTTTCTCTCTATATTTTTTATCGGCAAAAACAGCAACAAACATAAGGGAAAAAATCCCAACACTAAACCGCAATAACCCCATTGATTTTATGTGTCTTATTTGATTTAACGGGTTAGGGTTGTTTATTTTTCAAAAATTATGATAGGCTTTTTTATGGGAGTAACTTGTATCAGGGCCTAAATTGCCGTAAAGATCTCTATCAACAAAATTCGTTATTCCGTACTATAATCATTTAAAAACTTGAACAGTTAAATCAAAGAAATCCTGATGAGCGATACAGTAAGACAAGACATTATTTTCAAAATTTTAAAAATCGCCTCGGATAATTCCGACCTCAGCTCCGACGAGCAATTTAATCTCGCGGAGTCTGGAACCCAGGCTCTGTTCGCCCAATTAGTGAATGAAGGCGCGGCATCTTCTACCGGCGGAGATTCTGACCGGGAAAAAGCCAGAACCAAACGCAGGATGAAAAAGAAAGATAGGAATCAAAGAAAGGAACATGTCGGAAGATTTTTTATGCGGTTGATGGAGAAAAATATAAAAAAACCGGAGCTGCCCGATTGTCTTCTTCCCATTTTTGCTAAGTCCGTCCACGCTACTATTGGCGAAGATAATTACGAAGCAATGTCTGGCAAGATAAGCCGGCTCCTGGAGTTTGGAGAAAAAAAAGGCTATGAGTATGACCAGATACTTGATAGCAAACCCGGTAAAACCATCGCTGGGGAAATATTAAAGCTTTATAAGGATGAAATGGGATCGGGGAGTTTTGAGAAGCAGTTAAAATTTAGCTTGGACGAAACCCTGGTAAAAAACATTCCAAATATAGAAAATGGAGCGGACCTGAACATTGAAGACACCGTGAGCCTGGCTTACAACGAATTCAATAAATTTCTGTCCAATAAAGCTTCCTGAATTCTCTTTCCTTCACTTAGCCATTTCAGAATAGCTACAATTCTATTAATGCAGGATTGGTTTTATCCTTTTCAGAGAGAACAGGATTAGAAGTCGGCCAATCGACACCAATATCTGGATCATTCCACATGATTCCTTTTTCTTTTTCTGCAGAATAATACTCAGAAACTTTGTATAAAAATTCGGCTGTCTCGCTGAGAACACAAAAGCCGTGAGCAAATCCCACTGGAATATAAATTTGCAGGTAATTGGAATCTGACAAGGTATACCCTCTCCATTGACCAAAGGTGGGCGATTCCTTACGAATGTCCACCACCACATCGAACACCTCGCCTTTGATTACCCGCACCAGCTTGGATTGTTCGGGGGCAGCCCGAAAGTGGAGGCCACGAATGGTATTTTTCAGAGAAACAGACTGGTTGTCCTGAACAAACTCTTCCTCTATTCCAATTTCCTTATATCTTTCTTTTTGAAAACTTTCAAAAAACCTGCCTCGTGGATCGGCATGAACGGCAGGCTGGATAATCAACACTCCTTCCAAATCCGATTTTTCAACTTTAAAAGTCATATTTTATATCCAGGTTACAAATAAGAAGACGGGGGAGGAATACCCACATTTAGGAAGGAGATTATATAACGCAAAGGGTAATATTGGCAATCACGCATGGGCAAATAAATCTGGCTAATTTATCCGAAATCGGGTGAATGTTAAATGATTAGAATTATTCGAGGTTGTCTTTAAAATTTGCTAATATCTGCCTTTATAAAAATTAAACTCAAGTGCTTCAATGAAAATCATACCCGCAGTGGACATAAAAAATGGCAAATGCGTTCGCCTTTCCCAAGGAAAAGCCGATCAGGAAACCATCTATTCAGATCATCCTCAGGAAATGGCAGATCATTGGGATGAAGAAGGCGCGCAACTGATTCACGTTGTTGATTTGGACGGGGCCTTTGAAGGCTCCCCAAAAAACTCCAAAATTGTAAAGGAAATCATATATAGCAGTTCGGTGGACATTCAGGTCGGAGGAGGAATACGAACTATTTCCGCGATCGAAGAGTATGTAAACGCCGGGGTCTACCGGGTTATTTTAGGAACAATTGCCCAAAAAGAACCCGAGTTTGTGGAGCAAGCTTGTAAAAAATTTCCAGGAAAAATAATTGTCGGCATCGATGCCAGAGACGGCATGGTCGCAGTTAAAGGCTGGGTTGAAGTTTCTGATCAGAAAGCAACCGACCTGGCAGTCAAAATGCGAGGTTACGGCATTGCCGGGTTCATCTTTACCGATATCAGCCGCGATGGAATGCTTCAGGGCCCGAACCTTGAGAGCATCAAAGAGTTTTCAGAAACGGCTCAATTACCCGTCATTGCCTCAGGCGGAGTCAGCCGCCTGGAAGACATCAAAAACCTGATGGCGCTTGAATCCTCCGGTGTAGAAGGTGTCATAATTGGAAAAGCTCTTTACGACAAAACCTTGTCCTACAGTGACGCAAAAAATCTCATCTAACGCTCATGTTGATTAAACGTATCATTCCTTGTCTAGATGTTAAAGATGGCCGCGTGGTCAAAGGGGTGAACTTTGTCAATTTGCGTGATGCGGGCGATCCGGTGGAAGTTGCCGCAGCCTATGAAAAAGAAGGTGCAGATGAGCTCACCTTTCTTGATATTACCGCTTCTCATGAAAAACGTGACATCATACTGGATGTCGTTGCACGTACCGCAGAAAAAGTTTTCATGCCCCTTACTGTAGGAGGTGGAGTTCGCACTTTGGATGACATTCGTAATCTATTAAAAGCCGGCGCCGACAAGGTGGCAATTAATTCAGCCGCTGTTAAAGATCCTGAGTTTGTTCAAAAAGCAGCAAAACAATTTGGAAGCCAATGCATTGTCGTCGCCATCGATGCCAAGCAAACCAAGACGGAGTCCGATGAGCCCTCTATTCCGAGTTGGGCCGATGCCCACCCCGATTTACTTTTAGATAAAAGTGATGCGAGCTCAACCTGGGAGGTCTATATCCACGGCGGCAGAACAGCCACAGCTATAAATGTAGTTAAATGGGCAAAACAAATGCAAGCCTACGGTGCGGGGGAAATTCTTCTCACCAGTATGGATCGGGATGGAACCAAATCGGGCTACGATTTGGATTTAAACCGCACAGTTTCAGAATCCGTAACCATTCCAGTCATCGCATCAGGAGGGGCAGGAACGCTGGAGCATCTATATGATGGAATAATGGACGGCAAGGCCGATGCAGTTTTAGCCGCCTCGATTTTTCATTTCAAGGAATTCACGATTGACGAGACCAAACGCTACCTGAAAGAAAAAGGGGTTTGTATCCGTTTGACTTGAGTCCGAATAGCGTAAAAAGAAATTTTAGCTAACACAAGAATCTCCCTTGGTTCCAAATTAGACGACCTTCTGGCCCCACGCCGAGTGGTTCACTTGACGCCGCAGTTTTTCAGATCAAGGGTTTTCGATAAGGTATTGAGAGTTGCCTGAGTTTCAAAAGGGAGTGTCCAGATTTCTTTGCCGTGGCCAATCGGGCAATGTGTGACAATGGGAATTTCAGGTTTAGGAAACAGGTCTGCAAGAATATCCTCCAGCTTACCTTCCCCTGGCTTTTGTGGTTTGCAGTTGACCATCTCTCCAAAAATAATTCCTCGAACTCCTTTAAACTTTCCTGCTACTTTCAACTGCCATAGCATTCCATCCAGTTTGTAAAAAGGTTCACCCACATCTTCTATAAAAAGAATCCGGTTACGAGTTTGTATTTCAAAAGGCGTTCCCAGAGAACGGCAAAGAAGCGTCAGGCAGCCCCCGGTAATTTTCCCCGTTGCAGTACCTTTGGCAAATACTTTAGCCTTTCGGCAATGAAGTACGCTCGACTTTCCCATTAAAATATTTTTGAATTGTTCTTGCGATTGTTTCATGGGGGCTCGACCAAAACTTCCAGCCACCATCGGGCCATGAAAACCCAACACACCACAATGAAGATACAAATAATGTAGAAGCAAGGTAATATCACTGGATCCTACAAAAATTTTTGAATTGGCCCGAATCACTTTCGAATCCAATAACTCAAGAACCCGATTGGTTCCATAGCCCCCACGCGCACAAAAAATAGCTTTTATTTCAGGGTTGCGGACCATGTCCATTAAGTCTTTTGCCCGCTGCGAGTCTGTTCCAGCAAAAAACCGCGAACGTGCATGAACATATTTTCCGAGAACGGGTTCGAATCCCATTTCGGAAATCACATCCAACCCATTTTGTAATTGTTTTTTGTCGACCGGTCCTGCAGGAGCCACAATACCGACTTTATCGCTTCGATGAAGTTTTGGAGGCCGGACCAGGGTGCGTGATTTTTTCGACATTACAAATAACTTTCAAAAGGTTACAATAACCGCATCCAAAACCACTTAAACTTCAGGAATCATGGTTGCAGCAATTATTCAGGCCAGGATGGGGTCCTCACGTTTTCCAGGAAAAAGCGCCCGCCTGCTTTCAGGACTTTCTATTCTTGAGCATATCATCATTCGATTGCAACAGGTTCCGGAAATTGATCGGATCCAATTGGCTACCACCGAGTCGGAAAAAGAAGCTCCCCTCATTAAAATCGCCAAAAATCATAAAGTGGCCGTGTTTCAAGGTGCTGAAGAGAATGTTCTGGAAAGGTATATTCAAGCAGGAGAAGCCATCGAAGCGCAACATATTGTCCGCGTTTGCGGCGACAACCCTCTTATAGATGTTCCTTTTCTGCGATCACTAATAAAACCGCATATTGAAACGCATGCCGACTACACGATATCTGCCGATCCCATTCCTTTAGGTACAGGTTGCGAAGTGATTCGGCTGGAAACGCTAAAAAGAATCGGGGAACAAGCTCGTGATTCGAAGTATCTAGAGCATGTCACTACCTGGTTTCACGATCATAATGATAAATTTACAATTACCCAGATCGAGGCACCCTCCTATTTAAAAAATTGCCATTTTCGATTAACTGTAGACACTCCCGAAGATTTCGCATTAATGGAAAAGATATTCTCACAACACAACCCCTCCTCTTCTCTTGATTTAGAAGCCGTTATAAGATTTCTGAAATCCCACCCTGAAATAGCATCTTTAAACTCAAAAATCGAACAGAACAACTGGCGCACAAAAAATCAATAATTTTTTAACTTTTATTAAAGTTCTAACTTTTTCGTCCGATAACCGTAATTGAGTAGGGAAGTGACCTGAATCGGAGATTCAAAAATCCTGACTCATCCTTCAAAGAAATTTCTTTGAAGAAACGGTGGAAAGCTGAAAGGAAGCCACCCAAAATAAAATCCTTCAGGGGCAGCAGTACTAGTTAAATAAAAAATTAATAGCAGTAACAATCTAACTCATGGTGGAGGATTAGGGATATGCCAGTAAGAATTTTCAACAATATACCCTCGCTTAATGCCCAAAGGATCTTGGGCACCAACAACGATCGGCTGGCACAGTCGGTTGAACGAATCTCATCTGGTATCCGTATCAACAGGGGTGCTGATGATGCAGCAGGTCTAGCTATTTCAGAAGCTTTGCGCTCTGATATCCGAGCACTTCGTCAGGCAGTTCGAAACGCAAATGACGGAATTTCACTCATCAACGTAACTGAAGGTGCGCTCAACGAGCAATCGAGTATTCTTATTCGACTTCGTGAGCTGGCTTCTCAGGCAGCAACCGGAACCGTTGGTTCTACAGAACGCCAAACCATTCAATTGGAATTCAACGCGCTGAGAAGTGAGATCGACCGTATCTCAGCAACCACTCAGTTTAATGGTCAGGGTCTGGTTGATGGTGCTCTGGCATCTACAGCTTCTTCCACAAACCAGGTTCTTATCCAAGTAGGGATTGATAGCGGCACCAACAGCAGAATCAACTTGAACACTGAAGTGGATCTTGCGGCAGTAACCGCTTCCAGCCTTGCAATTGACGTGCTAAGTGTCACCAGTGCCGCTGGTGCTTTGACCGCTTTGGATACTATCAACACGGCTATCTCCACGGTTACGCAGGGCCGAGGTAAAGTGGGTGCGGTGCAAAACAGACTGTCTCGATCGGTAGCAAACCTGTCTGTAACCATTGAAAACCTTCAGGCTGCTGAATCTTCAATTCGTGACGCAGATATCGCCGAGGAAATTGCAACTCTGACAAGAAATCAGATTCTCGTGCAATCTTCAACGGCAATGGTGGGACAGGCTAATTTGATTCCACAGTCTATCTTGCAGTTGCTGGCTTAATCGTTTTATTAATCGAATTAACCAGCATTTAGCAAGGAGTCCGTCATGGATCAGAAGACCATAGCCAAAGTACCGTTTAAATTAGATAGCGAAGACCCTGCCCAAGAGAACCTGGATCACGATTTTTTTCAATCCAGAACTCGGGTAACAGATCTAAAAAGCCTGGATCAAGCCCTGCATAATACGGGTCTGGGATTAGAGTTGCTAGATAAAGCTGATGCAGCATACGAAGAAATTGAAGCTTTACTAGGTCAAATGAAGCAACTTGCAACCCCAAGTCTTGCCTCAAATATTAACTCTTCTCTGCGTTCTTCATTGGATACAAACATTTCCTTAAAGAAAAAAGAGTTGGATCAGCTATCTGTATCAGTCCAATTCAAAGGAAAAAAGATTCTCGATGGGTCGTTATCGGCTTCAAGAAATGCTGAGCAGCATTTTTATTTGATGACGGGCGTAACGGGGTCCCCTGAAAACCGGATCAATCTGAACATCGGTTTGAACATACCTAAAATCACTTCAAAGACATTGGGTCTGGGGGCAACGCTTTTAAACAAGCCGGAAGAAGGCTTTAAAATTATGATGGTGCTCGAAAATGCTTTGGGGATAACTCATCGTTTAAAACAGCGCTCTTTGGCCTTAAGAAATATTCTTGAGAAAACAAGAAGCCGTCTTGATATTTCCATAGCAAATCATCGGGCGGCAGAATCGGCCCCTGATTCCGTGGCTAATACAGAAGAGTTTCTTCGAGCCATAAATACCCATAGTCGCGAACCCTAGAGAAATATCATGGCCAACAGCATTGTCAACAATTCATTGTCCCAAACCGCGCAAAGATTCCTGGGAATCAATAATGAAAGAGTAAGCCGATCCATTGAAAGGGTCGCCTTCGGGACCCGGGTCAATAAAGGGTCTGATGATGTAGCCGGTCTGGCGATTTCTGAGTCACTCCGTTCAGACGTACGAACATTAAGGCAGGCAGAACGGAACGCAAATGACGGCATTTCCTTAATCAATGTTATCGAAGGTGCCCTGAATGTTCAGTCAAATATACTGATTCGTCTTAGAGAGTTAGCCTCACAATCTGCCTCCGGCACCATTGGGGATTTTGAGCGTCAAACACTGCAACTTGAATTTTCGGCTTTAAGAGAGGAAATAGACCGAATTGCTGCTACCACGGAGTTCAATGGAAGGAAGCTTATTGATGGTTCCTTGGCCTCATCGGTACAAAATTCACTGCAGATTTCTATCCAAATAGGCCTGGATAGCTCAGCCGATAGTCGAATCAACTTGAACCAGGAGTTGAATCTGAATGCAAGTACTTCAGCAGGGTTGGGGATTGAAAACCTTTCCATTGCTACGGCAGAAGATGCGCTTGTTGCAATTGAACAGATTGAAAGTACTTTTGGCACCATCTCAAACGCTCGAGGAAATGCGGGGGCCTTGCAAAACCGGTTTCTCAGAACTTTAGGAAACCTGGGTACAACTGTCGAAAATCTATCTCAAGCAGATTCTACAATTCGAGATGCAGACATCGCCGAAGAGTTGGCTTTACTAACACGAAACCAGATTTTATCCAATGCCGCTGTATCCATGGTGGGGCAAACCAACCTTTCTGGTCAAAACTTATTGGATCTTCTCCAATAATTTTTGACAATCCTTTTTCTTTACCCCAGCAAAGCCTATAGAAGCAACCTATTGTTTTTTATATAGATTATGCTGAAAAAATCTTTTCATTTTTTTTATTTAGCCTCACCCTCTTCACCTTCCTAATCCAAAAATGAAATTAATCACTAAAGATCTCTGGAGTTTCTCCGATAGGCCTCATTGAGCATGTTTATATCCTGAATCAAGAAGTAAATTTTTAATTTAACCATCAGGAGGTAACAAAGTTTTCAAAGGTGTAGAAATGGATTCTTCACCTAAGGGTTAAAAGCTTGGAGGCTTGTTTTGGTACGGAGGCCAGAACAGTAACCCGCACTTTAAATCATGGAGGATTACAATGCCAGTTCGAATCTTTAACAACATCCCCTCATTGAACGCCCAGAGAATCTTGGGCGTCAACAACGACCGGCTAGCGCAGTCGGTTGAACGAATTTCATCAGGTATCCGTATCAACAGAGGTGCCGATGATGCAGCAGGTCTAGCTATTTCGGAAGCTTTGCGTTCAGATATTCGAGCGCTGAGACAGGCCGTTCGAAACGCAAACGATGGAATTTCCCTTATTAACGTAGCTGAAGGTGCGCTCAACGAGCAAGCCAGCATTCTCATTCGTCTTCGAGAATTGGCCTCTCAGGCAGCAACCGGTACCGTTGGTTCGACAGAACGTCAAACCGTTCAATTGGAGTTTGACGCACTTCGACTTGAAATCGACCGTATCGCGAACACCACTGCGTTTAATGGGCAAAATTTGGTTGACGGATCTTTGTCATCTAGTATTGCATCCACAAGTCAAATCCTAATCCAGGTCGGCATCGACAGTAGTGTGGATAGTAGGATTAACCTTAATGAGCAAATTGATCTCGCCGCAGTCACCGCATCCAGTTTATCAATTGATATTTTGAGTGTGACCACAGCAGGAGCGGCATTGACAGCACTGGACGCTATTAACGTGGCTATTTCTACGGTTACGCAGGGTCGAGGTAAAGTTGGTGCGGTGCAGAACAGACTGGTAAGAACAATTTCTAACCTGTCGATCTCTGTAGAAAACCTGCAGGCTGCAGAATCTGCTATTCGAGACGCAGACATCGCTGAAGAAGTAGCGTTGTTGACTCGAAACCAGATTCTAGTACAGGCTTCAACCGCGATGGTGGGACAGGCAAACTTGATCCCGCAGTCGGTCTTGCAGCTTCTCGGTTAATTTTTATATCTGGGACGATAAAAAATGGATAGTTATCATTTTTCAACTGATTCACTAAACAGGAGGTTATAGATATGGAAATAGATATTTCCTCCTTGACAGGCAGGTTAAAAAGCCCCGGCCAACTGGGGCAAACCTCCAGACCTGAAAGGGAGACTTACCGAGGCGAGAAAAGTAGTGATCTGCCTGAAACCAGGGAAACCCCTGTTTCTCCAAGCTCAGAAACTCAGGTAGATATCAGTTCTCTGGATAATAATAAGATTGATTATCAGGTGAATAGAGAAACCAATGAAGTAGTAATCCGGATTGTTGATAGTGAATCAGGTGAAGTGATTCGACAAATTCCCGGCGAAGAGTTTCTCCGATTGACAAGCCGTATCGCAGAATTTAACCAGAAATTTCTGGACGAATCTGTTTGAATAATTGATTTGAATAAAATTTAGCTGGCTTCTCCGACCGCCCCTTCTGGATCGGTAATGCGTCCCTGTTTCATCTGGGGGCGCATTTTTTTTTGCCCCAATCACAACCTCCCCTAAGGCTTAAAACATAACAAGTTATGGGTTCTCCTTTCATTTTTTCTTCTACTTCTCCCCTTCTGAACTAAAAAAAACTATAAAGCATTTTTTTTTATTTCCCGATACAAATCCTAAGTTTGATTTTCCTGGAGGGGATAGATCGAACTGGCATTGAAGTCCCAAGTAAAATTTTATGTAGAATTTATCAGGAAAGGTAGTACAGGTTTCACAAATTCAAATTTCAGCAAGGATGCTGAAACTCAGGAATTCTAAGTTCCTAATTATCAAGGAGGATAATAAACATGCCCATCAGAATTTTTAACAACATCCCGTCATTGAATGCCCAGAGAATTCTCGGCATCAATAATGACCGCCTGGCACAATCGGTAGAAAGAATCTCCTCCGGGATTCGAATCAACCGTGGCGCAGACGATGCAGCAGGCCTAGCCATTTCCGAGGCATTAAGGTCTGACATCCGAGCCCTTCGTCAAGCGGTTAGAAACGCCAACGATGGTATCTCTCTTATCAATGTGACAGAGGGTGCCCTCAACGAACAATCCGGAATTCTCATTCGACTCCGAGAACTGGCCTCACAAGCGGCGACTGGTACTGTCGGCTCTACCGAACGCCAAACCATCCAACTGGAATTCGACGCTCTACGACTGGAAATTGATCGTATCGCCAACACCACCGAGTTTAACGGACAGCGGTTGGTAGATGGATCTTTATCATCCAATGTAACTTCAGCAAACCAGATACTCATTCAAGTAGGTATCAACAGTAACTCAGAAAGTCGTATCAACTTGAATGAACAAGTAAACCTGGATGCAGTTACCTCATCTAGTCTATCCATCGACTCATTGAGTTTAACGACAGCCGGTGCAGCGTTAACCGCATTGGATCAGATGAACACCTCAATTTCTGTGGTAACACAGGGTCGAGGTAAAGTTGGCGCAGTACAAAACCGGTTGGTCAGGACCATTTCGAATCTTTCTATTACTATTGAGAACTTGCAAGCTGCTGAATCAGCCATCCGTGATGCGGATATCGCTGAAGAAGTAGCCCTGTTGACGCGAAACCAGATTCTGGTACAGGCATCAACAGCCATGGTGGGCCAGGCCAACCTGATCCCACAATCGGTCTTGCAGCTTCTCCAGTAACGGAAAAATGATCTCGGATAAAAATTTATAGCCGAGTTTATAAGCAAGGACGCTTAAACTAAAAATAAAAAACACCAGACCTTTTCAGGGAGGAAAAGAATATGGTTGCATTAGTAATAAATACTAACTTATCTTCATTGAATGCCCAAAGGCATCTTGAAGAAAATAGATCACAACTTGGAAGTTCCATAAATCGCATTTCATCTGGAATCCGAATCGAAGGTGCTTCAGATGGCGGAGCGGAACTGACCCTCACAGAAAACATTCGAGCTGATGTTCTGGCTCTTCAACAAGGCTCCAGAAACCTTAACGATGGCACGGCTTTTATAAAAACCGCCGAGGGTGCCTTGAATGAAATATCTGGCATTTTGTTACGCCTTCGTTCTCTAGCATCTCAATCCGCCAACGGAACCATCGGTGATATCGAAAGAGTAACCACCGACCTGGAGTATCAAGCCTCTATTCAAGAGTTGGATAGAATTGTAGGCACCACGGAGTTCAATGGCACTTTTCTGCTGGATGGAACATTGGCTAAAAGTCAACCTCAATCAGCGCACAATGTCCTTCAATTGGGAGTGGATTCTTCCTCGGACAATCAAATTGATCTGAATGAAATCTTAGATCTTACGGATGTAGGCACTGCATCTTTAGGATTGACCGGCTCCAATATCTCCACTCAGGGAGCTGCATTCCAGGCGCTGAATGATCTGACTGTCTCAATCAACGATCTAATTCAGGTACGTGGTCGAGTTGGAACAGCACAGATCAGAATGATACACGCATTCGACAATTTGAAAGTTCAAGAGGAAAACCTGACTGCAGCAGTATCTACCATTCGAGATGCGGATCTGGCAGAAGAGCTAACTGAACTGACCAAAAATCAGCTGCTGGTACAATCGGGTGTTGCAATGGTTGGGCAAGCCAACTTGAACCCGCAAGCCGCACTGACTTTGCTTGAAGGAGTTTAATAAACAAACAAAAACTTTCCGGCCAGCCAGGATAACTTTTTAAATAAACAGGAGAATAAAAATGTCATTAACAATTTTTCCCCAGGCGTTTTCAGTAGGTTTCGCGCCTCAATTCAACTCAACACCATCAAAGCCACAAGGCTCTGCCGACCCCCCGCAGGTGGAGCTCTTTGGCAATGTAGATGGCGATTATGCTGAGCTTTCTACAGTAAAAATCATTTCTGATGACAACGATGTTTCAACAGAAAACCAGGAATTTACGAACTCGGACCATAAAACCAGGGTTCGAATTGATCCGGAATCCCAAAAAGTCATCATTGAAGTTGTGGATGATAAAACTGGAAAAGAAGTACGCCAAATTCCAGGAGAACAACAATTGCGTTTAAATCAAGGTATCACTGAATACAACAACATTGCATTTAGAAAGAACAGTGACATCTCAATTGAACAAAGCAGTTCAGAATCTCCTGAACAAGATCGCTCAGAATAATCGGCTAAATTTATAACTTCCGGGACCCTTTTATGGTCCCGGATTACAAAAGCACCTCTGCCCTGGTAGAGGTGCTTTTTTATTTTTCAATTTTTTTCAACTCATTCCTTGAAAATGATAATGCTATAATAGCGTAGCCTGCAAAAATTAATTTTACTGGTGCTCACCCTTCGTAAATGAAAACTTTCAAAACTGGAATCATTGGTTGCGGCCGAATCGGAAGCCTGTTGGAAGAAGACCCACTAAGGGGTAAACCCTGCACCCACACAGGCGGTTTTTCAGCCCTACCCAATGTGAAAATGATTGCAGGATGCGACATCAATGAAACCCGCCTGAAAAAATTCGGACAACAGTGGGAAGTTAAAAATCTTTACACCAATTACCATGATATGCTTTCCGAAAATTCGTTGGATGTCTTATGTATCGCCACATGGACAAACCAACATGCCACCATGGCCCTAGACGGTGTCCGCGCAGGAGTAAAGGGAATCTTCTGCGAAAAACCCATTGATGTTAACCTCAATCTCGCACGCAAATTGGTTCGTACCTGCGAGAAAAAAAATATTCCTCTACTCGTCAACCATGAAAGAAGATGGGATGCCTACTACCAGAAGGCAAAAAAAATAATCCAAGCAGGTAAAATTGGCGAAATTAAAACCATTATTGGAAATGCTTTGAGCTGGAAACCCAGTGTCTTACCTGTATCAGAATTTGGAGGGGGGCCTCTGTTTCATGATGGAACACATTTAATCGATCTTCTTTTATATTTTGGTGGCCCCATTAAATGGGTCTCGGGTCACGAAACAAGACCCAAAGGAAAAAAATTTATAGAGGAGATGGCATGTGCCATGATCGGATTTCAAAATGGTGCCATAGGATTTGTTGAAGGTGGAGGAGCGCGGAAATATTTTAATTTTGAATTAGACATTCAAGGATCAGAAGGCCGTCTGTTAATCGGAAACTCAGGAAGAGAACTGTATGTAACTCAAAAAAGCAAACGCTTTAAAGGTTTCCATGAACTGGAAAAAATTCCATTTCCCGAGCCTAAACGCTATGAAACCCCATTTGTGGGCAGCGCCAGAGATTTGATTAAAAGCATCCGCACAGGAAAACTGGGCAGCTCCACCGGCAAAGATGCTGTAAAGGCATTGGAAATCATATACACAATATATAAATCGGCACAACAAAAAGGGAAACGCCTCAGAACAAAATGAAAACAAAAATTATTGCCGCAAATGTTCTCGTGGGTTTTACGATTTTATTTTTTTTGACAGTTTTAAAAATTTATTTTAATGGCAAAGAAGAACTCTCCAATGGAGATGAATTTTCCCAAAATAAAAATCTCATTCAGGCTGTGGTCCATTACGAGCGTGCCATTCAATGGCATATCCCAGGTTCTGAGACAGCGGCCCTGGCTGCCGAAAAAATTTGGAACATCACCCTTTCCTATGAATCTAAAAATCTGATTGAAGAAGCATTAAAAAGCTGCCGTCTTCTACGCGGTGCATTTTATTCGACTCGCAGTATTTGGACTCCCGGGGAAAAGTGGATAAAACTATGCAATGAGAAAATGGCACACTGGATGGCTGGCAAATCAGACCCAATAAAAAAGAGTGAGATTTCCTTTGAAAGTCGGAAAAATAATTTTCTCGAAAAATTGCAGGCCGAAAGATCCCCCTCAACCATGGGGTCAATACTAACGGAGATCGGGTTTTTTGGATGGGTAACCTGTGCAGTCCTCTTTTTGTTAAAGGCAGTCACTCCAACGGCAGGTTTGAATCCCAGACCAGCAATCATTTTTTCCACAGCATTCCTGCTATTTTACGGAATCTGGATTCTCGGAATGTTTAAAGTATAAACGAGATTTTTACCACCTGACCAAACTTTTCAATTACTCCTTTACTCTAGTCCACCAACACTGCTACTCTCGAATAGAGATTAAGTTTTTTATTGAAAACCATTAATTCACTATGCTAATTTTTCCTAATTCAGTTTTCCTTTGATTTTTCCTATTAGTATTTTCCGCAGTAAAAACAAAAGAAAAATCTTTCCCAGATTTTCAATGGTTGTAATGGAGCATCAGAATGATTGAGGTTGAAAACCTGACTCGGTATTATGGGACCCGATGTGCCATAAATAATATTTCGTTTCAAATTGAAAAAGGCGAAGTTGTCGGCTTTCTAGGCCCCAATGGTGCGGGCAAAAGCACTACCATGAATATAATTTCCTGCATTCTCCCTGCTTCAAGTGGAAGCGCAAAAATAAACGGATTCGACACCTTTGAACAATCCCTTGAAATAAGAAAGATCATCGGATATCTCCCGGAAACCCCTCCCTTGTATCCTGATATGATCGTTACAGATTTTTTAAAATTTTCCGCCGGAATCAGGGGAGTTGATGCAAAGCAAATCTCTTCCTCTGTCATGAGGGTTATTGAAAAGTGTGCGCTTAAAGATGTTAGCCACCGCATTACCGGGCGACTCTCCAAGGGCTACCAGCAAAGGGTTGGATTGGCCCAAGCCATGGTCCACGATCCTGAAATCCTAATCCTGGATGAACCAACGGTAGGTTTGGATCCCATTCAGATTATTGAAATCCGAAAATTAATTCAGGATCTGGCCGCCGAACATACCATTATCCTAAGTTCGCACATCCTCCCTGAAATCACTCAAATTTGCAAACGTGTGATTATCATTAACGAGGGTGAGATTGCAGCCGTAGATTCTTTGAGTGGATTGACGGCCTCTTTAAGAAAAAGTGAGCGCCTTTCCTTAACCATAAGAAACGTGGAAAACGACATTGCTGAAAAGTTAAGTGCTCTGGATCAGGTTCTTTCGGTTTCACCTGGAGAAGAAAACCAATTCCTCATTGAATGCGGGTTGAGAACAAACCTTCAAGACGATATTGCAAAGCTGGCCTTGGATAAAAAGTGGGGAATCGTGGAACTCAAACCTGTTTCCATGACGCTTGAAGACATATTCCTCAAGCTAACCCTTGAAGAAAAGGAACCTGCTGCATGAAGAACAGTTGGATCATAGCTAAAAGAGACCTGGGTTCATTTTTCAACTCCCCCATTTTTTATGTCGTCACTACGATATTTTTAATTATCTACAGTTATATATTTATTAATATCCTAAGTTTTTTCAACATGCAAAGCATGCAATCGGGACAATTCCAACAAATGGGTATGGCTCTGAATATAAATGAAATGGTCATCGAACCCAGCTTTCAGAATATGGCGGTGATTTTACTTCTCATAATTCCCATCATCACAATGCGAAGTTTTGCAGAAGAGAAAAAATCTAAAACTTTTCGCTTGTTGCTTTCTTCACCCGTACAACTAAAAGAAATTGTTTTAGGGAAATTTCTTGCATGCATGTTGGTGGTAACACTGATGATTCTAATGTCAGGTTACTCCATTGGTTTTCTTTTCATGATTGCAGAACCGGACATTGGCCCTGTTCTGACAGGCTTTCTGGGTGTATTGCTCATGGCGGGCTGCTATGTTTCGGTTGGGGTGTTTGCATCTTCATTGACAGAAAACCAGATCGTTGCCGCGGTAATCACTTTTGGCTTTTCTCTGTTCATGTGGGTCATTGGATGGGGTGCGCAATCAGCCGATTCCGCAACCGGACAAGTGCTCCAATATCTTTCCATCATTGAACATTTGGATCGCTTTTTAAAAGGCATGATAGAAACCAGCGACCTGGCTTATTACCTTTCCTTTATTATTTTCGGACTTTTCCTTTGCCATCGCACTTTAGACTCGAATCGGTGGAGGTAAACTAATGAAAAAATTCGTACCCATAGCAGGTTGGTTGGCCTTAATATCAGCGTTTGCCGCACTGTTTTTTTATATTGTTCTTCCAGACTTAAAAACCCTAATCCTTTCATTAACGGCCCTTTCCGTTTCAAATGGAATATTTTTTCTGGTTTCTGAGGGCACAAGTTTAAAACAATTCTTTTCTTCGCGAACGGCCCAACATGGAACCAATGCCATCATCCTGACTTCAGTATTCCTGGGAGTCCTTATTTTTACCAATCTACTAATTCATCGTCACAAACACCGATTCGATTTCACGGAAGGAAACTTATTTACCCTGGCGCCTCAAACTAAAAAATTTGTTGCAGATCTTCCTCGCGAAGTTAAGTTAACGGCTTTTTTTCAAATTGAAACACCAGAAAAAATGGCATTCAGCAATTTGGTTTCCGGGTACCTTGAAGAAACAGACCAAATCGAGATAAGTTATGTCGACCCCGATAAAAACCCCGCAGTGACCAAACAATATGGAGTCACCACTTATGGCACCATCGTTTTGGAAAGTGGAGCCAAAGAAACCAAAATACAAAATGCCACAGAAGAAAACCTGACTAACGCACTTTTAAAAGTCACTCGCGATGAACAAAAGGTAATCTATTTTCTTGAAGGTCATGGAGAAAGCCAAATTGATAGCACTGAAAATGAAGGCTACCAAACTGCCAAAAATAATCTTGAGCAAGACGGATTTATAGTTAAGCCCTTACTACTTCTGCAGACCGGACAAGTCCCGGAAGACACAGCTGCTCTGGTTGTGGCTGGACCCAAAAAACCGATACAACGGGAAGAGCAAAAAGCCCTGCAGTCTTATCTTGAAAAAGGGGGAGCTGTCATGATGCTCGTCGACCCCAAATCCAAACACGGCATGGAAGCGTTCCTGAAAAGCTGGAGTATTGAACTTGGCAACGATATTGTTATCGACCCTATGTCCAAGTTGTTTGGAGGAGATTTTGCAGCCCCTGTTGTGAATCAATACACGGTTCACGATATTACCAGCGAATTTGTTCTCGCAACCATCTTTCCAATTATCCAGTCCGTCAGAACAATCCCAACATCTAAAATTGCAACTGTTGAATTGTTGAAGACCAGTGCCAATAGTTGGGGAGAGTCAGACTTTGAATCGGGCACCGTAAAATTTGATGCAGAGTCCGACCTAAAAGGACCCGTCCCCGTCGCGGTAGTGGCTACTAAACTCCTGGGAAAAGAAGAAGCCCATGAGGAAAATGAAGAACCTCACGAGCATGAAAAAAATCAACCGAAAGCCACTCTGGTTGTTATTGGCGATTCAGATTTTTCTAACAACCGGTACAGCAACTTTTCCGGCAATGGAGACTTTTTTCTAAATACCGTTTCCTGGTTGGCGGAAGAAGAAAGCCTTATTTCAATTCGCCCCAAAGAAAGAAAAAATTCCCCTGTCCACTTGACCAGTTCATGGGGGAGCGCCATTTTTATTTTGGGTGTTCTGGTTTTTCCGGGAATCGTAGCCGGTACCGGCATTCGGATTTGGTGGAGGAGAAGAGGTCTATGAAGTTTAAAGGAACGGCCTGGATGATGGTCGTTTTCCTCAGCCTGGGAATTTATTATTTCCTTGTCGACCTGCCCGCCGAAGAAAAGAAAGCCAAAGAAAAAGAGATAGCCGGCAAAGTTCTCTACTTTCAAATAGCCGACGTCAAAGAATTCTCCTTAATCAAAAACGACAAAACCATAACCCTGCAACAAAATACGGACAGCACCTGGCATCTTAGCCAACCCTTGAAAACTGCGGGGGATACCCCCGAAGCAGAATCCTTCCTTTCAGAAATAGAAAATCTGGAGAAATCCCGGGTTGTCGAGAGTAATCCGAAAGACCTTTCGCAATACGGTCTGCAAAACCCCTTCTTTAAAATTCATTTTATGTTCAAAGACGGTAAAGAAGAATCCATACTGCTAGGCCATGAAAGCCCAATGGGCGGAAAAATATATCTCAAGCTAAAGAGTGATCCAAAAGTACTTCTTGCAGCCACATCTAAAACAAACTTTGATAAATCGGTCTACCAGTTTAGGGATAAAACCATTTTTAATTTTAGTTCGGGTTCCATCAACCGGATTCAAATTAAAAGGGAAAAACATCCTTTGAATTTAGTCCGAGAAAAAGATGAATGGCTTGTGTCTGGAGAGGTCAAAGCAAAAGCTGACAAAGATGCAGTTTTGGCTTTTTTACAAGCGATTCAATTTTCAAGCATCAAAGAATTTGACAGTGAAAATCCCGATTCCCTGAAACTCTATGGACTGGATAAACCTACCACTACCCTTACCCTGGAGGACGAAGATAAAAAAGTCTATTCCATCGATCTTGGGGACACAAAAATGGGTTCCGGGACCTATGCAAAAAAAGAAGGAGCTCCTGGAGTTTTTCGGGTCGATTCAAAATTTCGCAACACTCTTGAAAAAAAGAACGTCGATTTTCTAAATAAAACTTTGATCGAATTCGAAGAAAAAAACGTAGCAGAAATAAATATACAAACAGAAGAAGAAACCATTCAAGCGGTGCGTTTGGAAAAGGATGAATGGATAATCAAGAAACCCAAAGAAACCACCGCCGACATGGCAACCTTAAGAAGTCTATTTTTCGACTTGAAAGAAGCAAAACTCACTGAGTTCATCAAACTATCCCTGGATGCCACCGACTCCTTTGGACTCGACAAACCCAAGCGTTCCTTCTCATTAAAACTTGCAAAGGGGAAAGCCATAAGGATTCATTTCGGCAACACCACGCTCGATGGTAAAGAGGTTTTCGCACAACGAACGGGTGAGTCCACCGTGTTTTCGGTTTCCAAAGAGACAACACAAAAGCTATTCCGCAGCTTTCATGAACTACGTAACAAAAAACTATTCAAATTTGAAACAGATGATGCAAACAAAATTATCATCGAGAAACAAAAGACCCTTTTCGAATTACAAAAATCGGGTGCTACCTGGAGTTTGCTCAAACCTGAAGAAATAAAAGTAAAGGAGTTTCTGGCAAAAGACCTGCTTTGGACGATGAAGGGAATGGAGTTCGAATTATTTAACGAAACGGGCAAGCCACCGGAATCCGCTGGATTAACTCCCCCGGTGTATAAAGTCAGCATATGGAAAAATAATACGGAAAAAATCACAGAACTAATGGTCGGTAATCTTGATACCAATAGCCAACAATATTACGCCCAAATAGGAGGTAAAAATGGCTATTATCGGATCAAAAAGAAGCATCTAGACTCCCTTCCCCTGGACTTCAACCGGTTCAAAGCTCAATAAAAAAACTCGAGCATCCTAGCCGCTCTCTCTTGCTAGGACCCCCATATATTGTAAGCTTTTAATTTTAAACACACTTCATATTGGGTCAAGAGGAAAATATCAGAAAAAAACAGGTTTTTTGACGCACATAAATACTTATAAAATAAGGCTTTTTACGTTTTTTAGCAATTTTTTTCAAATAAGCGCTTGACAGATACTATATGTAGTGGTATTTTTTGCAGAGCATACAATATAAAGCAATGAATAGGTTTACATGGGCGTTGAATATTAGCCCCATTTGGAGTGTCGTTTTTTTGGAAGGCTAAAGAAATTGAGAGATAGTTTAAAGATCTTCCAGCGGCGGGTTACTAGAAAAGAGGATTCCATTGTAATGAATGAGATGCATCCCAAATTTATACTGTTTACAGCAACCAGTGGGATGTATGGCAGTCTCAAATCCCTTCCCAAACCCCCAAACGTTTTGAGCGCCAGCCGAACTCTGCGTTGCATCTCGGCAGATGATATCTATCCAATTGGCGTAAAGTGGAGTCCCTTTTTGACCCCGGGTATATCCCGGAAAAATAGTAGCCCGCCTCCTTTCTTTAATTGGAAGCGCCCCGCCCTTACCGGAGCAGTAAATACTCCTTGTCAGGGACGGTTGTAGTAATAGAATAATTTAAAGTTCTCATTATCCGGGAAATGGCGGGGCGTTCACCCTCTTTCCCGGTTTTTTCTTTTTTTAATCCCCATTTTTTCCCCTCCTGCTATAATCCGCTTTTTAAACTTCACGCGGACTTATAATAATGAACAAAGAAGAATCCGATCCTACCTGCCGGGTTTCCGGTAGCTCCATACCTCAATACGCGCATGCCGGTGATGCTGGTGCCGACATCACCGCATCCGAAAAAGTAGTTATTCCGCCAAGAGACCGATTGCTGGTCGCAACCGGTGTCCGCCTGGAAATCCCCGACGGGCATGTCGGTTTGATATGGCCGCGAAGTGGGTTGGCCGTGAAAAAAGGCATCGATTGTGGAGCCGGCGTCATCGATTCCCATTACCGCGGCGAAGTTAAAGTTCTTCTCTTCAACCATTCCGACAACGAATTCCAAATCGAGCCGGGGGATCGCATCGCGCAAATTTTAATTCAGAAAGTCGAGAGAGTCCAGTTTCTCTCAGCCGATGAATTGAGCGAGACCGCTCGCAGTGAAGGAGGCTTCGGATCAACCGGTAAATAAAATGGAAATCACCCTAAACCAGTCCCGACTGATTCTAGAACAGGGAGACATCACCGAAAGCAATGCCGAGGCCATCGTTAACGCTGCCAATTCCGATTTGATACTGGGCGCGGGAGTGGCAGGAGCCATCCGCAAAAAAGGCGGACCCGAAATTCAAAAAGAATGCGACCGCATCGGCCATTGCCCCGTTGGCGATGCCGTAATCACCTCGGCAGGAAATTTAAATTGCCAATACGTGATCCACGCCGTCGGCCCCCGATGGGGTGAGGGAGAAGAAACCAGCAAACTTAAAAACGCCCTCCTCAACAGCCTCAAACGCGCAGAAGAAAACCAAATCTCATCCATAGCCTTTCCCGCCCTGAGCACCGGTATTTTCGGGTTCCCTCTGGAACTCGCCGCGACCACCCTGCTGAACGCAGCAATCGACTATTTTTCAACAGAAACTCAAATCCAATCGCTCACATTTGTCCTGTTCGATGCCGAAAGCTTCCATGTTTTCAAAGAAAAACTAAATGAAATAAAAAAATAAAGAAACCTCCAAATCGTTTATAATAGCAACGAGTCAACGTTAAGCGATTAGAGTTTCCTATGAGTGAAGAAAAAACAGCCGATCCGAAAGAGCCGGGAACCTTCAAAATAGTTCGTGTGCAACCCACACCCAATCCCGATGCGTTCCAATTCATCTTGAACGGAAAGGTGATGGGCGACGGCACCAAAACGTTCGACTCCCCCGAAGATGCAGGTGACAACGTCCTGGCAAAAGCCCTGTTCGAAATTTTCGGAATCCAAAGCATCTACTTAAAAGAAAACTTTGTCACCATCACCAAAGCAAACTCGGTGGGCTGGCATACCTTGATGGAAAAAACCGGACACACGATAGAAGAACTTTTATCCTTCTATGAGAAAGGCGACGAGGCCGAACACGCAACAGACGTCCACCCGGTTCTTGAAGAATTCAAAAAAGAAGAGTTCTTCACCTACGATGGCGAACGACAAACCGAAGTGGTCAACGCCTTACTCGACGTTGCCATCCGACCCGCACTTGCAAACGATGGTGGTGGAATCAACATCCTCGCCATCGAAGGCAAACAAATCAAAATCCATTATCAGGGTGCATGCGGCAGTTGTCCCAGTTCCACCACCGGAACTCTACAATACATCGAAACTTTCCTAAAAGAAGCCATCAGCCCCGACCTCGAAGTCCAAGCCAACTAACTGGGCCACGCCCAGTGGGAATAGGTCAATACCCGTAAATCTGACTGAATTATTTTGGGCCTTTTACCCTGGCGTATTTCTGCTACTTACAAGAAGGCCATTATGAAATGGATGTATTTCACAATTTTGCTTACGCCTAAAAATTTTTGAAAAAAATCTTTCCAGATTTATATTTTCATCAATTCCAAATTCAGGGTCGAACTGAGTTCATCAGGAATTTTTTAAAAACAACTAAAATTTGGGGTCGGTTTTTCTTCTATGGGGTTTGATCGGAGTTGTAAGATCAATTTTAGAAACATCTTGAATTATTTTAACAAGTTCTTTATCGGGCTTGATTTCCTGATATACATATTGTGTGCCGTTTTCAAGAATTCTTATAAGAATATTTTCTTCTTCTTCGCGCTGTAACTGAATATTAACCGATTTAGTTCTATCAATTGAAGTTTTAGAAGGTTCTGATCTGCGTTCCCCCACATAAACCGAGTTATTTCCCTTTAAACCGCCGAGTGTTTTTTCATCCGAGCTTAAGTTTGGGAAATTCTCCTTTTTTTGTTGATTATATAGCGCCAGAGCAAGGGCTTGCCCAATCAAAAAAGCGTTTTTTTCATCCTTTTTAGAAAACTTTTCCTGATTTATCCGGTTCACAAATTGAATCACCCCCTGAATTTTATCCTTATGAATTAGAGGGAAAGCCAGCATAGACTTAGTTCTTATTCCTGACAGCTTATCCCAAGTATCATCAAAGGTAACTTTAGGATAAAACTTTTTTATATCTTCCAATTTTCTCACATCCAAAATATTGAGAGGCTTTTTGATCATTGCAATATATCCAGCTATACTTCTTGGAGAAATTGCAACACGAATGTCTTTCAATCTGCCTCCGTATATGGCTTTCGAATAAATTTCATTTCGCTCTAAATCAGCTGCGTAAATAGTTACTGCTTCCACCTTAAAATAATTTAATAGTGGTCTTTGCAGTTTCTTGATTAAATCCTCAAAATTTTCTGAAGAATGAATCATTTGAGACAAAATATGTATATTTTCTTCTTGTGGAAATTTACTAACAGACTGATCGGCACCTATGGCTTCTAGCTCATTTAGTTTGGCTAATGCCAATCCCATAATAGGCGATAGAACTCTTGCCTTAAAAAAGTCCTCGGAACCAAACCCGTTTATCCCTGTTTTATTGATCAATTCTAAAATACCATTTAGTTTATTTTTATAAACCAACGGCACGACGATAATGGAGCGAGTATCAAAGTTGAGTTTTTTATCCCAATTTGAGTCGTAGGATAGCTGAGGATGAATTTGAGAAACTTCTTTTTGATCCTTAACATTGTTTACATTAACCGGTTTTCCAGTAGCAGCAACATAACCCGCCAGGCTTTTTACCGAAATATCCAATCTTATCTCAGGAAAGCCTTTTTTGCTGAAGTTACGAGTAAATAGTTGCCTTTTTGATTCATCCACTGAAAAAAGTGTGGCAGCTTCACACGCAAATAAGTGCTGCAAGTTCTTAGTTAAGGAAAGTAGACTGTCCTTGCCGAAATTTGCGCTTTTAACTTGAACGGAAAAATCTTCCAAATCACGTAATTTTTTATTATCTAATTTTTGCATAGACCATCCAATCCAATATTGCGCAATTATCTGCACATAATCCTACGAACTTGCCAAGGATTTTAAAAGGAAATTGAATTTAGCTGTAAATTATTATCTCAAAAATTTAATTCGATTTAGCGAGATTTATCTCTCATATCTCTATAATAAAAAAATGTATTCGATTGTAATCAGGTTGTTTATAAATGATACCTCTGTTTGGCCTATTCGGCAACTTGAATTAGCATTAGACATTCCAAAATCAAGGAGGTGAGCTATGAAGAAACTCATTCAACGATTACATGGGAGAAGAGAATTTTCAGGAACTGGAATAGGACTTGCTGTTTGCCAAAAAATCATTGCTCGCCATAGTGGTTCTATAAAAGTTAAAAGCATGCCTAACAAGGGCTCAACTTTTATAATTAATTTTCAGATTAGCGAATCTGCCTGAATAAAAATTCTCTTATTGATCCAACTTCCTTATTTTGGTTCCCAGCACATAATCCCACTAACTGCTGTTAAAGTTTAGAGGCAGAAAGAAGAATTTAATATGTAACGGTAACGTCCCCTATTGACCCAGACTGTGTGAAAACTCGGACAGCAAGACTCCTTACAGAAAACCGACTTCACCAGAAGCTCGTAGAGCAACGATCAGCATGTTAGGAAGGGGTCAGGGACCCCCTATTAAGAGGTAGTTTTGAGTTTACACACAGTCTGGGCCGAAAGTAGGCCTTTATAGCAATGGCCGCCCCCTAGTCTCTCTTGTCAGGGAGGGTTAAAAGAATACGTGTTCATCTGTGGCAAATAAAAATGAAGTAACTAGGATTCCAAAAACAAAAAAGGGAGGTTATGTATAGATGAATGATAAGACTGGTGGAATTCACTGGAGTTTCTGGGTAATTTGCGTGGTCACACTTATCTTTAATGTTATGGGCGTAATCAATTATTTCGTGCAGATGAATGCAGACTCGCTCGCCACATTTCCTGAGCAGTATCGTCCAATAATCGAAGGCCGCCCCGCATGGGCCACCGCTGCTTTTGCGATAGCCGTTTTCGGCGGTTCCCTTGGCTGCCTTTTACTTTTACTCAGGAAATCGGTTGCGTTCTTTGTATTATGCGCGTCTCTACTTGGCGTGATTGCGTCAATGATGCATATATTTGGTGTGGCTGGGTATAATAACTTCGAGGTTTGGATTGGCGTTCTAATGCAGCTGGTAGTAACAGCGTTTTTGATCTGGTATTCCAAACTAGCTGAGTGTAAGGGTTGGATCAGCTAGGAAGAATTAAAAATATATTCAAGTGCGCTAGTGGGGTTGGAGGTCATGGCGAACATGTTGCGGATATTTTCTTTGACAAATTCTTGTTCGATCATTGAAGAAAAAGTTTCGTTGAGCTTGTCGTAGAATCCATCGGTGTTTATAAACACCAGCGGTTTGTTGGAAAGTTTTAGTTGCCGCATCGAAAGAATTTCTATCGCTTCTTCCAATGTTCCCACGGCTCCCTTCATGCATTTTCTTTTTTAAACTCCGGCAATATAAAAAGCTGATCTACTTATTAGATCTATTAGGAAAAATCCTACCCCCCCCCATTCGTGGGATTTTCATTTACATTTTCTTTTGTTAAGCTCCCCCTCAATTGAATTAACGCAAACACATTGAAATTCCGCTTTTTTTACCTTCTTAAGTTTTAAACAAAAAAAAATTTTCTCTGTAAATTTACACTGTAATCCTTAATTTTCTATTTCAATAATTCTTATGTGGCTAAAAATTTTAGCCTTCATTTTTTTCTATAAAGATTTATTTTTATTAACGGGGAGAACATTATGAAAAAAATAAAGTCGAGTTTGTTAAGTGCTTTAGCACTTACATTTCTAATTGTTGCGCCGCAATTCGCGAATGCAGCAAAAAACAACACCAGCTTTTTAAACGGAAAGCCTTTTGCCAACTTATCAGCGCAGATTCAAGCGAATGCCGATTCTATCTCAGCGCTTAACGCTTCAACCGCAGCCATTCGGGTTGATTTGGATGCGTTGACTGTGATCGTGAACGATCACGAGGGACGCATCACTGCCAATGAAGGCAATATCTCAACCTTGTTACAAAACTTCAGTGACCTGAGCACACAAGTTGCCTTGAACTCCAGTCAAATTGCCACCCTGTTCACCGACCTGGAAACACTTGAAGGTCAAGTGGCCGACAATAAAGCGGAACTCGAAGGACAAATTTCTGCTCTGGGTGTTCAACTTGTAGCGGCACGGACAGAATTGTTGGGTATGCTGGCGACCTTGAGTCAGGAAGTTCAAACTCAACGTCAGGAACTCGATGCCGTGGATGCGCAGATCAATGCAGCGATCACAACGATCAATGGCCAGATTCAGGCATTGAACGACCAAATTGCTAACGTTCGCGATGAAATTGCAGCGAATCAGCAAGTGACAACAGACGCCCTCGCTCTGGCGAACTTCCAAATCAACTCTTTGTTGGTTGACGTTACAACCCTGCAAGGGGCTGTCGGTACTTTGGAACAAACTTCAACTGATCTGGATGCAGCCATTCAAGTGAATGTGGATGCCATTGCCCAGCTTCAAGGTTCCATTGATGAGCTTGATCTCCGAATCGGTCAACTCGAAGGGTCTGGCTTGATTGACTCCATCACCTTTGAAGTTTTGAACACTGCGTGCGGCAGTTCATCCAACTACGAGTTTTCTCTTAATGGTCAAAGCCTGGGAGTAACATTGGCCGATCCGAGTCGTCAGTGTAGATGTGAGGGCTTAATTAATACCTATGCCTTCAATGATATCTCGGCCTGGAATTTTGCGGGAGACAACACACTACGATTTACTAAATCTGGTGGGGACACCGCATGGTCATGGGCTCGGGCTACCATAAGTAGAGGTACAGAGACTCAAAGTGTTTGTATCGCTGATCATAATGGTGGAACCTGTAATGTAACCAACCTTTGTAACGCCAGTTATACCTTTGGCAATGTGGACCAAAGCCTTGTTGTACCCAACACATTCACAGGTGGCGGTTTGGCTTCATTACAAGCCCAAATTGTTGATCTGAACAATGAGATTGCAAGTCTGCAAAGCCAGATTAACAGTAACGATGGCGATATCAGTGGACTTCAAACTCAACTCGCTGTGGCTGAGCAATCTTTAAGTGATTTGCAAACCCAGGTCGACAGCTTTCACCGTCCGGCATTGGAAACCTTTTTGGCCAACCTGAATGCCTCTTCTTCCACCATCGTAGCGGGTATTCCCAGCCGCTTTAATTTTTCTGACGGATTTACCGGATATCAGATAATTGATGGAGGCCGGGATATGTTTGATGGCGCCAACAGGATGAGTACCAACCATGCCGGCAATATTTCATACACCAACGGTGCTATTGTCGAGAATAATTCTTTCGGTGCCGGCAGCAGCTATTTTACTGCCAAGTACCCGGGCTTGTTTGTCATGGCGGCTGACAACATAGACATCACCCGTTTTCAATTGGATGGAAACCTCGGTGCTGATGGACAGGGTTTCACCAATGGGACACAGTTCACGTTGACAGTGGATGGTCAGGTCTATACCGTTTTTGCCAAGCGGACCACCGACAACCAGAACACACGTGATCCGTCTATCAACCAGATCATCATCGTTCCAGGAAACAGTGGAGCAAGCCACACCTGGGCAAGCTATACAAATGATGGTAATCAACGAGTTAATGGTTTGACCGGTGTCAATCGAGTTGTTTATCTATTGACAGCCACCTGGAACCCTTCCACGGTTCTGTCAAACAACAATATCGCTAATCTGGTCCGATCCGTTCTGGAAAACCAGTAAGGCGACGACTATTGCAATGTGCAAAGCTGGGGAAGCAACACGCTTCCCCGGCTACTGCATATGCATTGATTTATCCAATTTTTTGTTTTAAAAGGTGGTAGTGTTACCATCTTGACTGTTAGATAAACTCGATTGTGGAGGATCGAGATAGATGAAACGCTTTATTCAGACAGGGATAGTTTTAGGCCTGGCACTCATCGTGTGGCAGGTCTCTGCGGATGCCCGCTTCCTGGACTTGAAAAAACAAGAGCACTCCTCCACTCCTACAGCCTCTGAACCCTTTTCTGACCAAAAGATAAATCTTTCCGATCCATTGTATCGATCACAAGTCGAACCTCAAGGAATAAGCCTGAAATTTGAAAACCTGCCATTACTGGACGTGTTAAGAAATATTCAAATGGAAACGGGAATTTTAATTTCTATTGATCCGTCTTTGGAAGCAATACCTGTCAGCTTGAGTATTCAGGCCGACAATTGGGAAGGTGCCATCAAAAAATTACTCAAAGGGTTCAACCGTGTTGAAGTATGGACCGACAATCTTGAAACCAGCCGGGTCTGGTTGTTGTCACAAGCGGGTGCAAACCCGGTTGATGTTAAGTTACAAAAAAGGTCCGCACTAAGACCAAAGCCCGTAAAAATAGCTGCGGTGACGGATAGGGCCTTCTCCCAATTACTTTCCCATATCCAAAAGAACCTTGAATTCCTAAA
>Ga0114932_10000973_pt1 | contig 33690 bp, 31 predicted proteins | sample 2SBtaG_2_FD_87286 | JGI IMG/M metagenome (GOLD analysis project Ga0114932, IMG submission 87286) | Deep subsurface microbial communities from Kolumbo volcano to uncover new lineages of life (NeLLi) - 2SBTROV12_ACTIVE470 metaG | ecosystem: Environmental > Aquatic > Marine > Volcanic ...
GCTGTTGTCCAGTGAATGGGATGATGATGATTTTACCAATTTCCAAATGTCTAAAATCAACATCCATCCGCATTTCTTTCAGTTCGACAACCAGGCTTCAGATGGAGTTATCACTGGTTTCTCATATGACCAGTCCATGAGGTCTTACAAGCAGTTCACGAAGAAGATGAAAGACGGCCATCATGTGGGTATGCCGGTTCCGATGAATGCCAAGCTGTTGAAGGCAACGAAACCTGGAGATACTAAAATTGAAATTCAGATGGCGAAGCACTCCCCAACGTATCATGTTGGGGCAGATATCATTGTTGGAATTGAAGTTCCCAATGGTAAGGACGCACGTTGGATCAAAAACATCACACCGGATCCAAACAAGGGTCCTTCAAAAGATGACAAATACACCATCGAGTTCACCGAAGGTATGACGCATGCTCATAAAGCCGGTCAGTTTGTGACCACGGAGTACGTTCGGTATCGCTGGTGGGTAGATGTTGATCTCGGTCTGGTTTTCTGGCATGACCATGCATTCGGTGCAACCACATGGCCGCATGGCGGAATCGGTTCTACCATCGTTGAGCCTTGGGGTTCCACGTATCACGATCCGAAAACCGGCGAAGAGATTCGCAGTGGCCCAGTTGCAGATATTCATAGCACGGAGATCGTTGGCTACAATACTCAGGGAAGTTTCCGTGAGTTGGTAGCGCAAGTGAGCGATACCGTTCCTCATACTGCGCAGTTGGTTACAGAAGGAAATCCACCGGGATTAACCCGTGAAAATGCAATTGCAGCGGGTCAGTCTATTTCTTTCCAGATGCCTACGGATATGCTGGAAGTCGCTTTCCCACTGCTAAATGGTGGTACCCATACAACTGGGGGTGCCTTCAACTTTAGATCCGCTTCTTTGGCAGCAAGACTCGCCAATAATAAAGACGGGTCTAAATTGTTCAGTAGTAAAGCGCATGGCGATCCTTCTACACCGATGCTGAGAGCTTATGTAGGCGATAACATCGTCTTCCGGCTATTGGCGGGCATGCAGAATGAAACCCATACCTTTGTTGTATCAGGTCATGGTTATCGACCGGAAAGATATGACCGAGATTCGCGTGTCACCAACGCGCTTCATGTGGGTATCGCGGAACGCTATGACCTGCCTTCAAAAGCAGGTGGTTTTCAACAAATGGCAGGCGACTATCTGTACTACAACGGAAGAACCTCCAAGCTGTCTGAAGGTAGCTGGGGAATCATCCGAGTGTTGGATGAAGTACAGAAAGATCTGAAAATCCTTCCTGGAAATGAAGCCTTCAAGAAAAAAGTTAAGAAGACTTTGTGTCCAAAAGGAGCACCTGTTAAAAGCTTCAGTGTTGTAGCAATTGATAAAGCATTACAATTCAATCCCAACACGGAAGAGGAGATCGAAGTTGACTTTGAGCGTAAATTACTTCTTGCTAACGCAACAGGTAAAATCTTTGCTCTCGAAGGGGAAGCGAAAAAAGCGGCAGAAGATGGAGCGATGCCTCATCCTCTGACCTTGCGTGCTAATATTGGCGATTGTATTAAAATTAAATTGACCAATCGTTTGAAAGCAGGCAACGCTTCAATTCATGCAAACAACCTCGCGTTCGATCCTAAAGATTCTCAGGGAATCAACGTGGGTAACAACCCAGGCGACCAGACGGTGGCTCCGGGTAAATCTAAAAACTACACGTTCTACGCGCATCCGAGTTACAAAATCAACGGTGCGTTGCTTTGGGACTTTGGTAATTTAACCGAAAATGTTCGAAGTGGACTTTATGGCGGAATTATCATCGGACCAAAAGGCTCCATCTATCGAGATCCTGAAACAGGAAAAGATATCTCGATGGGTAATTCGTGGAGAGCGGACGTTATTATTGATAAATCCTATCCTGAAAATGCAAAGATTGATAACTATAGAGACTTTGCGTTGTACTTCCAGGATGAAGATAACATCATTGGAACATCTTTCATGCCTTATCTGCAAAACGTAGCGGGCCTGACTGGTGTTAACTATCGCCTCGAGCCTTGGCTGTATCGGGAAGACGAGGGTTGTGAAATGGGTAATATGTTCACGGCTTGTGTGGCTGCAGATACTGATCCTGCTACACCGACTCTGAAAGCCCATGCGGGTGATAGGGTTATGATCAACATCTTTGGTGCGCATAACGAGCAAAACCAGGTATTCAATCTTGATGGACACCAGTGGCGTCGCCATATGGATCAGGAAGGTTCAGATATGATTGATGCTGAGCAGTTTGGTGCGGGTGAGTACATTCAAGCCAATATCAACGCAGGTGGAACGTACAACAATCCAGGTACGTACCTCTGGTTGAATGCTCGTACGCCTTACCAACAAGCGGGTCAGTGGGGTTACTTCAAGGTTCTGCCTTCAGGTGACCGTTCCATCCTGCCACTTGGTAAAGCAACAACAAAAGGTGTAAAAACCGCATCTCAGCCTTCTGAGGAAGAGAAATCTGCCTCAAAAGACATAGATGACCGATTGTCGATGCGTTAATCGTCGATTTTTCGTGGTTTTTTGAAAAAAAGTGAAAGGGGCCCCTTGATGGGGCCCCTTTTTTACGTTATAAATACCTTCCTTTGTGATAGAATCCCACAATTCTGAAAGAGCGGTTTATCAGCGAATTTGTCTTTAGTCACTTTAAATGTGTGAAGTGTATATTTTTTGATTTCCTAAATGAAGGAGGAACAAAAGAAATGAGAAAGATTGTATTGAGTGTGATGGTTGTGGCCTTTTCTTTGGCATTGGCTTCTACCAGCTTTGCTAAGAAAAAGAAAGGTTATGTAGAAGGTAGCGCCGGTCCTGGAAGCATCTCAGGAACAGTTAGCTTAAAGGGAGAACCCATGGCTCCGATCATGGAAGATTTGAACAAGGGCAAAAATGTAGAGTTTTGTATAACACATCCTGATACCAAAGAGGGTGGAATTCGTCCCCGAATAAAAGTATCAGTCGCTGGTGGAAAACTTAAAGATGCGGTTGTTTTCATCGAAAAAATAGCTACAGGTAAACCTTGGGGCGATGCAGGTAAAGCAAACTACGATTTCAAAACATGTGATATTACTCAGAAAATGGCTGCGATTCGAAAACCAACAAAAGCTGAAAAAAAATCGGGTGGTATTCTCACTGTGAAAAATCATGATGCAAATATTCTTCACAACCCGCATGGTTATTCCGTGGTTGGCGCAAGCCGAAAAACACTTTTCAACAAACCTCTGCCAAATCAAGGCGATGTTGCAGAAGTAACGAAAAATATCGGTCGTTTGAAGGCTAAAAAAGACAAGCATTTCTTCTTGCAATGCGATCAGCATAACTTCATGGAAGCTGATGCACGCATTGTTTGGAATCCTTACTACGCAATCACAGGAGCCGATGGTGCTTTCAAGATTGATGGCATTCCAGAAGGTAAATACAAAGTCACCGCATGGCAGCCTTATGTGGGTGAATCTTCTCAGGAAGTAACAGTTGCAGCTGGTGAAGCTAAAGCTGACTTTACCCTGACTGCGAAATAAGAAATATTTTTCAAACCGCATCGGAACTTCGGTTCCGGTGCGGTTTTTTTTTGCCCTGAAATGTTTATGGATCTGTCAGTCTCTGGTGAGCGGTGGAAAAGATCGGAGTTAAAAGAGTGGGCTGGAGGAAGTATTTATTTTAGCAAAAGAAGTTTATTGGAAGTTTTTGTGCTTTAGAGGATTCCTGCTATTTAGCCAACTGAAGTTCATACCAACTGGAAATTGATTTTTTAGTTCCCGTCTCCCCTTGATAACCATCCCAGACATTGAAAGCGATGGGAATGGTATTTCCTGCTTCGAACTGGACGTCTGTTTTTTTGTGAATAACTTTCAATTTACGCTTAATTATTAGCGAATATCTTCCAAAATGATAATTTGCCTGACCTTTAACTACCTGGCTCAAGTCATCTTGCAGGGTCCATTTATTTAACCCTATAGCATTCCATTCGAGAGTTTTATTGTCTGAAGAAGTCCATTTCCATAGGTTTACGGGGTGTTCTGCATCACCATTCAGGAAATAGGGTTTAACAGTTCCGTTGTTCAAGGCGAACTGCAGGGCCAAAGCATCGGGGAAATCTGGTATTACGGCCTCTATCGGCTCTTCCTCTTTGGCCCCTTTTAAATGTTCTGGAAGCGGTGGAGTTGGCGACGCCTTAACTTTATTCGCTACTTTTAGAGCGGGGTCATAAGAGGGGTCGTCCCAATGAATTTTAAATGCAATCTCTTTATCATTGTATGCCGCTCTAACCGTCAAGTTTTTTACGGTTGGGAAATAGGATTTTGGTTTTTGTAAAATCTGACCACCCAGCGGAATGTAAGCAGACTCTGTTTCGTTCCAAAAAGAAGCATTAAAATCAACTGACAAATCTTTGTCAATTTTTTTAGCAAGTATCACCGATTTCACCTGTGGTTGTTTTGGTGATCCAAGAGTACAAACGAAATCTACGATATCCCAAATTTCCTGATCCTTAAAAATTCGGGGAGAAAACTTGGGCATTGCTGTGGTGGAAAGTCCTGTTCGTAGGGTCAAAAATATATCTTTTCTTGTTGCCCCTCTGCGAAAATTCCAAGGTTCGCTAAGGTTTCTCGGCCAAATGGCGTTCGACGAGTAATCCACAATTCGAGCAGTCGTAACCCCATCCCCCCTGCCTTCTACGCCATGGCATCCCGAGCAATTAATCATAAAGGATTTTTTACCCCGTTTTACTGCCTCCAGGGAAAAAGAGGGAGACTTTGGAGCTGTAATAATTTTATGCTTTTTACCGCGCTTTTCGAACTTTTTAAATTTTTTAGATAAGGATTTGATATAGAGAACCAGGCTTTGTCGATCGCTTTTTGAAAGGTGACTCCAGCCTGGCATCGTGGTTCCTTTCATTCCGTTTGAAACAGCGTTGAACAGATCTTTATCGGTCGGTATCTTGCCGAATGAGGTCGAACGGATTTTGATATGTCCTTTGGTTAGGTTTCGAGGTTGTGGCAGGGTATATTCGGCGGAAGGACCATCGCCTTTGCCTTTTTTTCCGTGACAAAAAGCACATTTTTTATAATAAATTTCTTTGCCTTGTTTTAATGAAGGCTTTGGTTGTTCCGATATGGGTTGCCTGCGTTCTTTTACTGTTTCGACAATATAGAGTATCGTTTTCCAAACTTCTTCCTGGCTTAGAACCCCTTCCCATGCGGGCATTGCGGAGTTCCAGGGTTGGAATTTTTCAGGCAGGCCTATCCCACCTTTCATTATTCTCCAAAAAGCATAAGCAGGAGTTTTAGAAACGACAGAGCCATCTTTAGTGAAGTTTGCGGGTGCTGGAAAAAAGCTTTCCCCAAAAACTCCTTTTCCATCCAGAAGATCGCCGTGACAAAGGAAACAGTTTTTAATGTATATTTCTCCGCCCTCTTTAATGGTTTCAGGATCCGCGGAGAAAGGGTTTTTACTGTCCTTTAAAGGGACTTTTTTCCCATCAAGGATTATTGAGTTGGGGGTATCTTTTGAGTTTGGTGCATTAAAGCCTAAAAGGGAAGAGGGCAGAACCAGCAAAAATACGGCTACGAGCAATAACGGAAGCTGGGAGTCTCGGAATTTGAGTTGTGCCGTCAAATTATCGCCCCAGCTCTTTGCCTTTTGCTGTTCCTGGGTAAACGGCGTCTTTTTTGATTCGTCCGGATTTTATGGTTTCATAAAAAGGTCGTATAACCTTGTCTGCATCGAATTCAAAATTCAAGTCAATGGTTTGTCCTGCGGCAATTTTAATTTTCCGGCTCTGCCTTTTGATTAAATAATGCCAGGCTGTAATCTTATATTCTCCGGGAGGAATATTGTCGATTTTAAAGTTCCCATCTATTTTGGTTTGAGAGTAATAGGGATTTTGAACTCGGTAACCCCAGGTTTGCATGAACTCATGCATTCCACAGATCATTTGCATGATTTTGTAATGTTTCTTGAATTTTATTTTTCCTTCTGAGACTTCTTCTGCAGGAATGGGAATGTTTAAAAGGATTTTTCCTCTTTCTTTTTGGTAGACCTGACTGTTATGCATGACAGCATCTGCGTTATCAACTTTAAAACTCTCACCCTGCCGAATAATGCTCACATCGGGAAAAAATTTACAGTTTTCTGACAATATATTGATAGGCTCTTTATTGAATGGTTTACCTGCGTCTACATGTTCCAGCGTCACCACCACATCTTTCAATCCTCCATCGGGAGAAACTTTAAAATCATCCAGAACCCGGTTCATCTCATCATCAGTATCGATCTCTGCGCACATATCAATGTTTGGGAAAAGGATGAGATGGTATATTCGGGGAAAAGGCATTTTGCCAAGTAAGGTGACTTTACCCTTTAGGGTGCCCCCATTAGTGACTTCCATTTCTTGATAAGTCCACCCCGAATTTGACGCCATGAAAGAAACAGAAATTATTAATGTGACAATGAATAGAATTTTTTTCATTCTTTAGGCCTCGATTATCAATTGCGTTGGGATGGAATTTGAAAAAACCAAATTTTTAAAACTACTAATTTATTTAATTAAATCTGTTTTCAATGTATATTTTTATCTATAATTACCCGAGCAACTTATAAGTCATTGTTATCTAAAAGTTTTTCGGAGATTCTTCAGAAAAGGTTTTTGTAGGATAACTCATAATTTGCCGGTAGAAACCTTTTTCGAATTTCAGTATAAAACCCTTTGGATTAAAAGGGTTATTCCTTTTTTTATTATAATTTAAGGGCCAAGTCAAGGGTGAGTTTGGCAACCATTTTAAACCTTTTTTGAACAGGCAAAACTCAAGTGCTTGGAAAAAGACTTTAAAATCGAAATTCCTTTTAATAATTTAACCCATGATTTATTATAGATGTTTAGACAGATAATACTTAAGAATAAGACCCTTTTAATACTAAAAATATTCCCTTATTAAAACTTGCTATGCGAAAAATACTGACACTAATTCTTTTTATTGGTTTGATAGCGGAAATGGCTTTTGCCGGGGTACCGGGTCCTGGGGACAAGGCTCCTGATTTTTCTCTAAAAACACTGGATGGAAAGCAGATATCTCTTTCAGATATGAAGGGTAAAGTGGTACTTATTGGCATGTTTCACATTTGTGTTCCTTGCATGAACCAGGCAATGGAATTTAATAAGATTCGGGATCAGTTTGATGAAAATCAGGTTGCCATTATCGGGATAAATACAAATGGCGATTCAAAGGAAGCAATTGCTAATTATCTTTCCAAATTTCCGGAGAAGGTTCGTTTTCCCTATTTGATAGATCCGGTGAAATCTTTTTATCAGGATTATCTACAAAGAGAAATGCCAACGGTCTTAATAGTAGATAAAGAAGGAATTCTGAAGGCGAGGGCTCCTGGTGTTAGCGCGGATCAGTTAGTGCCTTATCTGAAAAAGATGCTTTAGTTGGGCATATTTATAAAAACTTCAAAACCCAGTGGTGCCTCTTTTTCATCACCTCTCTGACTGGTTCTAAAAATAATTTTGTTTTATAATAATCGATGGCTGCTCCCTTAGACCGTTTTTTTGGAGTTTTCATGGCTCCCGTTCCTACTCATTCAAAATTTATTAAACTAAGTATTTGTGGGTTGGTCCTCACCGCATGGTATTGCTTTGCCGGAACCGTTATTGAAGCGGATTCTGCAACAAATAATGGCTGGGTAGTGCAGCTGGGCTCTTTTAAGAAAGAAGAAAATGCCCAAAATTTTATCCAAAAGATAAAAAAGAAGGGCTATACCCCCTTCATAGAGGCAGAAGCTGACTCAAGTTGGTATAAAATTCGTGTCGGTCCTTACCCATCAAAAAATGAGGCGGATCAAGTGGTGCTTGATTTAAAAAAAGCACAGGGTATCACAGCGATCGCTTTAGTTTCAAAAGGAAACCCTCCAGATTTGGATGAACCGATTGATTCGGTAGATGTCGTGGTTTCCCAGTTTTTAATCTGGCTCAATGCCTGGAAAGCTCAGGAAATTAATTCCTACTTATCCTTTTATTCGAAAGATTTTAAAGATCCTAAACGGTCTCGCGAAAGCTGGGAAACGCAACGGCGGAAAATGTTAAGTAAAAGCTCAATTATTTCCATTGAGGTCAGTGATATTCAAATTCTACGCGAAGACGATGCTGTGGAAATGTCTTTCATTCAGGATTACAGGTCTGATCGAATTTCTGATGTCGGCAAGAAGGTTCTCATTTGGAGAAATGAAGGCGATCGATGGTTGATTGTTAAAGAATCCTGGGAGTCTTCCTAAATAAAGTTCAAGCAGGGTTGGTCCTTGACCGATCTCCTCCCTTAAATCTGTACGGCTCCACCGCAAAGAAATCGGATTTTGAAATAAAATGAGTTCCAGGTTCCGCTCAAATTTCATTAAGATAGCGAAGGCTAACACCTTGGCTCAACTGTTACCTCTCCTGGTTGCACCGTTGTTGACACGTTTGTACACCCCAGATGATTTCGGTGCGCTGGCTCTTTTCTCCGCCGCAGCCAGCTTGTTGCTTGCATTTTCCACTTGGCGTTTCGACTGGTCTGTTCCAAATACTTCTTCAGAAACTTTAACTGCAACTCTTTTGTCGTTGGGGTTTGCTGCGTTATTGATTTTTGGGACGACTTCATTTTTAGTTCTTTGGTTTTGGGGCGAGCAGTTGACATTCTGGAAAGGATTTTATGTGCTTGGGCCGTTGTTATATTTTCTTCCGGTTGCGCTTATCGGCGGAGGATTGCATGAACTCCTACAATCCTGGTACGTACGCCAAGCGGAGCTTTCCAAAGTAGGGACCGCTAGAGTTGGGCAAAGTGTAGCAGGAACAGGACTCAACCTGATAGGTGGGTACGCTGGATTAGGTGCTTTGGGACTTATTGTTAGCTCTGTAATATCAACATGGGTGGGTATTGGGTTATTGGTAAGTGGCGCGCTCAGTTTAAAAAATTCGTTTTCCCGTCTTTCCATAAATCGAATCAAAATCGGGATGGCTTTGTATTGGCGGGAGGCTACTGCATCGACAATGGTTGCAGTAGTAAATGTTGCTAGTTTAGCCGTTGTTCCCCTTCTACTAGTCCAATACTACAGCGCTAAGGAAGTAGGTTGGTATGCACTAATGTACCGACTTGCGATTACACCAATTGGGCTATTAACAAACGCATTGAGTCAAAGCTTCTGGGCGGAAGCGGCTCAACTGGTGAAGAATGATCTTGCTGCACTTCGGAGTCTATTCCTCAAAACTACAAAGTTATTAGTGATGGTTGCGATTCCTGTAGTGTTAATATGTGTGTCTGGGCCTTTATACGTAGGACCTGTTCTTGGTAACGCCCAGTGGTCCGGAGCTGGAGAAATTCTAATGGCGCTGGCTCCCATGTTAGCCGGCATGGTTGTTGTTCAACCATTAACTCACTTGGTTGTTCACAAAAAGCAAACATGGAAACTGTATTTAGATACAATAAAACTTGCCGCAATTATTTTATTGATATTTCTATTTCCTAAAGCCGGTGGTGACCTTCATATTTTGATTTTTAATTTGTCGCTGGTTGGGCTTTTTAGTCACGGGATATTATTTTTCCTAAATTTAATATGTCTGAAAAAGTAATTGCTTCTTTGCCTTTAATCAATCGTGTTATCGAAGGCGATCAATGTATAGCCTGTGGAGCTTGTATCTCCGCATGCCCTCCAGATAATGTTCGGTCTACTTACAATAATTTTCGGGGTGCTATGGAGGCCGAAATTATTGCCCTAGAGGGTTGCGATGGGTGCGATATGCCTTGTGATAGTGTGTGTCCGAGTATTGCTATAGATTTTGTTAAAGCGAGGGCGTCCATTCACCGTGGTAATCCAGATGATCCAAAACCTTTACGCGATGGCTGGGTTCATTCGGTGCACCTGGGATGGTCGGCCAATTATCGGGATGATGGAATTTCAAGTTCTGGCGGGATATTGCGAGCCATGGTGGCAAACTCGTTGGAAACGGGAAGGCCCGTAGTATGTTTAGCCTCTGACCCTGATGACAATAAACTCAAGCCTCGACTTCTTACTCGTATAGAAGATTTGAGTTATGTGCCAGGATCTATTTACCACTCTACAAGTTTTGCTGGTGCTATTGAATTGATTCGCAGTGCAGAAAAACCTGTCATGCTTGTTGCCATTCCCTGTCAGCTGGCGGGGATTTTGCAATATATTTCTAATTGCGAAGAAGGTCTTGGCAAAAATATTGAGGTTGTCGCTGGGTTAATATGCGGTTGGATGTTCAGTCACCACTCTCTTTCTGCTTTTGCGAATTTTAAGAAGATTTCAGAACCAATTATTGATGCTCGATATAGAGGCGGAGATCGGGTTGGCAAGTTAAAGCTTATCACACGGGAAAAAGTGCTGGCTTTTGATAGAAGAGATTTTAAAACTGGGCAAGACCATATAGATTATCGCTCAAGTTTTTCCACGGACTACAATCGGCTTCGCTGTCGGGGGTGTGAGGACCATATTAATATGTTGGCAGATGTTTCAGTTGGCGACGCCTGGTTGGGGAGAACGAGCACAAAAAAAATCAGTGTCGTGGTGGCTCGCTCAAAGGCGGGTGAAAACCTGGTTAATGAATTAGAAAATTCTGGAAAAATTAATCTGGAACCTTCTTCGTTTGATGATTTGATTGAAAGTCAAAGCCGAAATCTTGTTTTTGGTACGGTTGCGAAGAAAATCAACCAACAAATAAATGAAGGGGGAGGAATTTCACCTCGCTATACGTTTAACGATTCAGGTGAGCCTGTCTCAGTATCGTTTTTAGCGCGTCTACGATTTAGGGTTGAAATTAAATTAAGAGAGGTTGTCCGTAAAAAACGCTACGAGGCGTACCGTATTTTTATGGTAGCGAGACATCCTTCACTACTCTTACGGTTTTTGCTCGATTTTTTTCGAGGGAATTGATGCCACGTTATTTTGTGTCAGGCCTTTGCATGCAAGGCAATAAGGGGGGGGCTGCACTGGCTTTATCGTTGATGCAAATGATTCAGCTGCATATCCCGGATGCAGAGTTTGTATTTTCAGTTCCAGGAGATGACAAGGAATGGCCTTATGAGAAGGAGTGGGCAGAGAAATTCGGCGTTGAGATCGTAAGAAATATTAGTCTTCGTAATATGGTTCCGCCATTTTGCTTTGCTCGTGGTCGGCTTGAGAAACTAAAAATATGGTGGTCTGCTTTAAGGCGATGTGAGGCAATGATACAAATGTCGGCCGTTTGTTATGTGGGCCCTCCCTCAGGCCCCGGAACTTTTTTATCTATGATTGGATCAACTCGTGTCCAGGATTTTTTTCTTACACGATTGGCAAGCCGTCCGATGTTTGCATGGACACAAAGTTACGGCCCTTTTACTTCGCAATTCGTAAGATTTTTTGCAAAACGGGATTTACGAAAGCAAAAAATAATTTTTTGTCGCGGAAACGACTGCCGGGATGAGGTTAAAAAACTATTGCCCCATGCCGATGCCATGAGTTTTCCAGATGTTGCTGTTGCATTGCCTTTTGATAATGAATGGGGAGGTGCATATATATCTCAAAAGTTTTCTGCGGGACGATTTGTGGTCAGTTTATCGCCAAGTGCTGTTTTGTACTCAAGATCACCGAGGAAAAATGAAGATAATCCTCACGTGATTCAATTTTCGATGATCGCTCGAACCTTGATTAAAAAAGGATATTCTGTACTACTGGTTCCCCATACCTGCCGTCCTGCTCAACCAAACCCTAAAGTTTGTGATCTCGCAGTAGCTCAACTTGTGTCCAGTATTGTTGATGATCCCGATGTGAAAATTGTTGAGGAAAACTTATCACCAAAAGAACTAAAATCCATTATTTCAAATTCGAAGTTTCATGTTGGAGCAAGGTATCATAGTGTTGTTGCCGCCTTATCGTCAGGTGTTCCAGCTATTTCAATGTCATGGCATCCGAAATATAAAGATTTGATGCGAAGTTATGGGATGGAAGAATTTGTAATAGATGAAATGGCTAATGATGAATTAATTAAAACCTTACTTGTGAGTATTGATGACAAGAAGGAGGAGTTACCCAAAACTCTTAAGCGAAATCAGGATGAAGTAAGAGATCAATCCCTCCAAAACGCCAAACTATTTTGCGCATTACTTGAGGGGGAATAGAATGAAATGCCAAGTATGCGGCTCGACTAAAACAAGACTTGTAGGGAATTACCAGCCCTATTTGGATTACAGTGTTGATGTTTTCGATTGTGGAGACTGTCTTTCACGATTCGCACCTCATGATGGCGATGCCCATGAGAAGCTGCACAGTCAATCCTCCAAATATTTTAATCATAAAGAGATGGAGGCTGAGATAGCAAACAGGCTGCGCATGGGTGACGTAAGTGGTGCGAAGTCTTGTCTTTCGAAAAGAACTGCTAACTCATTTGTTATTGATACTGTCGATTCTGTGCCTTCTGCAGGAAATCTTCTTGAAATTGGTTGTTCAAGAGGGTTTCTGGCTGGATATTTTTTGTCAAGTGATAGGAAAGTATTGGGTGTTGATATTTCTACGACAGCCATTTCAGCTGCTGTTGAAAGTTTTGGAGATCATTTTTGTGTTGCCGATGATCCTAGAATCGAAGCAGGTGCCCCTTACGATGTGATTTACCATGTGGGTACCATTGGTTGTATTGCTTTCCCTGTAGAGATGACAAAAGAATTGCTCGGCTTACTAAAACCAGGAGGGCTGTTGGTATTTAATGCCCCGAACAGGATTTGTTGTGAAACACTAGAGCGAATGTGGTTGAGCACTCCTCCACCTGATCTGGTCAATCTTTTTCATCCGGAATTTTGGAGTAAAATAGATTTAGATGTTGCTGAGACAAAAATTAAAGTTCAAAACGCAGGGCGATTGGCAAGTGGATATATCCGTATGTTTGCGAACTTGGAGGCAAAACCTGTGGCTAAACTGTTTGATGACGGAAATGTTTTGCAACCCACTTGGGGTTCAAAACGCGTTCGCCAATTAAAAACTTTATATAATGCTTTTGCTTTTCCTCCGTTGCCTGAGGAGTACGGTATTCATGTTGTCTTGAAAAGAAAGTCATAAATCGTTTTCTAAGATAGAGTTGGGAAATTGCTGCAAATCCACTACCCCACAAATGCGAATAGTGCTACCCATTGGGTTCTATCCGTTATATTCGGTGAGTTTCTTGGTATTGAATATGACGTCAAACCCACAACGAAGGAGGGCTATAGCATTCAATTGAATGGCAAGCGGCTTGATCTTTCCGATTGCTTTTTTAAGAAGTTGCAAGATAAATGGCTTGTTGGTGAACCCGATGTGAAGAATCCCCTTCCCCAGTGGGATGCTTCAAAATCCGATTTGTCTGTTTTGTTGGTAGAGCCAATGCTACCCGTTGTATTTGGCGAACCACAAATAAATATTGAATCGAACCGAATTGATTGCCAAATCGATATCATGGGTACGGTTTTTTATTTTCTTTCGAGATACGAAGAAATGGTTGTGGTTGAACGCGATCAATACGATCGTTTTCCTGCAACCGCATCGCTTTCCCACCGGGCAGGATTACTGCACAGACCCATTGTCGATGAATATGTGGAAGTTTTATGGGTTTGTATGAAAACCCTTTGGCCTTCTTTGGAAAGGAAACCCCGGCAGGGAAAGTTGCGTATTACCTGTGATGTGGATGCGCCTTATGATTGTTCAACCAAAACAGCTATGGGATTGGCTCGGGGCATAGCAGCAGATGTCCTCAAGCGATTTAATTATTCCCAGGCTGTCCAACGGATTCAGAATTATATTTCGACTTCGCGTGGTATTTATTGTCATGATCCCTTTAATACTTTTGAGTGGTATATGGATACTTGCGAACGTTTTGGGCATCAGGCGGCATTTTATTTTATCTCAGATCATTCTTCGAAAAAAATGGATGGTTGCTATGAGTTATCTGAACCAAGAATATTGGAGTTGTTGAAGAGTATAGCTGCGCGAGGTCATGAAATTGGGACCCATGCGAGCTTTAATACTTACCAGGATGGAAAACAGCTTGCTCATGAACGACAACGTCTCATGGATTGTTGTGGGAAGCTGAATGTTGATGCTGGCGTGGGAGGAAATCGGCAACATTTTTTAAGATGGGACGCATCCCAAACCGCAGATCATATTGAAGCCGCAGGTTATGAATATGATTCTACCGGTGCCTTTTCAGATAGACCTGGTTTTCGCTATGGCACATCGCGTCCTTTTACAATGTGGAGCTGGCAGAAACAAGCCCCCTTAAAAATTAAACAACGACCTTTAATTTTGATGGAATGCTCGGTCATTGCGGATCGGTATATGGGGTTGGGATACGGTGAAGAATCCAAGGCACTGATGTTGTCGATGAAACGCAATGCGTTAGCGTATGGAGGTGATTTCACTATGTTGTGGCATAACAGTCATTTGTCTACGAATTCAGACAGAAACTTTTTTACCGAATTACTGTCCTGATGATTGCAATCAATTCACTCAATTAAATGCGAATTTTTTATTTTGCGAGGATAGATATTGGAGGTGATGATGCAGGCACTCGCCATGTATTTGAAACTTGCAAACAATTTGCTTCAATGGGACACGAAACTCTGCTTTTTGTTCCTGATTTGGGATCCAAGAGAGAATTGTCGGGAGTTTCAATCGTTCAGGTTCCAGTGCTATTTCGCAATTCCTATGTTACTTATTTTACTTTCCACGCCTTTCTCTTTTTATACCTATTCTATCTTTGTCTAACGAATAAACCGGATGCCATTTATACCCGACAACAAACTCTTGAATGGTGGGCTACATGGTTAAAAATTGTATTTGGGTTTCGTTACGGCATGGAAGTAAATGGATTGACTTTGGTAGAGTTGAGAATTAGTCGTGTTTCTTTATGGATCATTTTTATAACGCGTTGGATGGAATGGATTAGTTTCCGTTTCCCTGATTTCTGGGTGGTGCCAACAGTTCAAATTAGAGATTTTCTTTGTAACGAATACCATCTCGATCCAAATCGTTTTTTGGTCCTATCCAACGGAGCAGATGATGAGATATTTTTTCCAATGGATCAGGACTCCTGCCGAAGTCAACTTGGATTGAATGATGGCGCTAAGTATCTTCTTTTTATGGGGGGATTCATGACATGGCATGGAATTCTTGAGTTAATAGAAATCATGCCCAACCTGATTCGAAGTAATTCAAATATCAAATTGCTATTGGTGGGTGAGGGTGTGCTCACTCCAGAGTTAAAAGCCCGTGTTAATACGCTGGGTCTTGCAGAGCATGTTATTTTTTGTGGGCGCCGACCTCTTGATGAGATGCCGGTTTTTATCAATGCTGCGGATATCTGTCTGGTTCCTTTTTTTGACGAACGTTCTTCTTTTACGGGATTGTCTCCATTGAAATTATTTGAGTATATGGCTTGTGGTAAACCCGTAGTAAGCTGTGCGATTGGAGGTTTGGATGTATTTTTTAAAACCTATGATATTGGTGAAGTGGTTGTTTCAGGAGATCCGATGGAATGGGTCCCCGTGATACTTTCGCTGCTCAACGATCCCGAACGAATGCAATCTTACGGTGAAAATGGGCGCCAAGCGGTGGTGGAACAATTTAATTGGAAAATCATCAGCAGAAAAATTTCGAAGCAACTATCAGGTGTACAAAACGATAGCTTGGGGAATTAAAAATTTGTTTCGCTTTTTGCTGGTATTAATTTCAATTATTTTTACCCCAATACCGGTTAAAGGGTTTGATGGCGCACTTGAAGGTCGGATTTTAGCAGGAAGTTCTTATGTTTTTGAATCTCCTTCTGGATTTGATGACTTTGATAGCGAAGTGGAAATTCGTCTTGGCGTGTTAGGTAACGCCTGGAGTAATGAAGTTTGGCAACTGGATTACGAGCTTTCTGCTGATGCCAATCAGGGGGATGGTCCCAGTGTGCAATCGAGACTCCGTCAGGAAACCAAGATAGATTTTTTCCGCGCATGGCTTCGTTTGGATAATGGAGAATTCAAACTGAGGGGTGGGCGGCAGAAAATTCTTTTTGGGGCAGGAGCAATTTACCGTCCTCTGGGGTTTTTTGATACCCGAGATGTTACCGGGGTTTTCCCTCAGACACGAGGGGTCGATGGAATTCGTTCGACCTGGTTTCCTTCCCCTTCCTCACTAATAGAAGGTTGGCTGTTGCCGGCAAGGAAAGGTGACGCCCTTCTTGTAGGGTTACGTGGAGAAGCCTTGATTGGTGAAGTAGAAGCAGGTTTAGTAGTACAATATCACCCCCAATCCGAATTGAATGATTTAGTCGATTTTGAACAGGAAATGGTTCAACTCGGTTATCATCTCAAAGGTGAAAAGGAAGTTGGTTTCTGGAATGAAAGCCGGTTGGATATTGAAATGCAAACTTCCCTTCGTTTTGATACCGTGTTGGGTGCGGACTACACCTTTAATATTGGTGAAGGACTCCATGTCCTCCTAGAATATTTTCTCACCACTCGACAAAAAGGTTTTACTCTTACCGACCCAAAAGGACAAAGAACAATTCAGCAAATCGGGTTCTCAATGGACCAGCCAGTGGGGATTGATATTCGTTGGCAAATTTTTAGTCTCTTCGATTTACGTGATAAAAGTTTCCAAATGATCCCGCAAATTGAATATTCGATAACTGAATCGTGGTTTCTTTATCTTACAGGTAGAGTTGGAGGAAATATAAAAACGGGAAAAAAGGATGGAAGGTTAAACAGACGAACAGGTACCTTTACCGGAACCGAATCTACAGCCGGATTAACGTTGGTAGGTTTTTTTTAAAATTAAAAGTTATGGATATAAATATAATCACATTAAATCAGGTCTCAAAAGTTTATAAAGTCGGTGAGGAAAACTTTACGGCATTGCATGAAGTCAGTCTTGAAATAGAAGGGGGGGCTTTCATGTCGTTTGTGGGGCCTTCGGGGTCGGGAAAAACGACCCTGTTGAACCTCATAGGAGGTTTGGATGTTCCTACGACGGGAAATATATATTTTAAAGAATCAGGACTTTCTTCCATGAGTCGGCAAGAAAAGGCTCAGTATAGAAGAGAAAATATTGGTTTCATTTTTCAGACCTATAATTTGTTGCCCGTATATTCGGTATATGAAAATGTTTTGTTCCCGCTTTTGCTAAATGGTTCCAAAGAAAAAGATGTCAGGGATCGTGTCATGGACATGGTTGCCAAAGTGGGACTCAGTGATCAGTCCAAAAAGCGGCCGTCTCAATTATCCGGCGGGCAATGCCAAAGAGTTGCGATAGCAAGGGCATTAGTAAAAGATCCGCTTTTAATCCTTGCTGATGAACCAACTGCTAACCTGGATACTGAAAACTCTTTACAAATTTTAGAGCTGATGCGGGAACTAAACCATCAATATCAGGCAGCAGTGGTGTTTTCTACACACGACGAAAAAGTGACTCGTTATGTACGTCGTGAAGTCAGATTGGAGGATGGAAGAATCAAATCAGACAAAAATAGCATGAACGGTGGTTCAAAAGAATGAATTGGGATATTGCCAGGAAAAACTTTTATCGGCAAGGAATCCGAGCCTTCCTCAATGTGCTGGTTACGGCTCTTTCAATCATTGCCTTAATATTTATGCTTTCATTGTTGAATGGGTTTCAAGCCCAAGCTACTCGAAACCTTGTTGCCACCGATGTGGGAGGCGGGCATTACCGGGCTCCAGGGTTTGATATTCTTTCTCCCATGGAGTGGGAGGACAATACGGTAAGGGTTCCTGAACCCCTTTTAGGATTAGCCGAAAAAAATAAAGCAGAGGTTCTGGTGCAACAGGGCCAGCTTTATCCCAATCGGCGACTTTATCCCGTTCAAATTCGTGGGATTTCTATGGATCAATCCCTTTTAAGTTTACCTTTAGACAATTTGAAAAAATACGACGAAAAAATTGAAGATATTGTTCCCGCCGTAATTGGAGTGAAAATGGCGGAAAAGTCCCATTTAAAAAAGGGAGATACACTCACATTAAAGTGGAGGGATAAGTCGGGTGCCGTGGATGCCCGAGATATCCTTATTGTGGACGTGGGCGATATGGTAAACCCGCGTGTAGATGATGGCGTGGTTTGGCTGCGATTGGATCATTTGCGAGCGATGACGGATCGAAAGGATGAAGTGAGTTGGGTGACCGTTCGCGATTATAAGGGACCCATTGATGGATTCGAGTTCAAATCTGTAGAAGCTCTTATGGCCGATCTCCTGGCCTTATTGCGGCAGGATAGAATGAACTCTAAAATTCTTTGGTCGATTTTAATGATATTAGTGTGCACCAGTGTATTCAATACTCAGATTTTGAATATCTTTAAAAGACAAAAAGAAATTGGCACTTTAATGGCATTGGGAATGGATTCCAATAGGATCGTTCGGATATTCACGTTGGAAGGAGCTCTTGCAGCAATTTGGGCATTGGTTGTTGCTGCCATTTTAGGGGTGCCATTTTTTATTTGGTTTCAGGGGGTGGGTTTTGATGTGACTCATTTGAGTGAGGCCAGTTTTCCTGTTAGGGAAACCATCTTTCCCGATTACCAACCTAAAGAAATTATTTATTCATTGGTAATCGTTTTTTCTTTGGTTGTGGTTGCCGCCTGGTTGCCTGTAAAAAAAATCACTCGATTGGATCCCACCTTGGCTCTTCGGGGAAGGGCTATCACATGATTGCTTTTTTATTTCGCGGCATATTACGTGATAAATCACGATTTTTATTTCCCTTTTCAGTGGTAACGATGGGAGTCGCCCTGGTTATTTCCCTGGTGGGCTTTATGGAAGGAACTATGTCTGGAATGATTGAAATGACCGCAAACCTGGACACAGGCCATTTACGTTTAGTAAACAAACCCTATTATGAGGAGGAGCATTTGCGACCTCTTGATAGGTCCCTGTCAGCTCAAAAGGAAACCCGGGAATGGCTAAAAAATAACTCTTCAAATAAGTTGCAATGGTTCCCTCGAATTCGCTGGGGAGCGATTTTGGATGTTCCCGATGAGAAGGGCGATACGCTTTCACAAACTCCAGTAATTGGTTTGGCACTGGAACTGAAAAATCCAGACTCCGTCGAACTCAAACGTATGAAGTTAGCTGACTCTCTGATTGCCGGAAACATGCCGAAAAATACCAATGAAATGTTGATGGGGTATCAGTTGGCGGAATCACTGGGTGTAGGCATACATCAATCGGTCACAATTCTTGGACAGTCGTTTGACGGGGGATTGGCTGTGGATAACTATCGTATTTCGGGAATTGTCAAGTTTGGCGTTTCTGCGATGGACAAAAAAATGGTGTTGATAGATCTGGCGGATGCACAATACTCCTTCTATATGGAAGATATGGTGACAGACTGGTTGGGCTTTGCGCCACGGGAATATTCGTTGCTGGATTATGACAAAATCAAAATGGAAATGAATCCAGCCTTGTCGAAATGGGGCGAGTCGCCTCCAGAGAGTTGGGCGAAAGATGACCAGCCTCTTCTTCTAAGTATTCGCGACCAGCAGAATATTGGAGCCTTAACGGATAAGTTTTATGTCATCAAAGGATTTGTAGTGGGTATATTTACCTTCCTGATGATTTTGGTCCTTTGGAACGCGGGAATTTTAAGTGGAATCCATAGATATGGAGAGATGGGACTTCGTCTGGCATTTGGGGAGCCTCATTGGAAATTGGTTTTCACGGTTGCAGTAGAAGGTTTATTGATCGGAATATTAGGGGCTATCGCGGGTTCCATTTTTGGCGGAGCATTTACCTGGTTTTTACAAGATGTAGGAATCAATATGGGAGATAATTTTGCTCAGACTGGAATGATGATCAATGACGTTGTTCGCTCAAGACTTACGCTCGGGGGGTTCGTAAAAGGAATTGTTCCCGGGCTTTTTGCCAGCGTAGCGGGAAATTTAGTTGCTAGTCTGGCAATTTATAAGCGATCCGAAGCTAATTTATTTCGAGAATTGGAGGCCGGGTGAAAATTATTAAAAATACGATTCCATTTATCACTGTCTGGTCACTCACTTGTATTTTTGCTTTTGTGATTTCTGTGGGTGCTGAAGAATTAAATGCACAAAAACTGCTTGAGCAGGTGGATGAAAACCTATGGGCCGACACAAAATTCATCTCCGGTCGACTCATTGTAGATAATGGGCGCAAGGTCCGAACGATGGTACAAGATTCCTGGATGGAAGGCGTGAAACGTTCATATAGTCATTACAAGTCTCCAGCCCGGGAAAAAGGCACCAAAATGCTCAAGATCGGTGGCAAGCTCTGGATGTATACTCCCAGGACCGATCGCAAACTCCTTATCGCGGGGCATCTGCTCAGGCAATCGATGATGGGCAGTGATTTGTCCTACGAGGACATGATGGAAGATACCAAGTTAAGCCAGGCATACGCGGCGACTCTGGAAGGCTATGAAGAGTTTGAGGGCATCCGTTCTGCAGTATTGTATTTAGTCGCACATGATAAAGAAACCACCTATCAGACCCGAAAAGCCTGGATCAATGCGGAAAACAAAACCGTTTTAAAAGAAGAACGATTTGCGAAAAGTGGGAAAAAATTAAAGAGCATCTTGTTCAAGGATTACGAGGAAATAGGGGATCGTATGTTCCCACGCATCATGATTTTTAAAGACCTGCTAAAAGAAAATACCCAAACCACCTATAAATTTGATGTCATTGAGTTCGATGTCGAAATCCCAGCCCGTTATTTTTCACAAAGTATTTTAAAGCGTTAACAGAGATTTACCGTTAAACCAGATAGAAGTTTGACAATTCAATGTTGGGTTATTAAACTCAAGAATTGTCGTATATTTTGCAAATTTAGAAAGGATTGAAATATGAAAATAATAAAGAAACCCATCGACACAGTTGTTAAACAACTGCAAAGCAAGCGTTATCATGTGAAAACGCAGGATAACAAGAAGGCCTACCAGCGTGGGCGAGCTAAAAAGGAGTTCAGGGCTGTTTTGAATGATTCCGTTGGTAAAGATATCAATGGTATAAAATTCTTGGCAGCCTGAACTTCTTTTCCTTCCTGCTTCCGCTTCTCTTCGTTTTATTTATCTCCCTCAAATCCAATAAAAGCCAGTATGCTCATTAGATCTATTAAATGCGATTCGCTTTTTCCGAAATCTGTTTGCATCTCTTCTGTTTTAAGACTTACTTCATTGCCTCTTTTAATTAAATAAAATATCAGCGAGGCGGCTTTGCTAATTCTCTCTTCAAGAATTTCTTCATTTACTGTATTTTGGGTTCCGCGCTGCACAATATTTAAAAAGACGGTGTAACTTTGATCATGTTGGCTCTGGATTTCTTTTGCCCGGAGCTCTCCTGTTTTTGCGGATGATTTCCAATGCACCGAACTTAGGGAATCTCCCGGGCGAAATTCCCGAATGGCATAAATTTCCTCTCCGCGCGCTTGCAGAATTTCTTCCCCTTCTTGATTGGATTCATTCTTTGGTGGTAACGGTACAGGATGCAGGGCGGGGAAAATAACCATGTTAATGTTTAAAGGAATGCTTTTAGTTTTGTAATAGAAACCAAAAGGAAAGCTTGTTGTCAGAAGACAGGACTTAATTTGCAATCGTCCTCTTTTTTTTCCAGTAAAAAGAGCTGGTTTTTTTAAAGTTGCTCCCGGTGGTATAAAAAAGAAATAGGGAGGGGTATCCAAGGAACATTGAGCATTAGCGGGAAGTAAAATTCTTATGGAATAAGACGGTGCCCAATTTTTTTTATTGCTAACTTCAAATAACAATGTTCCGGCTTCATTACAATATAAATGAGGAGGCGCCTTGCAATGAGTCAAAAGTTTTTTAAAGCTCAATTCGGATAGCACTCCAGAAACAGCTATAAAGCTACAGCACATAGCTAGGATGAGGTAGAGAAGGTTGTTGCCTGTATTAATGGCACCGAGTCCGATGCCGAATAAGATTACGATGAACCCAAGTCCCTCTCGGGTCAGCTCCAAGGTGCGGTTGTGTAAAGACAGGGAAAATATCGAATTGTTTTTTGTGAAGGCCATGATCGCCTCAGACGGGGACGGCTAATTGCTCAAGAATTTTTTCGATGATGGTTGCGGTATCTGCAAAAAGCCTTTTCTGCGAATTGGCGTTCGACTCGGGAATGACCCTATGACAAAGGACTGGGATAGCCAGACTTTTCACGTCATCGGGGAGGCAGTAATTTCTTCCATGCACCAGTGCGCGTGCACGAATGGCTTGTTGGAATATCAACCCGCCTCTTGGGCTTACTCCAAGAGATAGATGCGGATTTTCTCGGGTTGCGGTAATGATATTTAAAATGTAATCGGTTAACAGGGGATCTATTAGGACGGAGTCCACCTCAGTTTGAAGCTTCAACACATCTTCTTTGTTTAATACAGGAGCTACACGGTCGGGGCGGTTCTCGCTTAAAAGTCGGCGTTCGTCTTCTATGGACGGATAGCCCATCGAAACATAGAGCATGAAACGATCCAGTTGTGATTCGGGAAGAGGACATGCGCCCTGGCTTTCGACCTGATTTTGTGTGGCAATAACCATGAAAGGTTCGTCAAGGATATATGTGGTATTGTCTGCCGATATCTGTCTTTCGTTCATGGCTTCCAGTAATGCGCTCTGCGTGCGCGGAGTGGATCGATTTATTTCATCGGCCAGAACAATATTTGAAAACAGAGGCCCTTTCTGGAAATGGAATTTTTTCTCCACCTGATCGTAAATTGAAACGCCGGTGATATCTGTCGGCAAAAGGTCGCTTGTGAATTGAATGCGTTTGAAGTCGAGATGCAGAGAGCTTGCAAGGGAGTGCGCCAGCGAACTTTTGCCAACCCCAGGGACATCCTCAATCAGCAGGTGGCCTCTTGCCAAAAGAGAAATAATGGCATATTCGATGATTTCGTCTTTGCCAAAAATTACTTTGCCTATATTTTCCTTTAGTTGGGCTAATTTTTGGGGTGTAGAACTCATCTCCCCAGTTCCTTCAATACTTTTTTCATATCGCTATGGACGGCTTTACGGTTTTCAACTGTGTAAGCCCTCAAAAGGTAAGCCGGATGCAGGGTCAGCATCAATTTGAATCCTTCGTAATCATGCCATGTGCCACGTTCCTTGGTAATGGGTACGTTTCTTCCTAGCAGGGTTGAGGCTGCGGGTTTGCCTAGGGCAACTACTACTTTGGGTTGAATGGCTTTTAGTTGTTGAACGAGGAAAGGGTTGCAGGCTTCGATTTCTTCTTTTTCGGGATCCCGGTTTCCTGGGGGTCGGCATTTGACAATATTGCAAATATAGGTATCTTTCTCCCGGTCGAGGTTCATGCCTTTTTCAATAATTTCGGTTAACTTTTTTCCAGCCCGTCCCACAAAGGGGAGGCCTTGTTCGTCCTCATCAGCACCTGGTCCCTCTCCAACAAAAACCAGATCGGCTTGAGGATTCCCTGACCCAAAAACAATGTTTTTTCTTCCCTGTGAAAGTTTGCAGCGGGAGCAGTCTCCCAATTCTTCCCTCACATCTATCAACAAATTTGCTTTTTTACCAGCTGCCATAGTTTTCACGGGAGAAGGGTTTGGGGTAGAAACAGTTTTAGGGAATAACTCAGCCTCACAAGGTATCTCTGTATAGCCAGCATCCTTTAAAAACAGCAGCTGATTTTTTAATTCTCTTAAAAGGCTAGAGCGATCGGGTGTTTGCATATCAAGAAAGAGAATAGCAAATGCTAAAGTTAAAACAAACAGTTAAACATAATAGGCAAGCAAAAGTTTTTAAAAAACGTTTAAAAATTAATTATTTGAATACAATTATTAAATGTAATTTATTGAGATTGGCGGGCTGTGTGTCTACGTCTTTGTAGGATTCATCCTGGTTATCCTATTGAAAAAACAGTTGATAATTGCCCCTAAAAGAGTATATATAATGAGATATATAGTTTTAGGATTAATTACTATTTACATGCGAAAACTTACAAAAATCATAAGCTTGCAAGCGGTTCTTGTTTTGGCTGCAGTTTTTTTCTTCGCTGCTTTTGCCCAAGCGAGCCAGAGCCATCATTCCCACCATTCTGCGAAGATTGTTTCGCCGTTTGAGAAGAGAGCTAGTGCTGATAAGCCTCTTCATTGTTTGTTGAATGCCCATTTGCATAAGTCAAATGAGGATTGCCCGCATACCTCAAATCATTCGAAGCATGGAAAATCTACTGAACTTCGAGCGGACTGTGGTTCTAATCCGGTAAACTCTGACGGCATTTCTTTCGGAAATGACCTTCCTCAATACACTCAAAGTGATGAGATTATTCATCATTTGGTTTTTCAATTCCTATTTCCTCTGACAGCAGAAAAAGCCCGTCTTTTTCCGCACTCCATTGAGCGTCCGCCTCAACTTTCTTAATTTTATCTGATTGGATTTGAATAAAGGCTGAATTGCGTCCTGCTTAACTGTAGCGTGAACTCCTTTTAGATCCAGTCGCCCTCAAGGTATTCTGTTCCGCTATTTAATTAATTCAATTTGTAGAGGTAAAATGTTTAAGAAAAAAACGGGAATCTTTGCATTATTTTCTAATCTGGTGGTATTGATCTGGGTGACAGCGGCCCAGGCTTATGTGGGACTTTGTTGTGCGCATTGTGGTGGCAACATGCCATTGAATATTTTCGGTGGAGGAATTCCAGAAACTCACGAGTATCGCTTCAAAATCAGCCAGATGTTCATGGAGATGGGGCCACTGCGAGATGGAACCAGTGATATTTTGAGCACGACATTAATTGGTGCTCCGAATGGCTCAAAATTTGTTGCGGTTCCTCGTGCTATGCAAATGTATATGACGATGATAGGGGGGGCTTACTCCTTCACCGATGATTTTGCTGTGATGGCGATGACCAATTACACCAAAAATGAAATGCAGATGGAAATTCGTCCGCAAAATGGAACCAATTTCACCATGACTTCTGATGGTATGGGTGATTTTACTGTTCTGGGAAAATACCGCTTGTATAAGGATGATAACTTGGTTCCCACAAAACAGGTCTCAATGATTTTTGGTCTTTCATTGCCGACGGGTGCCATTGACAGGCATTTTACAAACAATACAGTTGCAGGACAAAATGGAACCATCCTGCCTTTTAAGATGCAATTGGGTAGTGGAACGGTGGACCCGATCGTTGGGTTGACTTACCAGGGTTCACGCGATCCCTGGTGGTGGGGCTTCAACACACAACTGGAAGCGCATGTTTATAACAATGAGCAAGGATACCACCGTGGTCAAGAATTCCGTTATGACTTTTATGCCATGCGACAGGTGCATGATAAATGGGTTTTACATGCTCAATTGAACGGGTGGTATGAAGGAAAATTTAGCAGGGAACCTTATAACCAGCGTATTTTGAATAATGGTCATGCCGGCAATGGTCATTTTACAAGTCCGTTGTTTGATCCTCACAATTACGGAGGGCATAAAGTTGCATTGAGTATTGGGGCACAGTTCCAGCCCATTCCATTGCATATCCTGGAATTGACTGCAACCTTACCTGTTCATCAAGATTTAAACGGGCCGCAGCTGCGGGATAACTGGATGCTTCGACTTTCTTATTATGTAGAAGTGCCAACCAAGAAAAGTCGTCGCTATAAAGGTTTCAGTGCACCAAAAGAGTTGGGCTTCTAGTTGAGTATGGCTAGATGCAAAGTTTTATTGGTTTTTATATTTGGTTTGTTTTGTATGACGGGTTGTTCCATGACCCAGACGATTCCGGAACCAGAAAGCCCAGGCGCAAAATTGTATTTGAAAAAATGCACGCAGTGTCATGGGTTACCGGGACCGAGCCGCCATACCGCAGAACAATGGGACCATCTTTTGGTTATGATGGAAGGTTTTATGGATCAAAAGGGGTATCCCTTTTCAAGAGATGAGAAAAAATTGATCCAGGATTATTTGCATAAAAACGCAAGGTAAGGAAAAGGGTTATGAAAACACATTCAGGTTTAAAAATACCAGCTTTGATCTTGTTCCTTTTATTGATTCCCGGGCAGGTCATAGCTAATCCGTTGCTCTTCGAAAAAATGGGTATTATTGCCCCAAAAATATCTAAACCCGCCCCGGATTTTAAGCTTAAGAATATTCGAGGAGGAGATACGCAACTGTCTGATTTTAAGGGAAAAATTGTTCTTATTAATTTTTGGGCGACCTGGTGTGCTGCATGCATCGAAGAGATGGCCTCCATGCAGAATCTTTATGGAAGTCTTAAAAAACAGGATGTAGAAATCGTAGCCATTTCCATTGATAGATGGAACGAAGACCGGATCATTGAATATGCTGATAAGAATAAATTGAGCTTCCATATACTTCGTGACCCCGATCAAAAGGTGAGAAAACAGTATTATGTGATGGGTCTCCCTACCAGCTATCTAATAGATGCTGAGGGCAAGATAAGGGGATATGCGTCGGGTGCCCGTACCTGGGATAGTTCGGCTTCTCAAAATGCACTTCTTTCCTTGAAAGGTAATGATTCTCTTGCCGAACTGACGACCGAAAAGCTTTCTATGCGATTGGATCACGTCCGCCCACAATACTAATAGCTCATGCTGATTTTTAGGCTTTCTGCCTTAATATTTTTCTGTCTTATTGGAACCTGCAATGCCTGGGCACAGTCCGAGTCAGATGAAATCCTCACCCAGTTAGACCAGAGCTATTATTATCCGCAACAGAAGGGGCTATCCAAGCTCAGAGCACGAGTTCAATGGGAGCAGTTGGATGTAGCCTCAGGCTCCGGAAAATTTTTGCGCAATCCAGACTTTATATTCAATTGGATGGGGGATGGGGGCAAGGGAATTAGAGACTTTAAAATTACAGGTGACAAAGATCAGTATTCAATAAAACGCAAATTTGAATTAAAAAATCAGATCAAAAACTATGGCGAGCTAATCATTCCTTTTACACTGAGGCAAAAGTTTTCTCAGTACCGGGGCCAGTTAACCAGGAAGGAGAGGGGAAGGGCAAGTCTGCTTTTACGAGCCGATTCACCCAATGAACCCGTGATTAGCTACCATTTGATGATAAACAAGAAGGAAATGAAAATTGAAACGATACGTTTTAAGCAACGCACGGCTCCACGAAAAGTAAGTGGTAGGTTCCGTTATGAAAAATTAGATGGCAAATGGGTAATCACCGAAAGCAAATCTCGTTTTACCATGGGCGAATTGGTTTATCAGGAAACATCGACCTACCGCTATAAAAAATTTGATAAAGTCTGGCTGGTTCACCGAATCGATCAGGTTTTAAAACAAGACAATAGAATTTTCCAATCCCACCGTTTTACAATCGCCGATGTACGCAGTACTTTTAAGTAAACTAATTTAATAGTTCTGTCCCTTTCTCCTTTCTATCCTCAAGGCTATTGAGTCCTGCCCGCAATTCCTTTATAATTAATCAGTTAAGTTTAAATGGAGGTATTTGTATGTCTGGTTTAAAAAGTGCATGGGAGCTGAGTTTGGAAAGGTCGGATGATCTTGTCCCAGAAATGAAGACTAAGAAAAAACTGACTAAAAAACAAAAAAAACAAATTGCTGAAATCAGAAAGGATTATACGGCGCAAATTGCTGATCGGGATGTAACGATGCAGGATAAAGTCCGTAAACTTTCTGACCGTGTACCTCCTGAAGAAATAGCAGATGCAAAACGGTTGCTGGAAACTCAATTCCGGGAAGAAAAAAAATCCCTGGAAGAAGAAATGGAAAAAGAAATTGAATCAATTCGGAATTCGAAAGGTTGAGAGAACCTTCACCTATTATTTGTGCTCCTTTAGAAAAATTAATCCCACCCAAAATCCAAAGATCCTAAAAAAATTGCGAGCTCTGCCATGAAAAAGGCCATTAAAGCAATAATTGAATGTGCCTTGGATAAGGCAAAGGGGGCAGGGGAGTTGGAACTTGTGAATGCCCCTGATGTTGTTATCGAAAAACCCAAAGATGAAAAAATGGGTGATTTTGCAACGAATATTGCGATGACCTTGGCGCGTAGCGAACGTAAAAATCCAAAAGTGATTGCAGAGATCATCAACCGGCATATTGAAATTGGCGAAACGGGATTAGATTCTGTAGAGATCGCCGGGCCCGGATTTCTCAATTTGAAAATGTCCCCAAGCTTTTTTTTAGATCGCTTGACCGATGTTGTTCGGCAGCGAAAAGATTTTGGGAAATCGAATGTTGGGCAAGGTATCAAAATATTGATCGAATTTGTCAGCGCTAACCCTACCGGGCCCTTGCATATTGGTCATGGTAGAGGGGCAGCGGTCGGCGATGCGTTATCGCGGATACTGAGAAAAGCAGGTTACGACTTAAGCACAGAATATTACGTGAATGATGTGGGAAACCAGATGAACATTCTAGGGCGCTCAGCATGGTTTCGATATTTGGAGCTATTGGGAAAGGATATAGAGTTTCCTGATGATCATTATCGTGGTGAGTATATAAAAGACATTGCGCAACATGCTATTGATCAACGAGGTAACGAATTTCTTGATAAGCCGGAAGAGGAGTGTGTTCCGTTTTTCAAGGAACTCGCAAAGGAAAATATTCTTGCAGGGATCAAAGAAGATCTTTCCGATTTTCGTGTGACGTTTGACAATTGGTTCAGCGAACAATCTTTATACAAGGATAACTCGGTCGAAGGTGCAATTGAATGGCTAAGGGATAAAGGTCATGTTTATGATAAGGATGGAGCTGTGTGGCTTAAGTCTTCCGCTTTTGATGATGATAAAGACCGCGTGATTGTAAAAAAAACCGGTGAAAAGACTTATTTTTGTTCGGACATTGCTTACCATCAGAATAAAATCAAACGCGGTTTTAAGAAAATTTTTAATCTGATGGGTGCAGATCACCATGGCTATGTGCCGCGTATGGAAGCCGTTTTGCAGGCAATGGGATATGATAAAAATATTTTTAAGATATTGCTGATTCAATTTGTAAGTTTGCTTAGAAGCGGGGAAAAAGTATCTATGTCTACCCGTTCCGGAGAGTTTGAAACCCTGTCGGACGTGGTGAGTGAGGTGGGTGTGGATGCCGCACGTTATTATTTTCTCATGCGAAGCTCTGATGCACATTTAGACTTTGATCTGGAATTGGCTAAGCAGGAGACACCCGAAAATCCAGTTTTTTATATCCAATATGCACATGCGAGAATTTGCAGTATTTTTCGCGGCTCTGAAGAAAAGGGTATTCAGTTTTCCAAAAATGCGAATATCGATCTTTCCCCACTGGTTGAGGAAGAAGAGCATTCGATCATAAAAGCAATTTTGACATTTCCTGAAGTTGTGGAAAAAAGTGCCCTCGCCTTGGAAGTTCACCGAATTTCACATTACCTGCTAGACCTGGTATCGCGCTTTCATGGATATTACAGCCGTCACAGGGTGATCTCTGAAGATATTCCTCTGACACTGGCGCGTTTGTATTTGTTGGATGGGTTAAGAATAACTATTCGAAACGGTTTCGACTTAATGGGAATTTCAGTGCCTGAAAAAATGTAAGGCCGATCCCAGGGGTGATATGCGACGCGTCTTTCTTACAATTCTTATTTTTGTTACTACTGCGACCTTTTATTTTAAGGATGGGTTGTGGTCAGGTTTATTGGAGGAATGGGAGAAACCTGCGGTAGGCAAAAAAGTGAGTGCAGTAAAACCTAAATCCCTTATTAATAAAGCGGAGGCTTTAAAACCCGTTTCCCATCAATTTACCTTTTTTGAAACCCTGGAAGATAAAACCATGACCAAGTATGTAGGGTTGCATGGTGAAATGCTTCCTGTTTCTTTACCTCCTGTTTTGCCTACTCAGGGGAAAAATATTTTAAAACAGGTGGTTGAACCTGCCAAACCAGACCTAAAATTAAAAGCAAACGTTCAGGAAGAAAATAAAGCATTGCCTTCAACAGCCCCTCGATTTGCTGTTCAAGTCAGCTCGTTTCGCAATGAAAAAATGGCAGGTGCCTTGAAAATTAAATTGCAAGAAAAAGGTTTCGACTCCTTTCTGATGGAAACAGAATTGCCGAACCATGGGGGTAAATGGTATCGGGTTTTTTTAGGTAAATATAGCAATGAAGAGTTAGCGCGAAAGGATGCGGAGCGCGCCAGACAAGAGTATAAGCTCAATGCTGTTGTGGTAAGGAAAACGCTGGGATAAGAGTGTTATTTATCTGAGCATATATGGTCTTTGTCGCAGAAGGCCTGAAGTTCTTCTATCGGGTCATCAATTCTTGGGCCGCCATAAAATTTTTCTTTACTGTCAAACCAAGTGTTGAATCTATAGCCCTCAATATCATCGTGGTACAACTTTCTTCTTTCGTCTTCACCCTTGAACTCAAAGTCAATTTGTGTCTCACCTTCAGGGGTGATGGTGACGGTGCCTTTTTTCTGCGGTATGTAGGTGTGCCACGCCACGACTTCGTAAGTTCCGGGAGGGATGTTCTCAATGGAAAAATCTCCATTTGAGTCGGTTATCGTATAATAGGGGTTTTCAATCAAATATCCGTGAGTTTGCAGGAAGGGGTGGAGGTTACATTTGATTGTGAACTCGCTTGCATCGGCTCGGACGAAAGCAGATCGCACCTGACTGGACTTGGGGATGACCGGGCGATTAGAAATTTGGTCGGAGTATATATTCCTGACTTCATAAGTTGCGATCTCATGCTGAATCGGATCCGTGTTTTCAATAAGGATGTTTTCACTGTTCTTGATGCCAATTATGTAATTATTAGCACGACAGCGATCTATATGAAATGTTTGCATTTTTTGTGGAAAGGGTTTTCCTTTCTTAATATCCGTTAGGACAATTATAGTGTCCTTCAAACCGCGATTTTTAGACACTGTAAAATCGAACAGCAGGCGATGTCCTTTGCCATCTGAAATGCGCGAACAAAATTCAATGTTCGGGGCATGTACTAAGTGAAAAGACCGGGCTTTAGGGACCGGTCCGGTAAGGCTAACCCGGCCTTTTAGCCTGCCTCCATTATCTACTGTAATTACTTTGTAGTCTGGAATGATCTGATCGAATAATTTCTTTGCCAGTTTGTTGTTGCGTTTGAAAAGGGTGTTTACTTTTTTCTGAGCTTTTTTTCTGTTGCCCTGGCGGTTGTATAAAATACCGAGATCGTATTCTGCTTTCACCATTCTCCGGTCAAGGCTCAATGCCATTTCAAGTTCTTTTATTGCTTCATCGACTAAATCTAAGCGGGCAAAAGAGACACCTCGGTTGTAACGAAGTCCGGAGGAGTCATAGCCCAATTGAAGTGCTTTGTCGAATGAAAACAGAGCTTCCTTGAACATTCCTGTTTGGCTTAAAGCAACTCCAAGATTTGCATGAACCAATCCTTTGTTGGGCAGAAGCTTTGCAGCTTTTATGAATTCTGGGACAGCATCTTTCCATAGCCTTTGCTGACTAAGCTTCACCGCTTTCTTGTAATGAAGATCGGCTTCCTGGGCGGAATTGGAAGCTTCTGCAAAAGAAACTATAAGGAAAAAGATCAATGGAAATATTGAAATGGAACGCATAGAAATATTTTGATTTATGAGTAGTTTATATTTAATTTTTTGTCTTTGATTGATGGATTTTGCAATGTATCAATACCTTGTTAAAGTGTCAACCAGTGCATGAAGAGTTAGGAAAACCTGGATTTAAAGCCATAATAATAGATACTTTGAGAGTATAAAAAATTCCAGTCAATATGCAGTCCAGGAGAGATGTTTTTGAAGATCGATAAGTTGGTGGAGCCTTTTACTCCTCACCCTGCGTTAAGAGGAGGCATTATTCAAACTATAACCGGATCACAATTTCCTGGGATACCCGTGGCCTTCCCAGAAAAAATTTCCTACACTATCGACTTTGGTGTGGATGCAAAATCCATTTTGTATGAAATAGAAGCTAGAGATAATGATAAGCCAGTCGTCATGCTTGCCCACGGAATGGGAGGGTGTTCTGAATCGGGTTATATAAAAAGAATAGCTACAAAACTAGGGTCTCAGGGATACGGCGTTTTCGTGATCAACCATCGAGGCAGTGGTCAGGGTATGGGGCTTAGTTCCAGCCTATGGAATGGAGGTTCTAGTGATGACTTGGATAGGATGGTTTCTTTTATATTGGGAAAGCACTCCTCTCTACTCATAATTGGTTTTTCTTTGAGTGGGAATATTCTTCTAAAATATTTGGGTGAAGGCCGAACTATTCCTTCTGGCCTGATAGGCGCGTTAGCGGTGAACCCTCCCATTGATTTGCGTATTGCCAGCCATATCCTTTCCACCCATCCTTCCTGCTGGTTGTTTAATCGTTACTATATGAAATTGATTGGAAATCAAGCCGAGGCTTTAAAAAAAAATTTTCCAAAGGCGGTGGACCCCGGCAAAAACTTGAACACGATCTGGGATTTTGATGTTAGTTATACCGCGCCCGCCGGAGGATACAAAGATGTGCATGATTATTATGATCAATGCAGTGGTAAAAATTACCTGAAAAATATCAAGAAAACCACATCGATTTTATGCTCTTTAGACGATCCTTTTGTGCCCCCGGAAGTTTTCAGCAATCTTTCTAGTAACGTAGATTTTTGTCAACCTCAGGGAGGTGGACATATGGGTTATATTTCCAAAACAATAACTCCCTATGGGGATCGCCGATGGATGGACTATGTGGTTATGGAGTGGGTCCAGGAAATGAATAAAAGAGAAATGGCAAGATGAAGTTAAAGCAAATTTTAATTTTACTGAAATATCGATGGGCTGCTGTGAAAAATGGAAGTTTTGATGGGAAAAAACGTTGGCGTTGGTCAGGGATTATTTTCCTGGCAAGCCTTTTCGTTTTTGGCGACTATTGGTTTTTCTTTAGAATCATTCGATATCTAGTTGATCTTCCTTTTCAGGTGGGAGAGGAGCTTATTGTTCAACTTATAAACCTGGTCTTCATCACCTTGTTTTTCATGGTGATGTTTTCAAGCCTCATTGTTTCACTTTCAATTTTTTATTTGTCACGCGATCTGGAATTGCTTCATTCCATGCCAGTTTCTTCAAAATCTCTTATTACAGTTCGGTTTGGTCAATGCCTTATCCATAGTTCATGGATGGTGCTGCTATTCTCTTTTCCTATGTTTGTGGCTTACGGAAATTTTTTTCAAGTTACGTGGAGTTTTTACGCCTATTTTATTCTTAATATGCTGCCCTTTATTGCGATTCCCTGTCTGATTGCTATCCAGGGGATAATGTGTTTGATGAAATATTTCCCGACACACAAAATTCATCAAGTCTTATCATTGTTAGGACTGGTCTTTTTGGTCGGTACCGTGGTTTATCTGAGGTTCTTGTCGCAAGATAAATTTTTTGGTCAGGATGTGTCAGATGAAATGATCATCGCTTTTGTGGAAACTTTGAAGGCTCCCGATTATGCTTTTTTACCCAGTAGTTGGATAACCCAATCGATAACAGGTTGGGTGGCAGGTGAACGAGAGATTCCAGTTATGATTTGGGCTACAGCCCTGATATTATTTTTCCTGTTTATAAAGTTGAGTTCTCGTATATATTTTTCCAGTTGGTGCTCAGTGCAAGAAGTGCGAAGTGCCCCATTAGGAGGTAATGCCAGGGAAACGAAAAGGAAGCCTTTATTGAATTGGTTGCCCTTGTCTCAAATTTGGAAAAC
>Ga0114932_10000977_pt1 | contig 33652 bp, 26 predicted proteins | sample 2SBtaG_2_FD_87286 | JGI IMG/M metagenome (GOLD analysis project Ga0114932, IMG submission 87286) | Deep subsurface microbial communities from Kolumbo volcano to uncover new lineages of life (NeLLi) - 2SBTROV12_ACTIVE470 metaG | ecosystem: Environmental > Aquatic > Marine > Volcanic ...
AACCTAGTGGTGCGTGGTTTAGGCGCCAACTATACCTATGATGGCATGTATGGTGGTGCAGGTTTAGGCAATACTTTTAACCCAACACGATCTTTGACCAACGTTGAGTCAATTGAAGTATTAAAAGGCCCTGCAACAGGTTTATATGGTATGGGCAGTGCCGGTGGTGTGATCAATTTAATTGAGAAAAAGCCAGAATTTGAAGAGCAGCATGCCTTAACCGCAGAGCTTGGTCAGTGGAACACATACTCTGTAGAAATGGATTCAACTGCTGGTATTACTGACGATCTAGCTTACCGTGTGCTTGTTAAAACGGAGCGCAGTGATGGGTATCGTGATTTAAGCAATGACAGAGATGAAGCGTATGTCAGTTTCAAGTATGTGATCAGTGATGCGCAAGATATCATGCTTTCAACGGCATATATCAAAGATGCCATTGCGGTTGACTCAATTGGTCACCCAATTCGAATTTATAATGCTGAATCTGTTAATGGCAAAACCGCGGGTGAAGCTAGCTGGCAAGATTTAATTAATGATCCTGAAGGCAAAGGCGTACAATTATCGGATGCTCAGCGTCAACAGCTTGCAAACTCATTGGCTGCTAATGATGGCTTAACGCCTTATACATTTGGCCACAACGGTATTATTTCGCCAATGGCTAAAGACAATGAAGGAGAAGAGCTACGTGTTAAATTTACACATAATATTGCTTTCACTGATGACTTAACGTTAAACCACCAACTGCAATTCCGTGACTATGATTCTGGCTTTGCCCGACAAACAGGTGCGTATAACTATGTATACTGGAACCGTCGAGGAACCATCAATGCTGATCCACGTGCGCCTTTAGTGGTTGATGATGTAATTTATCCTTATGCTGCCCGTCGTCAGGAATATCGCAAAGTTGAAGCAAAAGAGCAATCTTGGCAGTACTTTGCCGATCTACGCTATGACTTTACTTTGGGTAATGTTGATAATGAGTTTTTAGTCAACGCAAACTACGAAGACCGTGATATCCGCTTCAAGCAATACTCAATTTATGATGCTGATAAAGTCATTAAAAACAAAGAGGGTGAAGTGATTTACCAAGGTAAATTACCTTACATATTTGATATCCGTAATCCGAACTGGGCAACAGGCAGCTTTGAAGAACACGATCCTTTAAAAACCAGTGATTACAATAAAACAGTGAATGCTTGGGGCTTAGGCGCACAACATGTTGCCTACTTTGAAAATGGCATTACAACTCGAGTGGGTGTCGCGTATAACCGTATCAAGCAAAGTTACGAGCATTTTGGTGTAGATGCAAGATACCGTTCAAGTGCTGCACAGCCAACGCCAGAGCATGATACATCAGATAGCGGTTTAACGTTTAACTTAGGTGCAAGTTATAAATTTACCGATGATGTGTCGATGTTTGTTAATCACGCAAAAGGTCGTACGGCTTTTGGTGTACTTGAAGAGATATATGGCAATGAAAAAGATCGTGAAGATTCAGAGTCAATTTCTAATGATATCGGCTTACGTGTTAAAGCATTTGATGATCAACTTGTCGCCTCATTAATCGTTTTTGATAGCAGCCGTACTAATTTAGAGTACGCAAACCCGGATTATGAAGAGGGAGTGTCGGGCTCGAGCGTACCAAAGAGCTTCTTTGATGGGAAAGAGCAAACTAAGGGTGTAGAACTTGACCTAAACGCAGTATTAACTGATGAGTGGAAGCTTAACTTTAATGCGGTTTATCAAGATGCACGTGATAAGAAAGATCCAAACCGAGACTCATTCGATACACGTCAAAAAGGGGTGCCTTATGTGACAGTAGGTAGTTGGGTTACTTATTCAAAAGAGCTGTTTGATTTCGCTGAGCCAATTAACTTCAGTTTAGGTCACAAGTATGTTGATAACCGCAGCACGCACTCTACTTCATTTGGTATTCCTGACGGATATGTACCAAGTTACAGCGTCTTTGATGCAGGTGTCAGCTACAGCAATGACAACTGGAAAGTCCAAGCGAATATCTACAATTTATTCGACAAAGTGTATTACAACAAAGCCATGTTCTTAGGCGGTATGCCAGGGGAAGAGCGCAATGTGAAATTAAAAGTAACGTATGCTTTCTAATTCATAAAACTGAGTACAATTAAGAGCGCTGCGGCGCTCTTTTTTGTTTTTGATTAAACCTTGAGCAAACAGTCAATTTGGATTTAAGTGGTTGAAAATCAAGCTTTTAGAGCGGTTAAAGTTACAGATAATTTACGATTGATGATCGATTACGTAAAGAAGATATCAAGCCCATGATTTTTAGTGTATTTAATTGTATAACCTTGGTTTCTTATCTTCTTGTGTAGCGGAGCTAAATAGCGCGAGTTTTCTTTTCATTTACATTGTTTACGAGTTTAAACAGCCTTTAAATTCTTCGCTTACATCACTAGCAGTTTTGCAATTTTCCCTAATTTGAATACACAAAAAGAGTAGGCTAGGCTTGCGCGAATTTTATTACTCTCACCTTGGAAATTCGCTTTTATGCCTCTTTTTTCACCTCGTTTTTCGGCCTATACGGTGGCACTTTTTAGCACTACTATGGTGTCGTCATTTTTCGTATCAACTTCTGTTGAAGCTGCAGGCAATACAGCCAATACTGAGCTTGAAAAGTTAGAGCAACAAATCACTGTGCTAGAGCAGCAAGTAAAACAGATCAAAGCACAGAACAGCAAAGAGGTGGTGGTTAATGCTGCCCCAGATATTCATGTCGGTGGTGCTATTCGGTTTAACTACAACATGGTGTCGTATGATGATGACAACGAAAAGCGTGGCGGCGACATCGACTTTGATTTAGTGCGCTTGAACTTTTCAGGTGACATTGCCGACATCGGTGTAAATGCAGAGATCCGCTTTTTAGATTATATGCGTGTGGTTAAGTTTGCATATCTAGATTACGATTTCAGTGATGACTGGCATGGGCAAATGGGTTTGGCACCAGTGCCATTTGGCAATGCACCACATAGTGGCTTTCATAGTTACTTTATGAGCCCTAATTACTTCATTGGCTTGCAAGAAGACTATGACTTAGGACTGGTACTCAAACACAAAGCAACCGAAAACAGCGTATTAGACATCGCATTTTTCAAAAACGACGAACATGGTGGCGTTGATGGCGGTGCTGAAGAACGTAAAGATCGCTATTCAGTCGATGCATTAGGGATCAGATTACGAAGTGAAAACACCCATGATGCGCCAACAAAGACTTTAGCTGAATATAACACGCTAGTGGGTCGTTACACTTATCAACTAGAACATCAGTTTGGCACAACCCATGTGGGGTTTTCAGCGCTTGATGGCGGTTTACATGATGGCGTGAGTCGTATAGGCGACCATACTGCTTGGGCGCTGCATGCTTCGACGCATATCGGCCAATGGCGCATACACTTACAGCATACTCAGTATCAATATCACATAGATAATGTGGCTCAAATCGTTGTAGGTGCTAACTCTATGTATGACACCATCGCCAGTGAGGCGACCAGCACTAACCTTGCAGTTTCTTATGATTTATCGGTAGATATTGGCCCTATTTCTCAACTGAGTTTCTATAACGACTTTGGCAGCGTTTACAACAAATCAGATGATACTGCCAATACTTGGATGAATATTACAGGTATGTCGATATCAGCTGGCGCGTTGTTTACGTATGTTGATTTGGTGCATGCGAAAAACCAACCTTTTGTTGGCGGCTCGATTGCTGGCAACAGTGACAATTTTGAAAGAAGGCTGAATATTAACGTAGGTTATTACTTCTGATAAAACTGAGAGTTAGTTAAGCTCAAGAGGCGCTTATTTGCGCCTCAGTTATTTTATCAGTGAGTGATTTCTCGCTGGAAGATAGCAAGTAAGTTTCCGGTTTTTCCAACTAATGCATTTTGTGCGAGTTCAGGTGCGAGTATTTGAACGAGCAGCCACCCATCTTGCCCTTCTTGATTTAAGATTGACTGTAAATCAGGTAGCTTTGCAATTTGAATGGCTGCAAAGCTCTGATCAAAAGGGGTTTTAGAAAGTAAAAGTGAGGTTAATCAATCAAATCGAGTGTGAGTAACAAGCGTTTTTTACCTTCGGCCAATTTTGGAGAGCGGTGAACTAAGCCTTTACCTTCATTGCCAGCCCAACCTTCTCCTTTTAGCAGGGCAACATCGCCGGCTTCAAGTGTTTGAATGGCGTTTTGCACAGTCATAATACCTGACTGTTCGTCATCAAGGCCTTGGCTGCCCGCACCGAGTTTTGAACGTTCAACATGTTCGTTAAGGAGCCATTCTGTGGCCACACCTTCAAAAGTGGTGACTAAACGACAAGGGATTTTGTCGACATGAAATTTAGGGCACATTGCCTTGTCTAAAACCGACAAACGCACACCAGCACGCTTGGCTTCAAACAAAGTACAGAACATATCGACTAGAACTGCGATGTGATCACACAGAGCTGGACTTGCTTTCAATGCACGATGGCTGCTGCTTAATTGCTCAAATGCATGTTCAGGTTCAGCGGCAATCACTTCTTGAAGGCTTGGCGCGTTCTCAATGATGTTTTGCGACTCTTTTAAAATGTCAGAAGATAAAGTGTGTTGCCAAATCGCAATATTGACGTGTTCGTTATAGATGTCAGTGAGTATTTGAAACTCGTCAGACACAGAGACGCTTGATGCTACTTCAAGCTGCTCGGCGGTATTTGAGTAAGCCATGTTTATTTACAATTTAAGTGACGGTAATTTTGATTGTAATGTTATAGAGTATCAATTTCTAGTTGCGATTTGTTAAACCCATTACATAAAAGCTTATATGAATCTAAAAAGTTTGACTCTACTCGTTTTTTAGTAAATCTATCTCAGATTGTAAGCTTTCTAACTGCTCAAGAATAGCTAAAAACTTTTCGCCAAACGGGGTCACTTGATATTCAACTCGGGGAGGGAGTTCGTTAAATATCCGCTTTTCTAAAATACCAAACTCGATATTACGTTTAAGACATTGATTAAGCACTTTGGTGGTTAGCCCCTCAACTTGACGTACCATTTCACCGGGGCGATTTATCCCTTCATCTAATAATTGATACACAGTTAAAGACCATTTACAGCCATAAATGGTTTCGACCATACGGGCGCTAGATTGAGGCGCTAATTTTCTTGGAAATATTTTTTCGTTTGCTGTCATAAAGATGTACCAAAAAGTACCTACCTAACCAAATTGTGCTTACTATTCAGAGGCTTTTCGTAAAACTAATATTATCACGACTTTTACAAACAAGAGATGTGATTATGAAATTTTCAAATGCAGACACAGTGATGATTATTGGCGGTTCTAGTGGTATGGGTTTCGCGACGGCAAAGGCACTTTTAGAACTTGGACTTAATGTAGAAATATTAGCGAATAATGCAGAAAAACTCGATAAAGCCGTCAGTGAGCTGAGCGGTCTAGGTCAAGTATCTGGCACACAGATCGATTTATATGACATTGATGCTGTTAAGGCACTAGCGAGCAAGATTAATGCATCGTCTACACACTATGGTTACTTAGTGAATGCGGCTGGCTATTTTTCACCATTGGCTTTTGTTGAGCACACTTTAGCTGATTACAATCAATACCATGATTTAAATAAAGCAACATTTCTACTGACTCAAGCTGTTGTCAAGAATATGCAAAAAGCGGGTAGCGGTAGCATAGTGAACATAGGGTCTATGTGGGCAAAGCAAGCCATCAAAGCCACGCCTTCGTCGGCGTATTCAATGGCAAAAGCTGGCTTGCATGCTTTTACTCAGCATTTGGCTATGGAACTCGCTGACGACAAAATCCGCGTTAATGCGGTGTCTCCGGCTGTGGTTAAAACCCCGATTTATGGCTCTTTTATTGCGCCTGAAGATATAGACTCTACCCTAAACAGTTTTAATGCATTTCACCCAATCGGGCGTGTTGGTGATTCAAATGATATTGCTAACAGTATCGTCTTTTTATTATCAGATGATGCAAGTTGGATCACAGGCAGCACTTTAGATGTGGACGGCGGTGTGATGGCGGGTAGGAATTAGCGCAATATTTTAAAGTTGAGCCTCAAAATGCTGCGTTTAGGCTCAATGTTGAATTTTTAAAATAGCTCGTATTTTGTTTGTCGGTTTGTTGAATTAAAAGGCAAGGTTAACAAGCATTTAAGAGTGAACTCAACCTGAGCTTAAACTTTACTGTTACTTTTTTATTAACATTTAATTAAATTTTTATTGATCTTTAGTATGGCTTTGGGTAAGTTTTCCCAGCCTAAACTCATTCATTTGGATTGGTTTGGCGTTAAATTTTAAATAATTTAAATTTGAAGGATACGGGATTTAAAATGAAAAAATTAAATTTAATTATGATGGGTCTACTGTCTGTAGGTATGCATTATGCGCCTCATTCGAAGGCAAATACTGATACGGTTATTTCTATTGGAGGTGCTCAAACTCCTTTAAGTGCAAACTTGATGGAGGGAGTAAAAAATGGCGTACGTTACAGCGCTGAGGGCTTTGAAACTCACTCAAATATCGAAAAGCATGTAGCTTCGGCATCTATCATTCATGCTAATTTGGCTGACTTTTATGGTGAAGCTAAAAAGCTTAATGGCTACATTGCAGAGGCGATGAAGCAAAATAAATTGATTATTCTTGAAAATACGCAGTTTGCTAAAAATATCTTTCTCGACGAGATGCCTTTTACTGCTGATGCTGAAGTGATGATCTATAAACCCGACTATAACCAAAACGGCGGTATGATCCACTTGTTTGGTAGTACAGTTAGCGATGTTAGAGCTGAGAAACAACGAATTGCTTCTGGTGGAGACAATAGAGGTTTTCAAGATATTTACGAAGGCCAAGTTAATACGCTTGGAGAGTCTTCTATAGCTTCGCATGGCTTTTCGATACCGGAAACATTCGACCGCGAAATGCAAAGCAGTTTAGCGCAAATGGAAGGGGCTAAACTAGAAAATGCATTGAGCTCGATTAAACAGTCTATCGCTCTATTAGAGTCTGGAAAGCCTTTTAAGTCAGGCAGTCATGAGTTTTTTGGTCAGCAAACTCAAAACTCATTTATGTCGACTTCTAGTACGCCATCTGGAGGTGCACTAGGCTATTCATGTCCAAAAGCAGCAAAAGATGAGAGATTATGCTGGGCTTCTATTGTCGTAAATCGTCCTTATCAACATATTAATGGTCAAGCAGACATAAATATTTTAAATCATTACTCTTTTGGAGCATTCAGATCGGATCAATATACAGCGATTGCAGTGAGTCCGAATGGCAGTGTGAACCCGAATATGAAGGTCAATTCAGAGTATGAAAAAGCCTACTTTTTGAAAAACCATTCGGTGAAGATTAATATTAATGATGCTGATGGCCTTCAATTATATCGACGTATGCCTCAAAATGCCGTTAATAGCAGTAGTGTTGCTTCTACTTCAGGTTTCGACTTTAGTATTTCAGGCGGTGTAGACAAAGATGGGCCTTCATTGGGCGCTAGTATTGGTTATTCTGAATCAAAAACCATCACTGAGAATTTAATTGATTGGGAAACAAGCACCACATCAAATGGCAGTAATGCCGTTTGGAACATGAGCTTGAATAAATATAAAAGTATCAATGACTGGGTGTACCAGGATATTTTTCGTTGGGCTAGGTTAAGAGGCACACCGAGCATTTCTAAAAATGGCTTGCAGTATACAACTGAAGCTATTTGGTTAGGCGATAAGTACCGCGATGGTCAATTTAGAGTGACCATGAATACGACAACACAGAACAGTAAGCTTTGGTTCACTGACAATAGCATTTGGGGATGGAGTGCTAAGCAAACAGGGTGGATACATAGTCTATATGTTGGCTCTCAATCATTTAATAACGCTTGGTTGAAAAAGCTATAATTTTCAGGATAGATTACTTGTTGGTAAGCGCATTTTTGGATGCGCTTTTTTGTATAGTAAGCAATAAAAATTGTATAAACTTTTCTATTTCGCTTGATATAGTTTATTTATATTTGGAATGTTTCTCTCCCAAATTGGTGTTTTATCACCAATGTAATGTCTTGCGGCGTCTAAAAATAATCTCGTTCTGACAGGTAAGTCACGATGCGGATACACGGCATACATGGCGCTGTAATCAGGCAAATTGACGTCTGTCAAAATTGGCACTAAGTCACTTTCTTCCATGGGTTTTGCAAAAAAGAAAGCGGGAGCAGTCATAAAGGCATTATGTGAAAGTACTTTTTCAACTAATGCTTCACTATCGTTAGATTTAAACACCGGGTTAATAGGCTGCTCTTGAGGTTCACCTTTTTCATCTATGTAACTGATAGATTCAAAGCGGATATATGAACTAGAATAGGCTGCAGCAGGTAGCTCTTCTAGGTCAGCCATGGTTTTTGGCTCACCATAAATTTCTAAAAACTGCTTAGTGGCTAGAATAAGCATACGATTACGAGCAATTTTACGTGCTATAAGTGAAGAGTCGCGAGGCTCACCAATTCGAAACGCTAAATCAAAGCCTTCAGACACCATATCTACGACTCTGTCGTCGTGTCTCAAATCTATGGTGACTTGCGGAAAGCGCTTTTGAAAGTCATTGATCACAGGCATGAGATAAAACTTACCAATGTAACTCGACGCCGTAATGCGAAGCAAACCGCGAGGCTCTTGGTGGTAGTTTTCAGCCAGTTGCACTGTGTCTTGTAATAATAACCTAAGTTCTGCGGCTTTTTTTATCATTTCAGCACCGGCAGCAGTCAAAGAAAAAGAACGAGTTGTTCGGTTGAGTAGACGAACGCCTAAATCTTCTTCTAATTTACTCACTTGCTTTGAAATAACAGAGCGATCAATGTTTCTAAGCTCGGCAGCTTTTGAAAATGAACCTTGTTCAACAACTTCAAGTAACATGATCAAACGACTGGTTGTATCCACGGTGCGATCCTAAAAATCAATATTGATGATATTTTGGCACCAATGAAAGTGTAAAACTAGATAAATAATCTACAAATAAAGCATAAATTATAAATTTAATGGTTTCATTACCTTATGTTGACAATTGTCGCAGTGAGGTTGTTGAACTTGAATTGACATGTTTTAATAGAAAAAATCGAGAAATTAGCAATTATTTTGCAATAATTGGCGTGTTTTGATATCACAAACTGAACCTTTTAATGACAGGAAATATATGTCTGCAGTTAACAAATCAATGAAAGTCATAGAACTTGTTCAGGCCGGAGAGGCTTTCGATTTGCAATGTGCTGAACGTCAAGTACCCCAGTTGGGTGCGAATGAGTTGCTGGTGGCCATTGATTATGTTGCTTTAAACCATGTTGACGCACGATTAGCACAGACAGGCTTTTCACAATGGCAGTACCCGCATGTCTTGGGGCTTGATGCCGTGGGCACTGTGGTTGATGCGGCAAAGGGCGTTTTTCCGAACAAAGGCTCACGCGTGCTATTTAACGCCTGTCTATCTCAACAGGGTATGTTAAAAGAATATGCAGCGGTGCCTAGCCACAGTGTTTCTGTGATCCCTGATGAAGTAGCGAGTGATGTTGCCGTATCTTTACCCAATGCTGGTATGGCGGCACTTATCGCCTTAAACAAACTACAGTTGCAGTCAGGTGAATCTTTACTGATCAATAGTGCTCAAGGTGCGGTTGCGCACTTCGCGATTCAATATGCGAAACAGCAAGGCGCGCAAGTGTATGCATTTGCACAAAAACCTCATCAGAAACGGCTTGAAAAACTCGGTGCCGATTTAGCGTTTGATTGTGAGCAAGAGGGGGTGTGTGAGCAAATTAAAAGAGAAATTGGCAATGCGGGATTTGACTGCATCATTAACACCCAAGGCGGTGAAACTTTCTTAGAAGATTTACAACATCTGCGTTTTTGTGGTCGTATTGCGTGTCTAAATGGTTTTAGCACTATTCCTGAGCAGTTACTTTTTGAAAAAGCGCCGAATATCGGGGTGGTCTCAGTATCAGGTGCTTGGCTTTCAAATAGTTTATGTGCACAGCAACATTTGCGTTTTATGGGTGAGCAGCTGTTACAAGACGTTGCACAAAAGCGTATTCAGGCGCCAGAATTAAACATTATCGATTTCGAGGTGGCCGCAGTGCGCGACGCCTTGTCTATGTTGTTAACTCAAACTTGTACAAAGCGACCTATTATCAAAATTAGATAAGTTATGGTTATTATTAAAAAAGGGTTGAGCGGCCAAGCCACACAACCCTTCAACAGCTTTTGGGAAAAAATCAAAAATAGCTGGAATACGAGAGTGAAATAAAATCGAGTCCTGGATTTGGGCTTTTGAACCCCGCATTTGAGTAATGCATATACCTGACGGCGACTTTGGCATCCCCCAAGTCATAAACCAGTCCGAGTCTGTCTTCAAATTGATAATGGGTGCTGACGTTTTTACCAGCAAAATGTGTGTCGTCTAGCACTGCAAGTCCAATACCCAGTTCTAAATAAAGGGGTTTTTCATACCAAGTTGTAAGCGGGTATTTGAATACAGGCGTAAGGGCCAGAACAAAGTTAGTATCGTGGTTGCTTTTTGAACCTCTGCCAGTAGCAGAATAGTTCCAAAAGTTAACGCTGGTCTCAAAGTGCAAGTCAAAGTTTTTCCAAGCTTCAGGCAGTAAATTTTCAGGGTGATACTGATAAGCAAGCTTGATCCCATCTACGTCTCCTTCACCGTGAATATAGTGAATAGCATAACCGTGTTTGTTATCTGCAAATGCTGTTGAAGTAAATGTCAGTAAGAAGGCGAGCGCCAATAAACGCAGTAAATTCATAGTTAATGTGAACCTCATCATTTCAATGAGCGTATTTTCACAAAGCTATTTGTGTTTATATGCAAACAAATGTGCACGATATTGATGCTGAATATGAAACAAAAGTAAAACTAATTGAAATACAAAGGTTTTTTATTAGCGTGCATTTTTGGCAACAAAAGAGTGCAAAAGTGTGTCTTTTTCATCATTAAACAAACTCGTATCATGCACTCACTAACTAAACGGGGACACATTATGAAAACTGCAATACAGTATTTATTCTTTTCGGTATTAATTTTATTCAGTGCATACAGTGCTGGCGCGGGCTCTAAACAAGCAAATACCGAGACACCATACACATTAATTAAATCAGTCGGTGATCAGCTGTTTATAGATATTGGTAAGTTGAAAGATTTAGACCAAGACAAAAAACGTACTGAACTTAAAAAGCTGGTGAGTGCACAGCTGATGCCGCATATCGACATTAAATTTGTCTCTTTTAAGTTGCTTGGCAAACACGTTAGAAAAGTAAAACGCGAGCAAGCGGTGAGTTTTATAGATGCGGTTGAACAATATCTGACGGGCACGTATGCCAATGTATTAATGAGTTACAAAGGCCAAGAAGTACGCTTTATTGAACCAGTTTTAGACAGCAAAAGTAAGTTTGCCTCAGTTAAGTCTCAGATTGTTGAACCAGGCGCTCCGAGTATCGACATTGTATTTAAGTTTAGAAAAAACAAGAAAGGCGAATGGCAAGTTTACGATTTAGTTGCTGAAAGTATTTCATTGTTGAATGCAAAGCAGAAAGAAATTGTGTCTCGTATTAGTGAAGTGGGTATAGATAAAGTAACTAATGAATTGATTGCTAAGAGCTAATTCAGTTTATAGTCAGAAATAAGTGAGTATATTGAACTTGATTTTACAGAGTCAGTTACTTCTCATTAAGCCAGTTACTTATAACTTAAGTAACTAAATGAACTTAGTTCCATAGTTGTTATTTAACAACACTCTTCAAGCGGGCAGTCCCCTTTACTTGCACCCTTCGCAGTTTTGCCCGCTTATTTTCTTTTAATTACTCATAACCATCAAAATTGTATGCATAGCACTTAATCACTTCACTTGCCTTTCAATCTCAGCTAGTTTCTAGGTAATTAAAAATAAAGTGAATGGAATTATGAAGTTAAATATCGACATTGTGGATGCTTTTACATCCACTCAGTTTGGTGGCAATTCAGCGGCAGTGATCATCACAGACACTTGGTTAACCGAGAACATAATGCAGGCTATCGCTGCAGAAAATAACTTATCTGAAACAGCATTTTTAGTGCCTGTTGAAACGGGTATTTATGATATTCGTTGGTTTTCCCCACTGACCGAAATTGCATTTTGTGGTCACGCAACTTTAGCATCAGCGTTTGTGCTGTTTAATCAGAACCCAACTTTTCAGCAGGTAACGCTGAGCGCAGAAGCGGTAGGGTCTATGCTGATCAACAAGTTAGATAATGGTTATATTGAAATGGACTTTCCGAGCTTTGCCCCAGAAGCCATTGCAGATATACCTGAAGCGCTTATTGTAGGCTTATCGATAAAACCTCAACAGGTACTAAAAAATCAGCAGGCCTATTTTGCTGTATATAGCAGTGAGCAGGAAGTTAGAACTGTCGAACAAAGTACTGAGCAACTTAAACAATTGACACCGTTTGATGTGGTTGTGACTGCACCAGGCGAAAAGCATGATTTTGTATCCCGTTATTTTTGGCCGGCGAATGGCGGCGATGAAGATCCGGTAACGGGCTCTATTCATACGGGGTTAGCACCTTACTGGTCTCAAAGGCTGAATAAAACAGAGTTGAAAGCCTATCAGGCATCGAAACGAGGTGGTGAGCTATTATGTGTGATTGAAGGCGAAAGAGTGAAGCTACGAGGGCAGGCTGTGCATTATTTATCGGGTTCAATTACAGTCGATGAAAGGTAAAATTTGTTATAAGTCAAAAGATGGGTTGATCACGCTTGTCGGAACAATCTAAGAGCTGTTAATTTAGTTTTCGTTTAGAAAAACATGCCTCTAGAGCTACATTGAGCTCAGGGAACAATGCTTAAGGAAAGTCATGGAAAAAACACTGCGACAGCTCTCTGTTAAAACGCGGCTGTGGGCGCAAGTAAGCGCTTGTTTTGCCGTTATTCTTGTCATTACATTTTTAATGCTTAATTCGCTATACAGTGAATTAAAGCAGTCAAAGCAGCTTGAAAATCAATATATCGTTGAAACCGCTATGGCATCTTAACTTTTTATGACGAGCAAGTGTCAAGTTCAAAAATGACGCTGAGTAAGGGCAAATAGAAGCGAAGCTAATTATTGAAGCAATACGTTATACTGTTTATGAGTACTTATTTATTTTAAATACTCAACTCTATTCAACAGCGCAGGTCATAAGTGCCTTTCTTTTTAGGTTTGTTATTTGCTGACATAGTCACTAATTAAATTTGTCAAACAACTATTTGTAATGACAATAACAGCATTTGACACCGCAAATAATAATTTGTTGGTTGGTATATTAACCCTGATTGATACTGCCTTATTAGCAGGTCTATATATAGTTATTAGAGACTATGAAAACTTTGTTGTAGAACTAGGTATTGACGATCATGAAGACAGCTTTGTTTATATAGGGAAAGTTGGCTTTTCGGGTTTAAAAATAAAGCTCATTAGTACCGTAATTGCAATTTCTGCATTAGTTTTACTCAAAGTCTTTATTGGCCCGAAAACATTAACAAACACAGAATTGGCCTGGAAAGTTTGCATTCACTTAACTTTTGTAATTTCCGTATTACTCTCATTTATTACTGATTACATCAATCTCAACACACAGAGTCATTAATAAAAAAATCCTTAAAAAATAGCTTTTTTACACCTAACTTTAGTAATTTCGAATGGCTTTTCCAAATTTAGCACTTTGATATTTTTATTTGTAAATTAAATGGAATAGTACCTATTTTACATACTTTTAAGTTTATAAAATAAAAGGCTTTACTCCTTCCTGAACATAATACTAGTATTATTTCATTAGGAATAATTGCTTCTAAATTGTGTGTTTAACTTCTATATTTTAAAGCAGTTAACTTTTTATTAAAAAATAAGTTGTCTCTATGTTTGTAGCTGTAGCCAAAAAAATATCAAGTCATCTAACTTTAGTTGTTCTTTTACCCTGTATTTTACTTGGAGCGATAATTATTTACGACATGAGTATGGCGTTCAAGAAAATGAATAATGCTTATGATGCTGAATATAACGCTTTTCTCAGTCATGCAGTGTTGAGCATTGTTCATGAGATGCAAAAAGAGCGCGGTGCTTCAGCGGGGTATGTGGGTTCAAATGGAGCTAAGTTTGCTAAGTCATTAAGAGCACAACGCTCAGATACAAATACTAAATTGAAAGCATTAAAAAGTTCACAAAAAGAGTGGGCGTTGTCTAAAGAAATGCACAAAGAGCTTAAAGAGTTTGAAGCGCTGTTTTTTGAACTAGAGTCGATGCGCAGAAAAGTAGATAGCTTATCAGCATCAGTACCTGATTTATTAAAATATTACACCTCAATTAATTCAAAAGGTCTGCACATTGTTATAAAAGCGGCCCGTTTAAGTGAAGACCCAATAATAGCTAAAGAGTTAACCTCTATATACAATTTTTCTAGTGCAAAAGAGTCATCAGGCATGGAACGAGCATTACTCGCAAATGTATTTACAAGTAATACAATGAGCTATGCTCAAAAAGCACTTTATGTAGAATTTTTAACTCAACAAAAAGTATACATCAATGAAGCTTTGGAAGTTGCACCAGATGCAATCAGTTCTGTTTTACAGTCAGCATTACAACATAGCTCATTTGATGAAGTTGATCGTTTTAGAGAACTTGTTAAACAGAAAAGCTCTGCTTTTAATGTTGCTCCTGAGGCATGGTTTACCTCTGCCACAAATAGAATTAATGCTTTGAAAGAAGCCGAAGAAAATGCGTTAATTATTGTAGATAAAACAGCAATTCGCATTCAACAAGACGCTGTATTTCTTGTAATTATAGAAGCAGCTATTTTTATTGTGGGCTTGCTCATTACCGCTGCATTATTTTTATCTATTCGACTAAGACACCGTCAGTCAGAATTAATAGCCGAAGGTATGGAAATAGCCATAAATGAACGTGATTTGGCTGATGAGATTGAAGTGGTCAGCTCTGATGAACTTGGTGAATCTGCAGACAAGATTAACGCGCTGACGAAGCAGTTTGAAGAGGATTTAATTGAGCTTGGCTTAGTCTCTAAAAAGATCACAGTATCAATTCACGAAACAGCCGTTGCCATTAGCCAAAGCCAAGAAAACTTAGTAGAGCAACAAATGGGGATTCAAACCATAGCTTCTGCTTCAGAGCAAATGAGCGAAAATATTCAAGTGATCGCAAGCTCTATGTCTGATAACTCTGAAGCTGCTAAAACCGTCGCTAATGAATCTTTAAATGGTCAAAAGGTAGTCAGTGAAGCCGTAGACGTAATCCAAAGTGCATCAGACGATATGGCCCGTTCAGCACAATCAGTTGATACCCTAAACGAGCGTGTCGGCAGTATCTCTAGCATGGTAGATATGATCCGAGAAATCGCTGAGCAGACAAATCTGTTGGCGCTTAATGCGGCCATTGAAGCCGCTAGAGCCGGTGAGCAAGGTAGAGGTTTTGCAGTTGTTGCTGATGAAGTTAGAAGCTTAGCTAGTCGAACGCAAAAATCGACTGAAGAAATATCTTCTTTAGTGGCTGAGCTTCAAACAAGCTCAAAAGAAGCATCAAGCATTATTACTCAGGGTAAAGACAATGCGCTAGAAGCTGCTAATCGAGCAGAAGAGATTAAACTGGCTTTAGCAACTATTGTTGAACAAGCAAAACAAGTTGAAGCGGTGACAGAAGCTGTTTCTTTAAATACTCAACAGCAAAGCAACGCGATTGAAGAAGTGAGCAAAAATATTGTTGATATCTATCAAAAGGCCACTGAAAACGTATCTGGTGCAGAGGAAATAGCAAAAGCAGCAACTAATATAGCGGGCTCTGCAATCGATATGGACGAATTAATCGAGCGCTATAAAGTTAGTAAAGAATGCAATTACGAGTATTAGATAAAACTTAAGCATTTCATGGTGTCCTGTTAGTGGGCATCGCTTTCACTCACTTCGTCGCTAAATCAATGACATTTCCTGCTCACTCTAGTATTCATAACCTAAGTTTATTGATTAGGGATCACTATGGGTATTGGGATTAGAAAAACACTTTCAGCATTGGTATTATTGCCTATTTTTGCCCAGGCAAATTCCACATTTAATGCCAATGATATCTTTGCACTAGAGTACGCAAACGACCCGCGAATTTCTCCAAACGGCAATCAAGTTGTTTATGTTAGAAATTCAAACGATATAATGAAAGACAGCACACGTCGTAATTTGTGGTTAGTAGACGTAAAAAATGGTGAACAAACGCCGTTATTTTCAGATGAAAACCAATATCTGCATCCCAGATGGTCGCCAGATGGTAAGAAAATAGCATTCATCAGTAATGTTTCTGGAAGCTACCAAATACATGTGCATTATTTAGAGCAAAATCGCACAGCTCTACTAAGCCAACTTCAATCAGGTGTGAGTAATTTAACTTGGTCTCCTGATGGCAAATGGCTTGCTTTTAGTCAGCAAATAAATGAAAAACCTTCAGTGATTGCGAAAATTCCTGCAAAGCCGAAAGGTGCGACATGGTCTGATCCCGCAATTGTTATTGATAAAGCCTATTACCAAGCCGATGGTAGAGGGTTAGTTAAACCAGGTTACCGACAAATTTTTATTTTGCCGAGTGATGGTGGCACGCCTCGTCAACTGACTTCAGGCAATTTTCACCATGGCGGTCAACTTACTTGGCACAGTAACTCAGAAGAAATTGTATTTTCAGCTAATAGGATCAAAGATTGGGAATATAAGCGCCTAGAGGGTGATCTTTTCAGTGTTACTTTAAAGGGTAAGCTAACTCAGCTCACTACTAAACCAGGCAGAGAGCATTCTCCTAGTTTTTCAAGGGACGGTAAAAAGCTAGCTTTCTTAAGTGCTTCTGGCGAGTTGAATCCTTATCGCAATCACAAACTAAACATAATGGATTGGTCAGATAAAGAGTTTGAAATGGTAGGTGAAGATTTTGACCGCTCTATTCAAAATCCAACTTGGATCAGTAATTCAACATTGGCAATTGCCTACGATGATTTGGGTAAAAGAAAGCTTGCAGCGATGTCTTTGAGTGGCAATATCAAAGATCTTGCTGACAGCTTATCAGGCACAACACTGGGAAGACCTTATATTAGCGGCCAATTTAGTGCTAATTACTCAGGAAAAATAGCCTTTACTCATGGCACTGCACAAAAGCCTGCGGATGTCGCAATTGCATCTACAAAGGGGAATACCAAACAGTTAACCGCGTTAAACGAAGATTTACTAGCTCATAAAACACTGGGTGAGGTTCATGAAATTAGCTATAAGTCTTCATTTGACGGTGAAAAAATTCAAGGTTGGTATATCACGCCTCCTAATTTTGACTCCAAGAAAAAGTATCCGCTATTGGTCGAAATTCATGGTGGCCCACATCTAGCTTACGGTCCTCACTTTTCTGCAGAGTTACAGCGTTATGCTGCGCAAGGGTATGTGGTGTTTTACGATAACCATCGAGGCAGCAGCTCTTATGGCGAACGTTTCGCTATGTTGCTAAAGTACAAATACAGCTCAAAAGAAGATTTTGCAGATCACAATTCAGGCGTGGATGCCATGATAGACAAGGGCTTTATCGATAAAGATAATCTATTTATTGCTGGTGGGTCAGCTGGGGGCATTGCAACAGCTTACGCAATTGGCCTAACCGACAGATTTAATGCTGCTGTCGTTGTTAAACCAGTCATTAACTGGCTAAGTAAAGTGCTCACTGCTGATAGCGGTTTAGTACAAATACCAACGCAATTTCCGGGAATGCCTTGGGAGTATGTTGAGCATTATTGGCAACGCTCTCCATTATCGCTAGTGGGTAATGTGACAACGCCAACTATGTTGATGACAGGCGAAAAAGACTTACGCACGCCGATGGCTGAAACAGAGCAGTATTATCAGGCCCTTAAACTACGTAAAATTGATACTGTATTGGTGAAAATTCCTGGGGCCCCACATGGTATTGCTGGGAAGCCATCGCGTATGGTGAGTAAAATCGAGCATACACTTGCTTGGTTTGAGAAATATAAAAAGTAGGACAATTCGATAAAATGTGGTTGGGTTGGTTTCAACCTAACCACATACAACAATGTTTTGACCAGAACCCATTGCCTTGTAAACGGTTTGTACGGTTCGAGTGAGTATGGTTGTGAGGTTATCGCCTCTTTTAAATTGTGTTATATCAAAACCTGCCGAAAGAGGTTTTTGGGTTGTAAAAATAGTGGTGTTTAATGCTCTCTTGATGCATTTATCTAAATTGCAAGTGTCAATCAATGAATCGTTATTGAACACAAAAAGAAATTCTTCACCTCCCCAGCGACCATAATGAGTGTAATTGGGTAAAAAATTTATCATGACGCCTGACGTTGCTATAAGCATTTCACTTCCTTGGTTCACTCCACAGCTTAAAGCCTCAAAGTTTTCATTATTTGGCCTGTTTCTGCTGCAGTGATATCACATTATGCACTATAACTAAGCTCGCTATCTCTAAAGACTTACTAGTATGAATAAACTCTACATTTCTTGGTATTGAGCCTATTGTTCTTTGGAAACAAACCGTTTTCCATCATGACCCCAAGAAAATAAGTAATCAAAAGTGGGCATATATTAATGCGTGTTTAAATACCAACATTGTTAACCTGAATCTAAAGTAGTGCTTAAAAGTCTCTAATTTTCAGATGAGTTTTATATCTAGTGGTTTTTGTTGTACTTAACGCAGTAATTGGGGTGGGCGCTTTTCCGTATGAGTTTTTTCATAATATTCAAAGATAGAGTACATTTTCGTTAATATTTAAACACTTTTTTAACCTTTGGCTTGATTTGTAAATACTTTGCAATTAACTTTAACGAATAGATTATTTAGTTTAAGGGATTAAAAGATGTTACATGGATTCAGAGTGATATTGTTAATTGGTGTGTTTTTAGCGATAGCGGGTTCTGTTCAATCAGGTGATTGGCGATATTCTGTTTGGATTGTTATGGCTTTAACAGCGGTACTCTTGATGAGCTTTAAATTAACAAAAAGCGAAAGTAAGGAGTCAGTTGAGCAATCAGACACAAAGAAAGAGTCTTTTATTTTATTGCTATCACCTGCATCATATTTTTCAGACAAATACGATTCTAAAGTGACAAATGCTTCTGTGAGTAGCAAAACTTTTAAATATTAAGACAAATTCCAACCAACAGTAAGTAAACAAAGCCTGGGTAAACGCTCAGGCTTTTTCTATTATACACGTCTCACAGAGCGTTAAGGGAACAATCAACCAGGGGGTCTTTCTATTTCACTCTTTAAATTGGGGTTCAGGTATCGATTTAATAAAAATAGCTTTAGTTAAAAGCTTTTATAAAGTTCGGAATATCAGTATGTTGATAGCATATTTATATACACCCAAAATTAAATTTAAAAATTTTTAATATTTTCTCTTGAAAACTTTTTAGCAGACCTTATCTCTTATAGTGAAGACGCCTTACAGGGTTTTCTATAAATTAACACTTTGAAATATATAGGTATTATCGCTCATAAGAGGAGATGCCGAGAACTTATCGCTTTAAGAGGATATTATTATGCGAACAGTAGATTTATCACCATTATATCGTTCATTCATTGGTTTTGATCATTTAGCTCAACTTATGGATAACGCCAGCCGCAATGCCAAGCAGTCAAGTTTTCCTCCATACAACATAGAACTATTAGGTGAAGACAAGTATCAAATCACCATGGCTGTTGCAGGATTTGTAGAGTCTGAACTACAGATCGAAACCGAGAAAAACACCTTAACAGTAAAAGGGTTAAAAGAAACAAAATCGGTTGATGGAGAGCGAACCTTTATTCATCAAGGGATTGCAGAAAGAAACTTCGAACATAAATTCCAATTGGGCGACCATGTAAAAGTACGAGGTGCATCTTTAGTCAATGGTTTGTTAAATATCGCCTTAGAACGAGAGATACCAGAGGCAGACAAGCCACGCACCATTGCAATTAATAAAGCTGAACAAGAGCTGCTGAAAAGCGCATAAATCATTCAATTTATTTAACGTCTCCCAATCAGCGGCTTATTCCGATAAGCCGCTTTTTTATTTTGCTAGTGTGTGTTGAGCAATGCCTCGCAGTTAATTTCGCATATTGAAAACCTTTAACTTGAGTGAAATTCATACCAAAAGGACAAACATAGCCTAATAGTTTTGAATTAAATTGCTACACTTTGAATATAAAAGCTAAGAATTTACTCTTATAGAATTTTAACGCAATTAGAGATAAACCTTGGAGACTGTATGGCAAATTACGAAGGTAACGACTTTTACTGTGATTTAGCATTAAGCGGCAAAGTCGAGCTTGATGTCGTATACGAAGATCAGCATGTACTCGCTTTTCATCATACTAAGCCTCATTGGCCTGTACACTTAGTAGCTATTCCCAAGCAACATATTCCATCGTTTAGTGACTTAGGTGGACACGAGTCAGAACAACTTATTCACCTTGTCATGGTTGTGCAGAAACTGGCTGGAAAAGTTGAAAAAGAATATGGTGCGGCTCGAGTGCTTACCAACCTTGGGGATTATCAAGATAGTAAACACTTGCATTTTCATATTAACTTTGGTCAACCGAAACGAAATTAGATTGCTGTGAAACTTGTTTGAAACTTTCTAGCTCATCAAGTAACTCGAGCACTTCAGGCTCAATATCAGTAATGCTTTGATAGCGTTTTAAACCAGTCTCGATCGTTTCAGAAAGCTGTTTTAATTTGGGAACGCCAGTATAACAACAAGCTCCATGGAATTTATGAATGACAGATAGCAGTAACGCAAAATCTTCATCCTCAAGCGCCTGATTTATTTGTTTGTGTGTGTCGTTTAAGCTATCCAATAGCATGTTCAACATTTCAATGGCTAAATCGGGTTTGCCACCAGCATGGCGAAGTGCCAAAGGCCAGTCGAGTAAATGACTTTCAAAGGGGGCAGGGCTTGGCTCAATCTCTTCCACTTTGCTCTTTGTTGTTGAACTAATCGAAGAGCTACTGTAATCGCAAATAGTTTGTTTCAGCATATCCTCATCGATTGGTTTAGTTAAATAACCACTAAACCCATCTTTAAGTAATTGATCTTTCTCTCCACTTAAGGCGTGTGCGGTCACCGCGATAATTGGCGTATCTTCATTGAGAGATGAATCTAAGATGGTTTTACATGCTGTGATACCGTCCATAATGGGCATTTGAATGTCCATAAAGATTAAATCATATTTATGGGTCTTACAAAGTGCCACAGCTTGTGCACCATTATGTGCGGTATCTATGCCTTCGATCTGCTCTGACAACAGTGTAGAAAGTAGTTTTAAGTTGGCATCATTATCATCTGCGATTAGGGCTTTCAAAGGCAATATAGGTTGATCATGTTCATCAGTTGATATATCTGGATGATCTAGTCGATAAGGGGCAGCTAACATTTCACACAGCTTACGATAATGTAAGGGTTTACTAGCACAGGCATCTGCGCCACTCCCAACTAATGATTCTCTCATATTATGCGAAATGGTACTGACCATGAGATATAAATAATCAGACAATGGACGTGTTTGAGAGATGTAGTTTTTCAGCACCGGCATTTGTTCAACGTCAGCGGTATTACCAATTAAACAGATGTCATAACTGAAGCCTTTTCCAAGGGCTTGGTAGAAAGTCTCTTCAGTCAAGCAAGGCGTTACTTGCATTTTCCATTCATGCAATTGCGCTAATATTGCATAGTGAGTATGCTCTTGAGGTTCAAAGAATAAAATACGCTTATTCTCAAGACTATATGTTGGTAAGTCGTTGTTAAATGCGCGCTGTGGTAACTCAAAAATAGCATTGAAGGTGAAGCAAGTACCTTGGCCTGGTGCTGAATTTAAACTAATGCTGCCACGCATGGCTTCAACAATATGCTTGGTAATAATGAGGCCAAGGCCTGTACCACCAAATTTACGGGTGATGCTTGAGTCAGCTTGCCCAAATGGTGTGAATAGCGCATCTTGTTTTTCTGCTGCAATTCCCACGCCTGTATCACTTACAGATACTAACAAAGAGGCATTAGTTTGCTTAATTACACGGTGAGTGATATCAATTTTAACCGCGCCTTTTTCAGTAAACTTAATGGCGTTACTTATTAAGTTAATAAGTACCTGCTTTAACCGAGTGGGATCACCGACTAAGTTCTCAGGTACATGTGGGTGAATAGAAATCGACAGCTCAAGCTTTTTATCATAAGCACTTGGCGCTAATAATGTCATCACTTCGCTAATTACTTCTCGTAACTGAAAGTGGATACTTTCTAATTCCATTGCACCCGCTTCTAGTTTAGAGAAATCTAAAATATCGCTGATGATGGTCATTAGGCTATTGGCTGAAAGCTCAATGGTGTCTAAATATTCTTTTTGGTGTTTATTGAGTGGCGTTTTATAAAGTTGTCTTGTAAAACCAATAACACCATTTAAAGGTGTTCTTAATTCATGACTCATTTTTGCTAAGAAATCAGATTTAACTCGGTTGGCATCTTGGGCTTCTTTTTTAGCAATATTGAGCTGGATATTCTGTGTTTCGTACTGCTCCAGCGTTTCTCGATAGTCACTGGTGGCTTGGTCGATATGCTTTTGCATTTCATCACGCTGGTTTGCCATCGCACCATTAATAGTATGCAGCCCTTGACGCAGTAACTCGAACTCACCTTGCATCGGTGCTTGAAGGCCAATGTCTTGTTTACCTTCGACCAGCTTATCTGTGGCTAAAAGTAATTGCGACAGTGGTGAAACCAGTACTTTACTGATCCGCAACGACAAAATACCACTTAAAATTAGTGCAATCACAATGATACTAATACTCATGATAAGCGTTTGTTGCTGAGCAATAACCGCTTTATCTTTGCTGACTTCGATAACTAATAACGCAAGCGGTGTTGCATGGGCGTCTTGCCATTGATCTGAGGGTTGAGAATTAAATTTGACTGGCGTGAAAAATATAAACGTATCGTCTCTTTTCACCATATCAGTATGGTGAAGCGCTTTAATGTCGTTAGAGAATTTTAAGTTACCAAAATGCTCATGATAATTGCTTGTCAGTAGTAATTCTTTTTCGACATCAAAAACAGCAATGCTTTTGATAAGCGGAGAGTGTTTATTGTGTGCAGTACTGACTATACGCTTAAGTTGTGCTCTATCCTCACGCAAAACGGGTTGTTCTAATGCGATTGCCAATGGCTCTGAAATGCTACTTCCTCGTTGGAAGAGAATTTCTTCAAGCTCAACATAGCGATTTACTGTAAAATACCCACCAAGAATTAAACCAATCAGCATGGTGGGGATTAAAGTTAGAACGAGAATGCTATCGCGCAGGCCTAATCTGGTCATGAATGAACTATTTCTTATTTATATTCTAGCTTTAAGAGTATCGACTTAGGCACTGGTTGGCAAACATTAAGGGGCATTCGTATGGCACAGATCTTCCGTGCTAAAAAAACGTCTAATAAAGGCAAAGTACTGACTTTGAATGTAAAGTCACTTGATCATCAAGGTCGAGGAGTTGCAAATCACAATGGCAAAGTGTGTTTTATTGATGGTGCATTACCAAGCGAGCAAGTGAAAGCGCAAATTCTCGATGAAAAATCAAAGCTCATTGAGGCAAAACAAGTCAAAGTACTTACACCGAGTGAAGAGCGAGTTGCACCTTTTTGTCAGCATTATGGCGTTTGCGGCGGGTGTCAGTTACAGCATTTAAAAGTAGACAGCCAAATCGCGTATAAACAACAAGCCGTCAGTAAACTATTTGAAAAGTTTGCTAAAGAAACGCACTTAGCATGGCAACCTGCTATTACCAGTGATGATAAGCACTACCGTCGCTCAGCCCGAATAGCTTGTATTGCAGATAAAAAAACTAAGCAATTTAAATTAGGCTTCAGAGCTCAAAAGAGTAAGCAAATAGTAGAAGTCGAAAGCTGCCCAGTTTTGAATGTTGCTTTTACAGCACTATTTACGCAACTCAGGCTTGCCATCACAGACAATGCTAAGCTTCACTCAATTAGTCATGTGCAGCTTTGTGAAGCGGATAACGGTGTGTTTGTACTGATAAGACATACTAAAGCCATTGATGACAATACCAAACAGACATTAATTACAGCGCTGAGCGACTCTGGAGTTCAGCTTTTATGGGATGATGGTAAAACGCCTGTGGAATATGAGCGGCTCCCTCACTATCAAGTTGATGGGGTTGAGTTTGGTTTTCAGCTCAGTAACTTTATTCAAGTAAACAGTGAAGTTAACGAAAAGATGTTGATGCAATCACTAGACTGGCTCGCACTCAACGAACAAGACTCGTTGTTAGATTTGTTTTGCGGTATTGGTAACTTTTCTTTGCTTGCAGCCAAACATGCTAAACGTGTTGTCGGTGTTGAAGGGGTAGACAGTTCAGTACAAAGAGCCAAGTCAAATGCAGCACAAAATCAGCTTGAAAATGTATCTTTTGAATGTTTTGACCTGACGGATGATATCTCAAGTGCCAAGTGGTTCGATAAACATGCCAATGTATTAATCCTAGACCCATCTCGTACTGGTGCTTTTGAGGTATTGAAGCAATTACCACTTAAGCAGTTCGAAAAAATTCTCTATGTATCGTGCGATCCTGTTACTTTAGCGAGAGATAGTGCTTTAGTACTTGAAGCTGGCTTCACAATCAGTAAAGTGGGGCTTATGAATATGTTTCCTCACACGGGGCATATAGAGACAATGGCGTTGTTCCAAAGGAGGTAATGCAAATGGTTGCAACCCGCCAATCACATCAAACTCACTTACCAGCCGATTTTTCGGCTCGGCTAGATCTTCTGAATCTGTCAGAAGATAAATTCTCATATTTAGACCGAGCCCATGCTTTATGTCCTACTGATGTGAATGCAACGACCTTGAATAAAGCCGTTGAGATGGTGGAAATCCTTGCCGAGCTGAATTTTGATCCTGAATCTTTGGCATCCGCTTATTTAACGCCTTATTTTCTTGAAGAGTTAATCAGTTTTGACGATGTAAAAGAAGAGCTCGGTGACAACGTTGCTTTACTGTTACAGGGCGTTGAGCAAATGGCGACGATCAGTACTTTGGCACATCAAGGTAAAGGCAATGTACAGATAGATAACATTCGCCGCATGTTATTAGCCATGGTAGAGGATGTTCGTGCCGTTGTTATTAAACTAGCCGAACAAATTTGCCATTTACGTGAAGTAAAAAATGCGGATGAAGAAGAGCGTGTGGTAACAGCAAAAGCCACTGCAAATATTTTCGCCCCACTTGCTAATCGTTTAGGTATAGGCCAGCTAAAGTGGGAGCTCGAGGACTTATCATTCCGATATTTGCATCCAGAAACCTACAAGCGAATAGCAAAGCAGTTATCTGATAAGCGTTTAGACCGTGAATCCTATATGGAAAATATGGTGAGCCTAGTGTCTAGCAAGCTTGCAGAAGCAGGCGTGAAAGCACAGGTTTATGGTCGTCCGAAGCACATTTACAGCATCTACAAAAAGATGTCACAAAAGAACTATGAATTTGATCAGCTTTTCGACATTCGCGCTATGCGTATTGTGGTTGATGAAATTCAAGACTGTTATGCAGCGCTAGGTATAGTGCATACAAGTTGGCGACATCTACCAAAAGAGTTCGATGATTACGTTGCAACACCAAAACAAAACGGTTATCAGTCTATTCATACTGTGGTGTTTGGACCTGAGGGTAAAACAGTCGAGATCCAAATCCGTACTGAAGAAATGCATCAAGATGCCGAACTCGGGGTTGCGGCGCACTGGATGTATAAAGAAGGCGCTTTACCAGGGCGAGGCTCAGGTTATGAACAGAAAATCAGTTGGTTACGTAAGTTACTTCAATGGCAAGAAGAAGTCGTTGATGGCAGTGATTTAGCCGATGAATTGAAAAACCAAGTGGTTGAAGACAGAGTGTATGTCTTTACACCAAAGGGCGATATTTTTGATTTGCCACTCGGTGCAACGCCACTCGACTTTGCCTATTATATCCACTCTAATGTCGGTCATCGCTGCGTGGGTGCTAAGGTGTTTGGCAAGATAGTTCCCTTTACCTACAAGTTAAAAACTGGCGACCAGGTTGAAATCTTAACGCAGAAAAATCCAGCACCAAGTCGCGATTGGTTAAGTCCAAGCCTAGGTTATATTTTCTCATCTCGTGCTCGTAGTAAAATTCATCACTGGTTTAAACAACAAGATAGAGATAAAAACCTACAAGCTGGTAAAGAGATGCTAGATTCGCATCTGTCTAAACTAGACCTTACTTATAAAGACTTAGAGCCTGCGGTTGAGCGTTTTAACTTTAGAGAGCTTGACGACTTGATGGTGGCATTGGGGGCGGGCGATGTTCGCATCAACCAATTCTTGAACTTTATCCAAGCGAAACCTGAGCCTGAAGATACGCTAAAAATTACTTCTCGCAAAAAGGTGAAAGGCGATAAAAACGGGATTGTAGTTGACGGGGTGGGTAGCCTACTTAGTCATGTAGCCAAATGTTGTCAGCCGGTACCGGGTGATGAAATTGTTGGTTATATCACTCAAGGACGCGGCATTGCAGTGCACCGCAGTGATTGTGAATCTTTTGCGCACATTTGCGAACAGCATCCTGAGCGCGAAATAGCAGTCAGCTGGTCAGATGATATTAACTCATCTTATGCGTTGAATTTACGTATTGAGGCACAAGACAGGCAAGGGCTTATTCGCGATATTAGTTCAGTGCTAGCGAATGAAAAAGTGAATGTATTAAACATGAACTTACAAACTAACTATGAGCAAAATATTGCAGTGTTCCTGATGCAAATAGAGGTTTCTAATCTGTCTTCAATGAATCGCTTGATCACTAAGCTGGTTCAAATTGACGGCGTATTTGAAGCAAAGCGACAGCATTAACCGCTAAAAATATCAATTTAATAAAGTCGGCATTAGCCGACTTTATTGCTTTAAAATAAGTGTTTAAAAAATGAATCAAACTGAAATCGATAAATTGCTCAACATCATGCAAATACTTCGTGATCCCAAAAAAGGGTGCGATTGGGATAAAGCACAAACATTTAAAACTATTGTGCCGCATACTCTAGAAGAGGCCTATGAAGTGGCTGATGCCATAGAGCGCAATAATATGGTCGATCTCAAAGATGAATTGGGTGACTTGTTGTTCCAAGTTATTTTTTATGCGCAAATGGCGAAAGAACAGGGTAAGTTTGATTTCAACGAGGTGGTTGAGGGGCTAAACAACAAGCTGGTTCGCAGGCACCCTCATGTATTTTCAGAGCAAAAAACACTAACCGATGAAGAGCTCGAGCAACAATGGCAGGCGATTAAAGATCAAGAAAAAGCCGCAAAAGCGAACTCATCAGAGCAATCGCTTTGGCATGACATTCCAAAAGTCCTCCCTGCATTAACTCGTGCCAAAAAGGTACAAAAGCGAGCAGCAAATCTAGGCTTTGATTGGCCAGATTACCATGGTGCACTTGAAAAAGTATCTGAAGAAGTGGCTGAAGTGAGCGAAGCACTTGCAGAAAATCCGCAATCCGAACACTCAGCAGAAGAAATCGGTGATTTACTGTTTGCGACAGTCAATGTCGCTCGTCATGCTAAACATGACCCTGAACAAATACTGAGAAATGCGACAGATAAATTCTTAGGCAGATTTTCTCTAGTCGAAAAGATACTAAAAGAGCAGGGGAAAAGGTTAGAGTCGTCAAGCCTTGAAGAAATGGATGAAGCGTGGGAGCTTGTGAAGAAAAGAGCGAGAGAGTAAAGCGATATTAGGCCAGTAATAATGACATTTTCTGAGGTATTATTTGCTATTATTTAAATTGTTTGCACTAAATTTTTGTGGATTGATGTTAAGTGCTTTGCTATACTATTGCCCCGTCTTGATTCTTATTTAAATTCCATTTTCCTGATATTCTAGGGTTCGCATGAGTACAAAATTTATCTTCGTAACGGGCGGGGTTGTTTCGTCTTTGGGTAAAGGTATTGCCGCAGCATCGTTGGCAGCAATATTAGAAGCCCGTGGCTTAAACGTAACCATTCTTAAGCTGGATCCTTATATCAACGTGGATCCGGGTACAATGAGCCCAATTCAGCACGGTGAAGTTTATGTAACTGAAGACGGCGCTGAAACTGACCTAGACTTAGGCCACTACGAGCGTTTTATTCGCACCAAAATGACCAAGCGTAACAACTTCACGCAAGGCCGTGTTTTTGAAGATGTTCTTCGTCGTGAGCGTAAAGGTGAATACCTAGGCGCAACAATTCAGGTAATTCCACATATCACCAACGACATTAAGCGCCGTGTTATTGAAGGTGCTGAAGGTTATGACATTGCGATCGTTGAGATCGGTGGTACAGTGGGTGACATTGAGTCACAACCGTTCCTAGAAGCAATTCGTCAGCTTGGTACTGAGCTTGGGCGTGAACATGCACTATTCATGCACTTAACGTTAGTACCTTTCCTTGGTGCTGCTGGTGAAGTTAAAACCAAACCAACTCAGCACTCAGTTAAAGAACTGCGCTCTATTGGTATTCAACCAGATATTCTAGTTTGTCGTTCTAACTGTAAGCTACCAGCTAACGAACGTGCTAAAATCGCACTTTTCACTAATGTAGAAGAAAAAGCGGTTATTTCACTTCAAGACGTAGACAGTATCTATAAGATCCCAGCGTTATTAAAATCTCAAGATTTGGATAACTTAGTGTGCCGTCGTTTCTACATTGAAGCACCAGAAGCTGATTTAGCTGAGTGGGAACAGGTTCTTTATCAAGAGTCTAACCCAACTGGTGAAGTGACAATCGGTATGGTTGGTAAGTACATTGAACTGCCAGATGCATACAAGTCAGTAAATGAAGCGTTAAAGCATGCGGGTCTTAAAAACCGTGTAACAGTGAATATTCAATACGTTGATTCACAAGACATTGAAAGCAAAGGTGTTGAGTTATTACAAGACCTAGACGCTATTTTAGTACCAGGTGGCTTCGGTGGCCGTGGTGTAGAAGGTAAAATTTTAGCGGCAAAATATGCGCGTGAGAACAAAGTACCTTACCTTGGTATCTGTTTAGGTATGCAGGTTGCGCTAATTGAATATGCACGAAACGTTGCAGGCCTTGAAGGTGCAAACTCAACAGAGTTCGACGCAGAATCTGCTCACCCTGTTGTTGGCCTAATCACAGAGTGGTTAGATTCAGAAGGTAACGTAGAAGTGCGTGATGAGGCGTCTGACTTAGGTGGCACAATGCGTCTTGGTGCGCAAATTTGTCACTTAAAAGAAGGCTCAAAAGTACGTGAAGTGTACGGCAATGCTGAAATCACTGAACGTCACCGTCACCGTTATGAGGTGAACAACAATTACATCGATCGACTTGAAAAAGCGGGCCTACATTTTACAGGCTTGTCTGAAGATAAGAAGTTAGTTGAAATCATCGAAAATAAGGATCACCCTTGGTTCATTGCAGCTCAGTTCCACCCTGAGTTTACATCGACACCTCGTGATGGTCACCCGTTATTTGAAGGTTTTGTGGGTGCAGCGTTTGCGCATCAGAAAGCAGAAAAATAACCTGAAGAAGCCGTGCGTTTGCACGGCTTTTTTGTCTCTAAACTGACTAAGTGAGCTTTGTATTATTCCTACTAACTAAGAGATCTATTTTGAGGCAAGGAAAACTGGTCGATAGCAAGGCAAAAATTTTGATATTTAGCTGTTCTAAGTTAGAAACTTTTAACGAAGCTAGTGTCAGTTTTAGTCCCTCAAAATGATTAACTAATATTGAGGAATGGTATTATAAAAGTCGGTGATTAATAAACATTGCTGTGCAGCGTTATTTTTATTCAATTTAAACAATGCAGACCAATGGTTATTATGGGGTTAAGTAAAACCGTTATTTAATCCTATACAGGAAAATAGCTATCAATAAAACATTATCACCACTATGGGAATAAGAGGAATCAAGATGTCAAAAATCGTTAAAGTGATTGGTCGTGAGGTTATGGACTCTCGCGGTAACCCAACCGTTGAAGCTGATGTACATTTAGAGTCAGGTGCTTGGGGCCGTGCGTGTGCACCATCAGGTGCGTCTACTGGTACTCGCGAAGCACTTGAGTTACGTGATGGTGATAAGTCACGCTACCTAGGTAAAGGCGTGCTTACTGCTGTTAACTACATCAATAACGACATCGCATCAGCACTTGCTGGTAAAGACGCGACTGAGCAACGCGTTATCGATCAAATCATGATCGACTTAGACGGCACTGAAAATAAAGAAAAATTAGGTGCAAACGCGATTCTAGCTGTATCTCTAGCAGTAGCTAAAGCTGCAGCAGAAGATAAAGGTGTTGCATTATACGAGCACATCGCTGACATAAATGGTACTGCTGGTAAGTACTCAATGCCAGTACCAATGATGAACATCATCAACGGTGGTGAGCACGCTGATAATAACGTTGATATTCAAGAGTTCATGATCCAGCCAGTTGGCGCGTCAAGCTTCCGTGAAGCGCTACGTATGGGTGCTGAAATCTTCCACAGCCTTAAGAAAGTACTAAATGCACGTGGTCTTAACACGGCAGTAGGTGATGAGGGTGGTTTTGCACCAGATCTTAAATCAAACGAAGAAGCACTAGAAGTAATTGCTGAAGCTGTTGCTGCTGCAGGTTACGAGCTAAACAAAGACATCACTCTAGCGCTAGACTGTGCTGCGTCTGAGTTCTATGTTGACGGCAAATATGACCTGAAAGGTGAAGGTAAAGCATTCGACTCTGAAGGTTTTGCAGACTTCTTAGCAGATCTAGCCGCACGTTACCCAATTGTTTCAATCGAAGATGGCCTTGACGAAAGTGACTGGGCTGGTTGGAAAGTATTAACTGACAAGATTGGTGATAAGGTTCAGCTAGTTGGTGATGATTTATTCGTAACTAACACTAAGATCCTTAAGCGTGGTATCGATGAAAACATCGGTAACTCAATTCTGATCAAGTTTAACCAAATTGGTTCACTTACAGAAACACTTGAAGCGATTGCAATGGCACATGAAGCAGGTTTCACTGCAGTTATCTCTCACCGTTCAGGTGAAACTGAAGATGCAACTATCGCTGATTTGGCAGTTGCAACTTCTGCAGGTCAGATCAAGACTGGTTCACTATGCCGTTCAGACCGTGTAGCTAAGTACAACCAACTTCTTCGCATTGAAGAAGCGCTGGGTGATAAAGCTGTTTACAACGGCCGTAGCGAAATTAAAGGTCAGTAATTTTAACTGATTTTTATTAAGCCGCCAAATAAGGCGGCTTTTTTGTGTCTGTGTTTTATATATTTCAATTTTTCTGCTTGCCTATTTATTTCTATTGAATAAAGTAATTAAAGAATAATAATAAATAGAGCCTGCTTTGAACGTTTTCAATAAAGCCCATCTCACAGACAGCAGCCCATTAGAATTAGAGTCCTCGGCTTTTAAAAGGTTGTCTAAGCAATTTTGGAGCTTGCAGATAGGCGGCTGGCTTGGTTACATGCTCGTGGTCTTCGTTGCTATTATTCGTCCGCAATTTGATTCCCCTGACTTTAATTTAGTTGGCCAAATAATCAACTTAATTGTCGAAACATTCAGTGGCTTTTGCCTTTCTTTATTGCAATGGTTATTTATTCAAAGAGTAATTCACAATACTTTGAAGCAAACTTTAATAATGAGTTTTTCATCGGCTGCTGTACTTGGTTTACTGTATAACATTATTAAGCTGGGTAGTTATAAGGTAATAATACACAGCCAACAGTGGAATGAAGAATGGAATATGCTCGAATTCGGTGGTTGGTTGTTGTTTTCTTTAGCAACCATGTTCGTGTGGACTTCAATCTTTTTTATCATGCTTTATAACAGCAAGCTGCAAAGAGAACATGAACAATTATTAAGAGCGCAGACTTTGGCTAAAGACGCGCAACTCGAAATGTTACGTTATCAACTCAATCCACATTTTATGTTTAATACAATGAATGCGATATCGACGCTTATTTTAAAAGAAGAAAATGACACTGCGTCGGAGATGTTAGACAAATTATGTGACTTTTTCCGCCATTCATTAGAAGCAACAACACAGAGTAATAGTACGATGAAAGATGAATTGGAGTTATTGAAGCTCTATTTATCGATTGAAAAAGTTCGTTTTGGTAAACGCCTTAAAGTAAACTTTGAGGTAGATAAAGACGTACTACACTGTGTTATGCCCAATATGCTGTGCCAGCCTATTATCGAAAACGCGGTTCAGTATGCGGTAGAACCAAACAAAGAAGGTGGTGAGATCACTTTTAAGGCATATAAAAGCGACGAGTGTTTAATCATTAAAATAACAGATACGGGCCAAACCGCAAAAGAATTACAAAGTAAAGGGTTTGGTATCGGTTTACAAAATACACGCTCAAGACTAGATGTGATGTTCAACGGCGAGTGCGAGGTGACTTTGACACCTAACCTAGAAAGAGGAAATACAGTGACCATGACGATGCCTTATGAGGTGAATAATGACTAAACAATTAACGGCTGTCATTGTTGATGATGAACCATTGGCTCTTGAGGGGCTCAGTCTCCGTCTGGCGAAAATTCCTGAAATAATAGTAATTGGGCAGGCTGAAAATGGTGATGATGCAATCAAACTTTGCCAAACTTTAGAGCCAGATGTGTTATTTCTTGACTTACAGCTACCAGGCCTGAATGGCATTGAAGTCGTGCAGGCGATGCAGTCAGATACCTTACCTATGATCGTCTTTGTCAGCGCTTACAGTGAATATGCTATTGAAGCATTTGAGCTTAATGCTATTGACTATGTGCTTAAGCCAGCGAATTTAGGCCGTTTGCAAAAAACGGTATCTAGAATACTTGAACGACAAAACCCCCATCAAACCGAAAAAGAAAAGTTTAAACTGCTTAATGCGCTGGGTGAGTCGTCAGGCATAGAAGTAAGTGAATTAGAAGAATGGCTTGAAACCGATGCTCCTCTTCCTACCTCAATCAGTCAAGAGATAGTGATTAAGAACAGTGATAATGAAAAAGTACTCGTCCCAGTTAAAGAAATAAAATGGGTCGATGCTGCTGGTGACTATATGTGTGTGCATACCGAAAATGATACACATGTGTTACGTATTACGATGAAGAAATTACAGTCTTTGTTAGACGAAAAACAGTTCGCACGGATTCATAAATCGACAATAGTAAATTTGAATCATGTTATAAGCATAAAGCCACTTCGAAATAACGAGAGTATTGTTACGCTCAATGATGATATAGAGTTAAAAGTCAGCAGAAATTACAGCCCTGTTCTACAAAACTACTTATGCACAAGAGTTGTTAATTGATGTTGCTATTTTGTTTTTTCTTGTTACGTTGAATTTCCCTATAAGGGGAAATAATCTTAACTTTAAAGGAATATAAAATGTCATTTATTTTAAAACACCGAGAGAAAACTGAGAAAAAGTTCCAAGAACTGCATGCAGAAGAGCTAGCTTTGATATCTGGTGGGGCTGAGCAAGCGAAGTGTTCTATGAGTACATATACAACGGGAAAAAAAGATAAAG
>Ga0114932_10000978_pt1 | contig 33627 bp, 30 predicted proteins | sample 2SBtaG_2_FD_87286 | JGI IMG/M metagenome (GOLD analysis project Ga0114932, IMG submission 87286) | Deep subsurface microbial communities from Kolumbo volcano to uncover new lineages of life (NeLLi) - 2SBTROV12_ACTIVE470 metaG | ecosystem: Environmental > Aquatic > Marine > Volcanic ...
AAAAAAAGAGCCTAGGCTCTTTTTTTATTGGCTTACTCTAAGGTAAAGTCTTGTCTATACTTAAAAATATTCTTCAATGTGCCTTACGATTATGAATCAAAAGCCGTTTATTTATGCTGATGTAAATTGTCCGTTCTGTTTTGTTTTACACGAACGGTTAAAAACTCTTAATTTGATAAACGAGGTTGAGTGGAGATTGGTCGAGCATGCGCCTTCTGCAAATGTTCAAGAGTTAAAGTATATCGATATCCTTAATGCTGAATTTAAAGCAGTGTTAGATAAAGCGCCTGACATAGAAATACACAATCCTAAATTTATGGTCAATTCCTCTATGCTGAATGAAACCCTCAATGCGGTGTCGGGAAGCTATCCAGATAAAGCCATTGAGTTCAGAGATGCTTTATACCGAGCACTATGGATAGAAAATTTAGATATATCAGACCCTACAATTTTAGATTCTTTGCTTATTAAATACGGTGTAGATGAATTTGAATTTAGCTTACAGCAGCAGGCACAGCTATTACAATGGCAATCGGACTGGGAAAATGGTGGCTTTGGAAATAAAGTTCCTGTCTTGTCTAACGAAGCTGGAGATAATATTACAGGTTTACAAAGTGAAAGTACCTTACTGTCATTTTTTAAAAATGAAGCTGTGCAACAAATTGATCAATACAGTGCCTGTAACCTTAAATTTAATGAAAAAGTCTTTATGCTTGGAGATTCGTTATCATCTCAAGTGATTTCAAGTTATTTATCTCATGCAGAATACGATTTTTATAAACTTGATTCGATAGATACTTTATTAACCAAATCGCTGATTCAAAACTGTGCCTTGTTATTGGTTGAACACCGAAGCGATCCTGACTTTGAGTTCTGTAAACAGTTTCGTGCTATGTCGCAAAGTACAACCCCTGTGATTTATTACAGTGATAAGTTAACTGATGAAATCGAGGTGCAAGGTTTTGCTGTAGGTGTATCAGACATGCTTGATGTAAGCAGACAAAAAGAGAGCCTACTTGGCAGGCTAGCCATGCATATACGTACAAAGCATCAATTAGATATCATTAGTGGTTATGCAACTCATGATGCATTAACCGGATTTTATAATCGTCGTGAAATTGAGCGTGTTTTGCAACGCAGTTGGCAAACAGCTTGCCGTTATAGCACTGAGTTGACGGTATTTCTAATCGATGTAGATGACTTAAAAAAATATAACCTTAAATATGGTTATGCAGCAGGCGACGAAGCTCTCATGACTATAGCTAACGTGTTATCGGCGGGCAGAAGCGAAGATATAGTAGGGCGCTTTTCTGGTGAGGAGTTTGTGATGATCTTACACAATACCCCAGAAAAAGAATTACTAAAAATAGCGAACCGGATACAGAGCAATATTGCATCTCGAAAAATTTGTTATAAAAGAGGTGATGATAACGAGTTTGTTACAGTCTCTATTGGTATAGCGACGACTTTAGCGACGAATACTTATAATTACACTGATTTAATTGCTTTGGCAGACAAAGCCTTAAACGAAACTAAAACGCTTGGACGAAACCAAGCGTTTAAGTTAAGGTTAGCTTAATGTGTGAGTGTGTACTTACATATATGACGATGATATAAACTCAGCGATTTGTGCTGCAAGGTTATCTGCAATCTTATCCATCGCTTTATTTTTTGCCATACTTTGATAAGAGGAAGCGGCTTTTACTTTGCTGTTGAAGTGTGCTCTTTCTTCTCCGTTCTCAACGATAGAGACAAAGGTTTGTGCAACGCTGAAATGGGTGCTGTCCTGGTTGATGTTTTGCCAATCAGTTCTAATCTTTATGGTGAAATCCGGTTTAAAAGTCGAAATTTTTAAACCCTGATCTGTGAGCGCCTTAGCTAGGTGATCTCTTAAGTTTGACTCTTTCTCGGAAGTTACCTCAAGATTGAAGCTTAAATCAGTGATCACTTCTTCAGCTTGTTTGGCTTTATAAAATATTGACTCACTCAAGATCACTTGTTGGCTTTGTAGCATAGACAAAAATTCATTCTTTTGAATTCTTTCAGCTAAAAGCTTCTTAACTCTCAGTGCCGATTTTAAACGTTGGGTTTTAGTCGGTTGGGTTAAATTTACGCCCGCTATTTGGCTATCAATACTCGAGACTTCAAGCTCGGTTTGCATAATTGCATTGGTTTTATTGAACTCAGCCAGTGCATAAATGGTATTACCTTGTTGAAACTCTTCACTAATACGTAGCCCTTGTAGCTTTAAATCAGGCACTTTTGAGCGAATTAATTCATTAAGTTTAAATTTACTACTGCCATTACTAGCTTGTTGCACAATACGGGTATCGGCAGTAATCACGACATTGAGTTGTTTTGCCAACGCAACTCGGGCAGATTCAATCGCTGTATTTTTAGCTTGCTGCAAGTCACCATAATTTTGTGCTTGACCAACACCATACACCACATTCGGTGCACTTGGAGTTTGCGTTATCCAAGCTGGAGTGATAGGCTCACTTCTAGAAGAGGTAGACTGGCAACCCGATAACATCAATAAAGATAAGCACGCAGCTATAGGGGCTCTAGAAACCAAAGCGTGAACGTTTTTGATGTTTTTGAATTTTTTTCTGTCCATTCCATACCTCCCGGTTGCTTGTCATATCAATTAATCTTAAATCTACTTGGTAAAACGTCACTCTTTGCCCGCCTTGTTCGTCAACAAATGAATTGATAGAACCCGAAAGTGCGTAATCAGCGCCTAGCTCTTGGCCCATTTCATTTTGCGTTTCTATAGAGGCATTTAGTTCTTGGTCTTTACGTTCTTCACGTATCTCATTTCGAATAGTATTGTTAGCCACGAAATCGGCTTGGCCAGTTCTTAGAATGGCACGTTTTAAATCATTTAAAAAAGTATCAACCGCAATATGTTGATGAGATTTGTTACGAACACTCTGAATGATAATAGCAGGCTTGCTGCTGTGGTATTTCAAGTGATCGCTAACCCAAGGAAAGGTGAGCATGTCATTGACCATAGCTTCGGCGACGAGTTGTGAATCCTTAGCATTCCAATTGTCAGATAGCGCAATCTCTTGATTGCTGTTTACGCGTTCAATCTTTGTACTTTGACAACCTGAAAGTAATAAAGTGCCAGAAAGTAAAAGACCAGAGTAGGTTAAAAAGTTTTTTGTTCTCTGCATTGTGTTTTCCATTTATAGAGGATTAACCGTTGGTGTAGTATTTAAAAAAGTACGTGTATGCCAAACAGTCATTGAACCTTGTACTTCTATGTTAGCCGATTCTTGTATCACTCGTCCCGAGTTTAGGGTGGTTTTTATTGTTAAATTTTGTAGCCCTGGTTCAACAGAAAGCTGGGCTAGCCTGATTTGCGCAGGCAATGATTGCCATTGTCTTGTGTCAGCCGATGCAGTTATTGCGTTCACGGCGGTTGAAGCAATCTTCACAAAGCTTCCTAAAAGATTGTTTTGATCCGCTCCTGCTACTTGCATAGCTTTTCGAGCGGTTAAGGCTTTGACTATTTCTCGCGTAAATGCGATGCGAATTTCAGACTGTGCATCAATTAGTGCTTTTTGTAAGGCCAGTTGACTAATTGAATGAAACTGTTCAAGGTCAGCTAATTTTTTATCGCCTTGCCAAACTTCAGTTTTACGAATTGGCAATTTGGGTGGGGCTAGGTAACTTACTGAGATTCTACCCCCATATTCAAGGGCATCAATTAAACCTATATCTTCAGCTTCATCCCATAAAGGACCTAAAGGAATACGCTTAGTCATGGTCCCTAAAAGTACATCGCTAATATCACCGAGTATGTAATTTTGCATCAGATCAAACAAGCTAGTATCAGCATATAGCATTTGAAACCAAAGTCGTTGTTCACGTTTCTCTTGTTCTGAGCCAATAAAAATAGGGTACAGAACTAAGGCTTTTGATCGTGCTTCGGCTCTAAGCATAAAGTTTAACTGCTTTTTTTCTGGTGCAATCCCTAAGTTTTGAATAATTGTAACCTGCGTACCCCCGGGGACTTCAAGAGAAGGGTGTTTATTTAGTAGGGTTTTAAGCTCTGTGCGATATCCACCTGCTAATTTCATCGTCCTCGCTAAGTTTTGTAAGGCGAGCTTTTCGGTGATGTCAGTTAACCCATATTGCTTAGTAAAGCCATTTTCATATGCATTAGCAGCCCTTTGATACTGCAATCGAGCAGCATCTAAATTACTATTTTGTTCATTTAGCAAACCACTGAATAAATGAATAAAAGCATCATCTTTGTACTCAATGTTTTGTAACAGAGTTTCAGGCGCTGCGATTGGTTTTAAAATGTCATAAATGATGTTGGTCAAAGAGTTGTCATCTTTTTCCTGTGGTTTGTCGTAACCACCAGTTTCAGTCTTTAAGTTCTCCATGTAAACATCAAGCTGTCGCATTTCGACTTGGCCAGAGTCTAAATAAGTTTTGCGCATACTTGGGTTAAGTTGAGCGAGTGAATTAAAGTTCAAAGCTTTCAGATAATGTATCAGGGGTAAATAATAGTTTTTGCCTTCATAGGTGGCAAAACTGGGTCCGCTTAAAATTGCTAGAGCTTGTTCTGATACGCTAATCGTGTAAAACGACTCGATATGTGACTTCGCTCTTTCAAGATGCTGATTACTTTTTAAGTAGTCTTTTTCTAGATGAAGGATGGTTGCTAACTCAAGCTCGTACAGTAGCCTATCTCTGCCAGCTGCGGAATAGTTTTGATTAATGGTTTGCTTTGCTTGATTAAATTGCCCTTGTTCTATTTGTAGGATGGCGCTTTTATTAGCATGAAGGGTATTACAACCCGATAGAAGTATAAGCATCAGGCAGCAAACACAAATTTGTTTTAATTGGAAAAAATGAAACACCTTCAAAGACACATCCTTTGCACTGAAAATAAATAAGGAATATAGTAACTTATAACCTAGTAAGTTAAAGAAAAATAGTAATATTTAAAAGTGTAAAATTGTTAAAAGGTGTTTTTACACTTTATTACTGTTTAGCTTGATTAACTTTGCTACAGTAACTCTATCATTGCTTTAGGCTATAAAGGAAAAAAAGATGAAAGTTAAACCACTAATTGCATCAGTATTCGTAGCAGGTATGCTATCAGCGTGTAGTTCAACATCAGACAGCACGGCATCAAGTTCTCGTGTAAATGTGCCTGATTGGGTTTTAAACCCTGTTGTTGAGAATGGTATTGCAGCTGCTGATTGTATCAAGTATTCAGGTAATATCTCAATAGATCAAAAAATGGCAGTTGCAAATGCGCGTTTGGCATTGGCACAACAGATTGAGACACGTATCGAGGGTTTAGACAAAACTTTTGCTAACCGTGTTGATGCAAATGATAAAACAACTGTGGGCTCAACTTTTAGTTCTGTCTCTAAGCAGTTAACTAAACAAACTTTACGTGGCTCTCGTGTAGTTAAAGCAGATATTGTTGACATTGCAGGTAAAGATTATTTTTGTGCATTGACGACACTTTCTCCTGAGTTAACAAAAACACTTTTCCAAGATTTAGTTAAAGAAACTAAGCAAAAAATCGACCCTCAAGATGAACAATTCTTATATCAAGAATTTAAAGCGTTCAAAGCAGAGCAGGATCTAGAAAAGGAAATCGAAAGATTAACAAACTAAAGTATTTCTAAGCGCATCAATCGATGCGCTTTTTTGTCATTGAGGACAAGTAAATGAAACGTCAATTCATGCTATTAGTAGCATCTCCCATTTTAGCACTGCATGTTCAAGCTACACCTTCTAATCTTTATACTGAACTCGATAAAGCCATGCAGTCATGGCAGGCAGAGCAAAACTCAACACAAACAAATAACTTAACCGAATTTGAGGTGTTTAAGCAGCAACACTTAAAAGACTTTAACCGTTACGTTGAAACGCAAATGGCGGAGTATGACAAGTTCAGGGATCAGCTTTTAAAAACTTGGGGTGATGCGCAAGTAACAAACCAAAATCAGTTTGTAAGTTATTCTGATGATGATTTAGCCAGGTTGAATGTTGATTTTGAGAAAAATACTTTAACTTTGAGTGTTAAACATAAGGCCGGTACTGCTCCTAAAGAACATGACGTAAAGGCTTTATTTCAGCAATTTCTTCGTTCTGAACAAGCGCTATTGCAAGAGTTTTATAACCACGCACCTTCATCTTCAGATGAACGAAATTTTAAACAAGCCGACACCATAAAGGTTGATAAAAAATCCCAAGCCGAAGCATTGAAAAAGGCACTACAAGAGATAAAGAAACAAACGCGTCTTCAGCAACAAGCCCTTGATAAAAAGTATGATGAACAACTTGTGAATGAGAGTGGTAATGAGCAATCGCTCAAGTCTTTAGCAAAAGATAAAGCAGCCTTAAAACAGTTAGAACAAAAACGACTGCTTAATCTTAAAAAAAGTGTGCCTGAAATTATCACTGAGGCACCAAAGAATACGCTGATTACTGAATTTGTAATCACTTTGCCTAAAAGCAATCAAGTATCAAAGCGTGCAGAAAAGTATCTTGCGTCTATAAAAAAGCAAAGTAAACGATTTGAATTACCTCCATCGACTATATTGGCCGTTATGCATACTGAAAGCCATTTTAATCCGATGGCAAAATCACATATTCCTGCTTTTGGATTAATGCAAGTTGTGCCTACAAGTGCGGGTATCGATGTAAATCGATTCTTGTATGATATTGATGCACCAATGTCAGCACCATATTTATATGTTTCTGATAATAATATAGAAGCAGGTTCAGCCTATTTGCATTTGCTTGATAAACGTTATTTAAAGCACATCTCTGATCCATTGAGCAGAAAGTACTGCATGATAGCAGCTTATAACACTGGTGCTGGGAATGTAGCAAGGGCTTTTAATAGCGATGGCTCTAGAAATATTCGTAATGCGAGTAAAGTCATCAATACTATGTCTCCTGAGCGTGTTTTAGAAGTATTAAGCGCAAATTTACCTTATGACGAAACTAGAAAGTATATTCATAAGGTGCTTGATAAAGAGAAGCTATACACAGTCGATAGGCTCTAGTTTTTGAAGAAAACAAAAAAACGAAAAAGGCTGCATTTGCAGCCTTTTTTGTTAGTAGATATAAACACCTAGTCAACTTGAGCAGGAGAGGCCATTTCGGCACTTGATCTCGCCATTGGCGCTTTTGAACCAGCAGACATACCTGAGTTATTGGTAGGTGTTCGTTGGTCCAAAGGCATAGCGGCTGGCATTTCAAATACTTCAATTTCATCACTGCTTTGTGCTTTCGTCATTGGCGCTGATGCATTCGAATGATAACGAACGCGAGGTAGCGCTGACAAAGCGTTAACAGCTTTAGGTGTTTCAATGACTTCAACAGCCTTTTCTACTTTAGGTGCTTCAGCTACTTCAGTAGTTTCTTCTGTTTTAGATGCTTCAGCTACTTCAGTAGTTTCTTCTGCTTTAGGTGCTTCAGCTACTTCAGCAGTTTCGTCTGTTTTAGATGCTTCAGCTACTTCAGTAGTTTCTTCTGCTTTAGGTGCTTCAGCTTCTTCAGGAGTTTCCTCTGCTTTAGGTGCTTCAGCTACTTCAGCAGTTTCTTCTGTTTTAGATGCTTCAGCTACTTCAGCAGTTTCTTCTGTTTTAGATGCTTCAGCTACTTCAGTAGTTTCTTCTGCTTTAGGTGCTTCAGCTACTTCAGGAGTTTCCTCTGCGTTAGGTGCTTCAGCTACTTCAGTAGTTTCCTCTGCTTTTGGTGCTTCAGCTACTTCAGTAGTTACTTCTGCGTTCGGAGCTTCAGCAACTTCAGTAGTTACTTCTACTTTAGGTGCTTCAGCTGCTTCAGTAGTTTCTTCTACTTTATGTGCATCAACAACTTCATCTGTTACCTGCTTAGCTTTCAGCTCAGCTTCATATTCGGCTGCAGCCTGGTCTGCTACAGGAACGAATGTTGGCGCTTGCTCTTTTTCTGTTGATTCAGGTTTTCTTCTGCGCTGCCCAGCTGCACGTAGGTGGCGAGGGGAGCGACGAGAACGTGTTCTCGGTGCTTCTTCAATTTGCTCAACAGATTCAGCAGTCACTTCAGGCAGTACTGGAATAACTTCTTCTGAAGTAGCTTCTGCCGATTTTTGCTCTGGTTGAGCAACTTTTTTCGGCTTATCAGCGATTTTTGTTTCAGAGCGAGCAGTTTTTTCTTCAGATTGAGTTCTTACTAGGGGTTTCTCTACAGAAACAGCAGCATTTTCAGACTCCGAAGTTACAGCTGTATTGTTATTATCTTGGTTTTCAGTAGCAGCTTCTTGATCAGCAATGCGAACTTTCTTGCGAAGGTTGCGACGTTGTCGTCTCGGTTTTACGCGAACTTCGTTATTTGCAGTCTCTTCGTTGGTAGTTTGTTGCTTTTCATCAACGTCTTTATTCGAACGATTGTCTGGACGACGACGCGTATTTTGACGACGGCGTTTGTTGCGGTTTTCCTGACCTTCTTTTTTCTCTTTTTGGTCTTTGCTTTCAGAACTGTCTTTAACTTGAACATCATCACGTTTTTTGTGATTGCGACGCTTCTGCTGATTACGGCGGCGATTATCATTATTTCGGCGTGGTTTACGTTCTTGGTTTTTGTTTTCAGTTTCTTTCTTTTCAGGCTCTTCCTCTGATGAAAACAAACCTTTTAACCAGTTACCTATGCGCGTTAATAAGCCTTCAGACTTCACCTCTTCTGATTTAGGAGCAACTGCTGCAGGCTGAGGTGCAGGCGCTGGCGAAGATGGCATAACGACACCTTTAAGCACAGGCTCTTCTCTTGAAGTTGTACTTACAGCAACTTCGATTACTTCTGGTTCAGGTGTTACAATTTGCTCATAACTTGCAGTCTCTGGTGTTTCATCTTTGCGCAAACGAACCACTTCATAGTGAGGTGTGTCTAAATGTTGGTTTGGAATGATGAATACATTACAGTTATGTCGTTTCTCAATACGATGAACAGACTTTCGCTTTTCATTAAGAAGGTAAGCTGCAACAGCTACAGGCACTTGAGCATTGACTTGCGCAGTATTCTCTTTAATCGCTTCTTCTTCAATTAGACGTAGGATAGAAAGGGCGATAGATTCGTTTGAGCGGATAGTACCTTGGCCGCTACAGCGTGGGCATGAGTGCTGGCTCGCTTCACCTAATGAAGGACGAAGACGTTGGCGAGACATTTCAAGTAAACCAAAGCGAGAAATCTTACCAATTTGTACGCGGGCTCGGTCAGGGCGTACAGCTTCTTTTAGACGGTTTTCAACTTCACGTTGATGACGTGGTGGAGTCATATCGATGAAATCAATAACAATTAGACCACCTAAATCACGCAAACGTAATTGACGAGCAATCTCATCAGCTGCCTCAAGGTTCGTGTTTAATGCAGTTTCTTCAATGTCGCCACCTTTAGTCGCCTTTGAAGAGTTGATGTCGATTGAAGTCAGAGCTTCAGTTGGGTCAATGACAATTGAACCGCCAGATGGCAGTCGCACTTCACGTTGAAAAGCAGATTCAATTTGGCTTTCAATTTGATAATGCGTAAATAGTGGAACGTCGTTTTGATAAAGCTTAACACGGTTGATGAAATCAGGGCGGAAGCGTTCGATATGTGCTTTTGCTTCTTCAAAAACACGGGCTTTATCAATTAGAATTTCACCAATGTCGCGACGTAAATAATCACGAATTGCGCGGAAAATTACATTACTTTCTTGGTGAATTAAGAATGGTGCTTTATCGCTGTCGGCAGCTTGCTGGATAGCATCCCAATGAACAAGAAGTGCTTTTAAATCATACTCTAGTTCTTCGAAAGATTTACCAACGCCGGCAGTACGAACAATAAGTCCCATGCCTTTTGGTAAATCTAATCGGCTTAACGCTTCTTTTAGTTGAATTCGCTCATCACCTTCAATACGACGAGAGATGCCACCTGCACGAGGGTTATTCGGCATTAGAACCAGGTAACTACCTGCAACACTGATGAAAGTTGTTAAAGCAGCCCCTTTTTGGCCTCGCTCTTCTTTATCAACCTGAACAATTACTTCTTGACCTTCTTTGATAACATCTTTGATGTTAGGGCGGCCATTAAATGTATAACCTTCTGGGAAGTAAGTTTTAGCGATTTCTTTAAGAGGAAGAAAACCGTGTCTTTCCGCACCATAATCAACAAATGCGGCTTCTAAAGATGGTTCGATTCGGGTAATTTTGCCTTTGTAAATATTGGCTTTTTTCTGTTCGTGGCCAGGACTTTCGATATCTAAGTCATATAATTTCTGACCGTCAACCAGTGCGACGCGCATTTCTTCTTGCTGCGTAGCATTGATCAGCATACGTTTCATATTGTTAACTCTACTTTCAAATTAAGTCGAGTCTGATGTGCAAAGTGTGGACCTGACGAGTGCCCCATATTAAATGATGCAGTCTCACGACTGGAGTCAATGGAATGTTCTTTCAACTTATTTTTTAAGCACACGGTGACGGTGATCACTACCAGTTTGTTCGCACGGTAAGGTCGCTTCTTAGTGAATAAGTTTTATCTCGTTTTTGGCTTTTACTTACGCAATCAGACATTTATTTCTATTTTTGCTTTCTTTTTAATCATGCTTAGCCTTCACTGCGATCTGTTACGCGCATCGAAGTGAGCTAAAGGCACGTGTTATTCAGGTGACAAAAGCTTTGGAAATCCAAGCTGCTATCTGTATGATCATCACCCATGATGTGCATCACGATTATTGTCTTTGCGATAAAAAGCAGTTTCGCAAAAAATTGCTCGTCGATTATCCCATTAATAACGTCGTGATAGCAACTAAATTATTACTCAAATCAGTGATTAGGCAATGTCAGAAAAATCTCCTTTAAAAGTCAGCTTTGTAACCGTAACTGAAGATCAGCAAGGTCAGAGAATTGATAACTTCTTAGTGACCCATTTGAAGGGGGTGCCTAAGAGTGCAATTTATAAGATTCTTCGTAAGGGAGAGGTAAGAGTTAATAAGAAGCGCGTTAAGCCTGTTTATAAATTACAAATGGAGGACTTAATTCGCATTCCGCCAATAAAAGTGGCTGAGCGAGAAGAGTTTGTTCCAAAAAACCTAGATAAGATATCTGCCTTAGAACAGGCAATCTTATTTGAAGATCAATACCTCATCGTGATCAATAAGCCTTCAGGTATGGCTGTGCATGGCGGCAGTGGTTTGAGTTATGGGTTAATTGAAGCGTTACGCGTTTTAAGGCCCCAAGAGAAGAACCTAGAGCTGGTGCATCGTTTAGATAGAGATACATCAGGTTGTCTCTTAATTTCAAAGAAACGTTCCATATTGAAAGGGCTACACGAGCAGCTCCGTGAAAAAACCATGGAGAAAAACTACTGGGCATTAGTGGTAGGAGAGTGGGCGGCAAAAATTAAAAATGTCACCGAACCACTTCGAAAAAACACTTTGCAGTCAGGTGAACGTGTTGTTCGAGTAGATGAAGAACAAGGCAAGGCATCACACACTCGCTTTAGGGTACTTGAGCGTTTTGATGGTTGTACGTTGGTACAAGCATCTCCAGTGACAGGCCGAACTCACCAAATTCGTGTTCACACCCAATGTAAAGGCCACCCTATTGCGTGTGATGATAAGTATGGCGATCAAGTTTTTGATAGCCGTATGAGAGAAATGGGACTGAGCCGCCTATTCTTACACGCCCATGATCTTCGCTTTTTGCACCCAAAGCATGAGACAACCATGCATGTTGAGGCACCACTAGATAGAGCATTAAATAATGCTTTAAAAACATTAAGAGCAAAGTAATGCAGTACAAGCTTGTTATTTTTGACTGGGACGGCACTTTAATGGATTCAGTGCCAAAAATAGTGAATGTTTTAAAACTTGCAGCCAAGCACTGTGATGCGGTAATTCCGAGTGAAGATGATGCCAAATCTATTATCGGCTTATCTCTGCCGAGCGCTATTGCAAAGTTGTTTCCAAATGATGAAGACAAGTGGGCAGCGCTAGCACAAACTTATAAAACAGTTTACAAAGAAGAAGATGATACGCCCACGCCTTTATTTTCAGGTGCGAATGAGTTACTAGACGCTTTAGCAGCGAGTCAAGTGCAATTGGCAGTTGCGACCGGAAAATCTCGTACAGGGTTAAACCGCTTAATGGCTGAATCATCGACAGAAGATTTCTTTGTTACCACTAAAACGGCTGATGAAGCACAGTCGAAGCCAAGTCCTGATATGCTAAATCAGATTTTAGCAATTACAGGTGTTGCAGCTGAAAATGCTATTATGATTGGTGATTCATTATTAGATATAGAAATGGCCAAGCAAGCAGGTGTAGCTGCAGTTGGTTTAACTCATGGTGCAGCAACTCGTGCAGCGCTTGAGCAGAGCCAAGCGCTGGTAGTGTTAGACAATCTAGCTGAATTACATGCTTTTCTGCTGACTGAGTAACACATCGACGTCAAAGCGAGCTAACAACTCGGTTAATCTTATTAAAGGCAGCCCAATTAATGAATTTGGATCGCTGCCTACTAATTTTTCGAATAAACAAATCCCTAATCCTTCGCTTTTAAAGCTTCCAGCACATTGATAGGGTGTTTCAGCATCACAATATGCCTCAATTTGTGCGAGCGTTAATTTTTTAAAATGAACGTTGAATGGTTCAACAAGGATTTCATGCCTGTCAGTAGCCATATCATAAAGACACAATCCGGTTAAGAATTTCACTTTATTTCCACTAAAGCTTTGCAGCTGTTTGATGGCATTTTCTTTTGTATGAGGTTTGCCAAGTATTTTACCGTCGTGAACAGCTACTTGATCTGAGCCAATCACCAAGCCTTCGCAAAAATTTTCATGGGCTGACTTTGCCTTTAATAAACTTAACCTTGCAACCAAATCTTCCGGTGACTCATTATATAAATGACTTTCATCAACATCAGGCGAAAACGATGAGAAAGGAAGGTTTAATTTTTTTAAAATTTGCTGCCTAAATGGCGAGCTAGACGCTAAAATAAGAGGAGTTTTCATAAACACTTAGTTGTCAAAATACCAGTGGTGCTAGAATAGGGCGCAATAGAGCGAAAAACAAAGGAAACTTTGATTTTTATTTTGACTAAAACATTAACTATCTATATGATGCAGCCCCTATGCAAAAGGTGAAAATTCCCATCACTCTTGATCCTTGCAGAGCAGCTCAACGCAGACTCAGTTATAACGGCGTTGTTCAGCTTGAAGAACTTTCTCGATTAGAGCAAGTTGTGCAAGATCAAACTGGTGAAATAGCGGTAGACATTCATTGCAGTAATGATGAGCAAGGGTTGGTTGTAATTCGGGGTTCTTTCCGTGCACACCTGACTGTTATTTGTCAGCGTTGTAATGGAGATTTAGGGTTGGATTTGGAACATGACTTTGCTTATTCACCGGTTAAAGCTGGTGATGAGTCGGACCATCTTCCTGATTGTTACGATGTGGTTGAACTAGATGAAGAAGGTGAAATAAATCTTCGTCAACTTATAGAAGACGAGCTTATTTTAGCTATTCCTATAGTGCCAACACACGACGAAGCATCTTGCGCTTATTCCGAAGAGCCTACGAGCTTTGGTGAAGTAGTTGCAACAGAGAGCAAACCAAATCCATTTGAAATTTTAAAACAACTTAAGAAAGATTCTTAGGAGAAGGCTAATGGCTGTACAAAAAAGCAAAAAGTCTCGTGCAAGACGTGGCATGCGCCGTTCACACGACGCAATCAGTGGACCAGCTCTAACTGTAGATCAGGTTTCTGGTGAGACTCATCTTCGTCACCACGTGACTGCTGATGGTTACTACAAAGGCGAAAAAGTAATTTCTAAATAAAGATTGCTTTTATGCTGACTCATCTAACCATTGCGTTAGATATGATGGGGGGCGATTATGGCCCCCGTTCATCTATTCCAGCTGCCATTTCTGCAGCGAACAAATACCCCTATCTTACATTGCTCCTTTGCGGCGATGAGAAATCCATTTCTGACGCTTTAAAGAGACACAAAGCAGACACTCACCCTAGATTGATAATTAAGCATTGTAGTGAAGTCGTTTCTAATAATTGCGAACCTGCACAAGCACTTCGAAATAAAAAAGATTCTTCAATGCGTATTGCCCTGGACTTAGTAAAAAACAAACAAGCACAAGCGTGTGTGAGTTCAGGCAACACTGGTGCGCTGTTACTGATTGCACATTTTGTGTTGAAAATGTTACCAGGCATTAAACGACCGGCGCTCATTTCAGCTGTGCCTACAGAAAAAAAACAACCTGTATATTTACTGGATCTTGGCGCAAACGTGCATTGTGATGCACAGACGTTATTTCAATTTGGCATTATGGGTAGCATAGTTGCCGGCGAGACCTGTAAAGGTGATAGACCAAAAGTATGTTTGCTAAACATTGGCTCCGAAGATATCAAAGGCAATGACACGATTAAACAAGCCGCAATTATGATGAAGGCAACACCTCATATCAACTACACAGGGTTTTGTGAAGGCAGTGATATGTTTTCAGGAAAGGCCGATGTGGTCGTTTGTGAGGGATTTGTCGGTAATGTTGCTCTGAAAACATGCGAAGGTATTGCTAAACTTATTATGCATAAGTTTACAAAAGCGTTGAAAAAACGTTTTTTTTACCGATTATTAGCTGTATTACTCAGCCCAATCATAAAAAAACTGTATAGAAAGGTGAACCCCGACCAGTATAACGGCGCAAGTCTGGTAGGATTGCGTGGTATTGTTGTGAAAAGTCACGGAAATGCTTCGAACAAGGCGTTTCTTGCCGCAATTGAAGAAGCTATCAGGGAAGTTGAAAAACAGGTTCCTGAAAAAATAGAAGCGACCTTTGATCAAATTGCATTAGATAAAGAACACTCGCCATCGTCCCCCGAAAATTAATGACATGGGGTGAGGGTGGCATAACTATTATTAAAAAGAGCATTATATGTCACAGAAAATTGCACTTTTATTCCCAGGTCAAGGCTCACAAGCTGTAGGTATGCTTGCAGAGTTACTTGAATCATCAGAAATTGTAAAAGCAACGTTTGCAGAAGCATCAGAAGCGCTTGGTTATGATTTAGAGAATTTAGTTCTAAGTGGTCCTGCTGAAGAACTAAATCAAACTCATCGTACACAACCAGCACTATTAACTGCGAGTGTTGCTGTTTATCGCGAATGGCTTGCTAGCAATGCAGAAGTAGAGACTGTGCTTGCTGGTCACAGCTTAGGTGAGTACTCAGCATTGGTGTGTGCTGGTGTGTTAAGCCTAGCTGAAGCTGTAAAACTGGTTGAGAGTCGTGGCCTTTACATGCAAGAAGCTGTACCAGCAGGCGTGGGTTCAATGGCTGCTATCATTGGTCTTGATGATGAGAAGATCCAAGCGATTTGTGTCGAACTTTCGGGTGAACAAATTGTTGCACCAGTTAACTATAACTCTCCTGGCCAGGTAGTTATTGCAGGCCACAAAGAAGCGGTTGAAAAAGCGTCTGAAGCTTGTAAAGAAGCAGGTGCTAAACGCGCACTTCCATTAGCTGTTAGTGTACCTTCTCACTGTGAATTAATGAAGCCTGCAGCGGAAAAACTGGCTGCTGATTTAGAAGCTTTGGCATTCAATGCACCGAAATCAAGCTTAATAAATAATGTTGATGTTGCTATGGAAACAGATGCAACATCAATTAAAGATGCCTTAGTTCGCCAGCTTTATAGCCCAGTGCGTTGGACAGAAACAATCCAAGAACTTGCGAAGCTTGGTATTACACAAACTTATGAATTTGGCCCAGGTAAAGTACTGAGTGGTCTAGTTAAGCGAATTGATAGATCAATTTCTTGTGCATCAGTAAATGATGCAGCTTCAATTGAATCTGCTAAATAAGAAGAGATAAAGAATGAGCAATCTATTTTCATTAGAAGGTAAAATTGTTTTGGTAACAGGTGCAAGCCGAGGTATTGGTAAATCTGTTGCTAATGCACTAGTAGCACAAGGTGCAATCGTTGCTGGTACTGCGACGAGCGAGTCTGGTGCTGAAAGAATAAGTGAATATTTAGGCCAAAATGGTAAAGGTTACGCGCTAAACGTGACTGATGCCGATTCAATCGCAGCAACGTTAGCGGCTATTAAAGTAGACTTTGGCGATATTGACGTGCTTGTTAATAATGCAGGTATCACACGTGATAACCTACTTATGCGTATGAAAGACGATGAGTGGAACGATATCATCGATACTAATTTAAGTTCTATATACCGCCTTTCTAAAGCGGTTCTTCGTCCGATGATGAAGAAAAAAACAGGTCGTATCATTAACATTGGTTCTGTCGTAGGCACCATGGGTAATGCGGGTCAAGCAAATTACGCAGCTGCGAAGGCAGGTGTAATTGGTTTTTCTAAATCTTTAGCGCGTGAAGTGGCTTCTCGCGGTATTACAGTAAACGTTGTGGCTCCAGGTTTCATTCAAACTGACATGACTGACGAGCTGACTGACGAGCAAAAAGCAGCAACACTTGCTAACGTGCCTGCAGGTCGTTTAGGCCAGCCTGAAGAGATCGCAGCTGCAGTATGTTATTTAGCCTCTGATGCGGCTGCGTACGTATCTGGTGAGACTTTGCATGTAAATGGTGCGATGTACATGGTTTAATTGCTTTAGATCATAAAAAACATTGAGTTAATTTTTTATGATCTTGCTGCAAACTTACTTGAAATTGCTATTAAAATAAGCGATAAAAGTATAAATTAATTTATAACAGGTTTGACCAGATCAAAATATCTGAGCAAATCCTTGAAACCCAGAATTATGCGCCGTACACTACGCCGCAATCTGAAAATAACGCAAATGCGTTTTAATAAAGGAAAGAAGAATGAGCGATATCCAAGAACGCGTAACGAAAATCATTGTTGAGCAACTAGGTGTTAAAGAAGAAGAAGTTAAAAACGAAGCGTCTTTCGTAGATGACTTAGGTGCTGACTCTCTAGACACTGTTGAGCTAGTAATGGCTCTAGAAGAAGAGTTCGATACTGAGATCCCTGATGAAGAAGCTGAGAAAATCACTACTGTTCAAGCAGCGATCGACTACGTTACTGCTCACGCTGAGTAATAAAACGTATCACTCAGGGCAGCATTAGCTGCCCTTAGTCTTTTCTACCCCCTCATAAAAACAATCAATCCCTTTTGGAGGAAACCGTGGCTAAACGTCGAGTCGTAGTAACTGGCTTAGGTATGTTGACGCCGCTAGGAAATGATGTTGCATCAACCTGGCAAGGCTTACTAGAAGGCCAAAGTGGCATTTCTAATATCACGCACTTTGATACCACAAACTTTGGAACTAAATTCGCAGGCTTGATTAACGATTTTGATGTTACTGAGCACATGCCTAAGAAAGAAGCCAAAAAAATGGACTTATTCATCCAATATGGCGTTGCAGCAGGGGTTCAAGCTTTAAAAGACTCTGGTCTTGAAATCACCGATGAAAATGCAGCACGTGTAGGTGTAGCTGTTGGCTCAGGTATCGGTGGTTTGACTTTAATTGAAGAAAACCACGTAAAACTGCTCAATAGTGGCCCACGTAAGCTGTCACCGTTTTATGTGCCTTCGACAATCATTAATATGATCTCTGGTCACTTGTCTATCATGCATGGTTTGAGAGGCCCAAATATTTCAATCGTAACTGCCTGTACTACAGGTTTGCATAATATTGGCCACGCTGCGCGCATGATTGCCTACGGTGATGCAGATGCGATGGTTGCAGGCGGTGCAGAAAAAGCATCTACACCAATTGGTATGGGTGGTTTCAGTGCAGCCCGTGCACTTTCAACACGCAATGATGACCCACAAGCTGCGTCTCGCCCTTGGGACAAAGACCGTGATGGTTTTGTATTAGCCGATGGTGCGGGTGTGATGGTACTTGAAGAGTATGAACATGCTAAAGCGCGCGGTGCAAAAATCTATGCCGAGCTAGTTGGCTTTGGTATGAGTGGCGATGCATTCCATATGACGTCACCGCCTGAAGATGGCTCAGGTGCGGCGCTGGCGATGGAAAATGCGCTTAAAGATGCGGGTGTTAACGCTGAAGAAGTCGGTTATATCAACGCACACGGTACTTCAACGTATGCGGGAGATAAAGCTGAAACACAAGCGGTTAAGTCTATCTTTGGTGCAGCAGCAGATAAGGTTATGGTTGGTTCGTCTAAATCAATGATGGGTCACCTTTTAGGGGCTGCTGGCTCTGTAGAGTCAATTATCACTGCTCTATCTTTACATGATCAAAAAGTATCACCGACAATTAACTTAGATAATCCAGATGAAGGGTGTGATCTTGATTATATTGCTCACACAGGCCGTGATGCAAAATTAGAGTTCGCCTTATGCAATTCATTTGGTTTTGGTGGAACCAATGGCTCGTTGCTATTTAAAAAGGTATAATCGTTAAATATGGCGACAAACTACTAAAGAAAGCCTGGCAATGCCGGGCTTTTTTGTGATCATAATGAGCTTAAAAATAACAACCACAATCACACCTCAAGACCGCGGCTTTCAATATGGCGATGGCTTTTTTACTACAGCAGCCATCCAATCAGGCAAAGTACAACACTGGCATTTACATCTCACACGTCTTAAGTCATGTGCTGAAGCCCTATATTTCCCAAAGATTAATTGGCAACATTTGCAACTCGAGTGTGATAAGTATGCGACTGAACATGAATTAGCGGTATTAAAAGTGGTTATTACCAGAGGTGAGGGAGGACGTGGCTACCAAGCGCCTGAAGAACCCAACCTCAATGCTCTTATTTCTGTAATGCCCTTTCCAACACATTACGCTGAATGGCAGGCTAAGGGGATCAAGGTAAGCACTTCAAACGTAAAACTTGGTCATCAGCCATTGTTGGCTGGATTAAAAACATTGAATAGACTCGAGCAAGTGCTAATCAAACAAGATGCCAAGCAGTTTACTGATTGCCATGATGTGGTAGTGTTAGATATTAATAACCAAGTGATTGAAACATCGGCAGGAAATTTAATCGGTTTCAAAAATGGTGAGCTTTTTACACCTAAGCTATTAAAAGCAGGAATAAAAGGTGTTTACCTAAGTGCATTGCAGCAAGTAAATACCCTCATCGAAGTAGAAGAGAATATCGGTTTTTGGACTGATATGGACGCGTTGTTCACATGTAATAGTTTGATGGAGTTAGTACCAATTATCCAATTAGATACAAAACAGTTTGAGCTTGATGCAGCCTTAATTATCAGACAGACTTTACTGAGCACCTTACATGCTTAAGAAAATAGCCGCAGCCTTTGTGCTGTTGATGTTAATCGCTGGCATACTAATTCAACAGCAAATAACACAGTTCAAGCAGTTACAATTGATAAGCATTCCTGAGCTGTTTGAGGTGAAACCTGGAACAGGTGTTTATCGGCTTTGCCATGATTGGTTAGCGAAAGGATATATTGATTCGTGTTTTGCACTGCAAGTATATGCCAAGTTATATCCTGTTAATACTGCGCTGAAAACAGGTTTATATGAACTGCAAAATTTAACTGTGTTAGAGGCCATTGACAAAATTCACCAAGGACAACAAAAACAGTTTAGTTTTACTGTGGTCGAGGGTGACACTTTAAAAATGGTTCTCAATAAGCTCAAATCGGCCGCTTTCGTCGATTACGATATTGACGAGGCAAAGCTTTCAGAAAAATTAGAAGTGGATAATTATGCGGAAGGCTGGTTATTGCCAGAAACTTATTTTTATCATGCCAATGACAGTGCATTTTCAATTGTTACGCGTGCGCATGAGGCAATGAAGACAGAACTTGCACAAGTTTGGGAAAATAGATTGACTAATTTGCCGCTACAAAATGCCTATGAGGCACTTATATTGGCATCGATCATTGAGAAAGAGACAGGTTATGCTGGAGAGCGGAAAACAATCGCTTCAGTGTTTATCAATCGATTAAATAAGAAAATGCGTTTACAAACTGATCCTACGGTAATTTATGGATTGGGGGAGCGATTTGATGGTGACATTAAACGCAAAGATTTAAAAGAGCTTACGCCTTATAATACATACAGAATAAGTGGTTTGCCGCCAACACCTATTGCCATGCCATCTAAAGAGGCAATTATTGCGGCGACTCAGCCTGATACAACTGAATATTATTATTTTGTTGCCAAAGGCAATGGCCAACACCAGTTTTCTAAAAACTTAACGGATCATAACAAGGCCGTAAGACATTATATTTTAAAGAGAAGTAATGACAGCTAAATTTATTGTGATTGAAGGCCTTGAAGGGGCAGGTAAATCAACAGCAATGCAAATTTGCCAGCAGTTTCTAGCTGACAAGCAAATTGATTTTATTAACACCCGTGAGCCGGGTGGTACGGCAATGGCTGAAGCACTTCGAACATTAGTGAAAAACCAGTATGAAGAAGAAGTGGCTGGTGAGACTGAGCTACTTATTATGTACGCTGCACGCGCGCAGTTACTGCATAATGTGATCAGACCTAGCCTTGCTGCCAACAAGTGGGTACTGGGTGACAGGCATGACATGTCTTCTCAAGCTTACCAAGGGGGTGGCAGAGGTTTACCTCAAACGACATTGGATAGTCTCTCTGATATTGTTTTACAAGGTTTGAAGCCAGATCTTACCTTGTATCTCGATATACCTCCCGATGTAGGGTTGTCACGCGCACGTGGGCGTGGAGAACTAGATAGAATTGAGTTAGAGGCAATTGAATTTTTTGAAAAAACTCGCGCTCGTTATTTAGCATTAGCTGAATCAGATGATAACTGCGTGGTCATAAACGCAGATCAAGCGATGGATAAAGTTCACGTTGATATTCTTGCTGCATTAGAAAACTTTTATCAGCAGGTTAATTGGTGATGATGCCCTGGTTAGAGCGCCCTTGGCTGCAGCTCAATACGAGCTTTAAAGCGGGTCGCTTTCATCATGCTCAGTTGCTTGCCGGTTTGCAAGGAGTAGGCAAGTTAGAATTAGCACAGAGACTAGCTGATGCCATCTTGTGTGAAAGTACTTCAGAGCTTTTGGCATGTGGTCAGTGTAAAAGTTGTGCTTTAATTGCAGCGCAAACTCACCCTGATAAACTGCTTGTCAGCTCTGAGGGGGCGACAATAGGTGTCGATGAAATAAGAGCAATCGCCGATTTTATCTATCATTCAGCGCAGCAAGGTGGCAACAAAGTGGTTATTGTTCACCAAACGCATAAAATGACGCATTCAGCGGCCAATGCACTACTTAAAACCCTTGAAGAGCCAAACGCAAAACGCTTTTTAATCTTAACTTGTGATGATGTTGCGCAACTGCCAGCGACCATTGTTAGTCGCTGTGCAAAGAGCAATGTAGCGGTTCAATCCCAGCAGCAAGTTGAGGCTTGGCTGACGCAGAAATTAGGTGATTACAGTGAGCTGCCATGGATTAATTTGTTTACGTCGCAGCCTTTGAAAATTAAACATTGGTTTGAAACTGGTCAAGTTGAACAAATTAACCAATTATTCCATAGTATTGAAACACTCAATCACACGACTGATGTGTCGCAATGTGTTGAGTTATTGGTAAAATCGCCAGAGCTGGTGAATGAGATGGGACGCTTTGTTCAGGTGCGGATACAACAAGCTTTATTCGATGGTGCTGAGTTCTCGAAGATTACACTAGCACAACTGGCTTTAGCTGAATTTATAAAAGATCATCAACTGATCCCAGGATTAAATTTACAATTAGCCTTACTTAAGTTATTTACAGCGTTAAAGCAGGCTTTGCAGTAGGGGGAGCACTATGCAAGTTTTACTTCTAGATTTTGAAGAGTTTGACGAGTTATATCGTTGTTATATGCCGGCATTAAAGCATGGTGGCTTGTTCGTTAAAACTAACTCCCGTTTTGATATGGGTCAACCTTTATCGTTGCGAGTGACTTTGCCAGATGCCTTAGAAGAAGATGTGATTGAAGGCAAAGTAGTATGGATAACGCCGCAAGGCGCACAAAATTCAAACCCACCTGGCGTGGGCGTTGGCTTTTCTGAGGGGAATGAAACGGTCAACGATAAAATCGTAAAATTGCTAGGGACAGCACTTAATTCAGAAAAACCCACCTACACCATGTAAGAGTAGTTATGATTGTAGATTCGCATTGCCATTTAGATAGATTAGATTTTGATAAACTTGGTTTATCGCTTCCTCAAGCATTAGATGCAGCAAGACAAAAACAGGTTGAGCATTTTTTATGTGTGAGTGTCACACTTGATCAATTCCCGAGTATGCTTGAAAAGGTTCAAGCATTTGATGATATTTCAGTCTCATGTGGCGTACACCCTCTAAACCAAGAGCAAGCACTTGATAAAGCGCTGCTATTGTCTTTGGCTCAACACAATAAAGTTGTTGCGATTGGTGAAACGGGTTTAGATTACTATTACTCAAAAGACACGTACTCAGTGCAAAAAGAGAGTTTTGTTGGACACATAGAGGTGGCCAATGAATTACAAAAACCGCTAATTATTCATACCCGAGATGCCCGAGCTGATACCATTGATTTAATGAAAGTCCATGGTGCCGATAAATGCGGTGGCGTTTTGCATTGTTTCACTGAAGATTGGGCTATGGCAAAGCAAGCACTTGATATGGGTTTTTATATTTCAATCTCAGGAATTGTGACATTTAAAAATGCGGTTGAATTAAAAGAAGTTGTGAAGCAAATTCCACTTGATAGATTGCTTATTGAAACTGACTCACCGTACCTTGCGCCGGTGCCGTATCGCGGTAAGACAAACCAGCCTGCATATGTTCAGGACGTGGCGTATTATATTGCTGATTTAAAAGACATTACATATAAAGAACTCGCAACGTCAACGACCAACAACTTCTATGATCTATTTAATTTAGCGAAGCGTAAATAATTTTTATGAAAGCTGCAAACACATCGCTTCCGGAACTTTTACTTGGGCCTATGATCCGCCGGGCTGAAAACGACTGTGTGTGTTTGCAATTCGTTACCTCAACCCCTCGGGACGTGCGTTTTGAGTTTACCGAAACAGAGGTTCAAAACGAGGTAACTGAAATACCGTTGGGTAAATATTGTTTTCTATATATAGTGAATGTAAAACCGAAAAACGCAGAGTTTATTACAGATAAAGCAATAGGCTACACGCTTTATCTTGACGATATTAAAGCCGAGTTATCAGCCTATTGTTATTCACAAGCCACCACACCTGAGTTTGTTATTCCACTAGTATTAAAGCAAGTTTTACACGGCTCTTGTCGCAATCCGCATTATCCTGTTAAAGATTCGTTGGCGACTGCAGATAATACAATTTCTGAGGCGAGATTAAATCAAGCCACCGCACCATCGTTACTATTACTCTCCGGAGACCAGATCTATGCCGATGATGTAGCTGGCCCGATGCTTCAAGCTATCCATACTGTTATTAAGCAGCTTGGTCTTTTTAAAGAAGCCAGAACAAAATATATAAATTTACCTGATAAATTATCTGAGCAATTGTTTGCAAGAACGCCGTATTTACCAAAGACACCGTGGCAAGAACGTTCAAAACGCAGCTTCGGATATTGGCTTCGCAAAGATGACCCTCATTTCACCAGTAGCCATGCGGCGAATCACCTCATTTATCTTGAAGAGTTTGTTGCTTATTATTTATTAGCGCATAGTGAAGCGTGTTGGCAATTATTCGATTTTGAAGAAGCACATTTTAAGAGTGTCAATGCGAAACAAACAACATTATATGAGTTACAAAAAACTAGTTTAAAAGGCTTTGTAAAGAGCTTACCAAAGGTTGCAAGGCTGTTTGCAAACATCTCAACCTTAATGATGTTTGACGATCATGATGTCACAGATGATTGGAATTTAACGGCTCAGTGGGAGCAAAATATTTCGTCTAACCCTGCTAGTCAGAGAATTATCAGCAATGGTTTGTTGTCTTATTGGCTATTCCAAGGGCTTGGTAACGATGCAGGCTCGAAGTCAGGAGCGCTTTTAACTCATTTCAATGCAAGTTTAAAGACGAGTGAATGGCATCTAACTAAATTTGATACGCATCTTCATCAGTTTGATAATTGGCACTATTGCCTTGAAACAACGCCAAAATTGGTTGTGCTAGATACAAGAACCCACCGTTGGCGTAATGAACAAGACTTTAACGAACCCAGTGGTTTAATGGACTGGGAAATGCTGATGTTTCTTCAAACTCAGCTTCAGCATCAAAAAGAAACAATTATAGTGTCTCCTGCGCCAGTATTTGGGGTAAAAGCCATTGAAGCAGTTCAAGCCATTTTCAATGCTTGTGGTCACCCTTTGGTGGTGGATGTTGAAAACTGGATGGCCCATGAAGGCGCAGCAAGAAAACTAATGAATATTTTTAGGCGCAGTGATACGCCGATAGAAACCATTATTTTATCTGGTGACGTACATTATTCGTTTTGTTTTTCTGTGCAAGCTCGTTTTGGGCAACACCATAATCGTATCTGGCAGTTGACCGCATCTGGCATCAAAAATGAGTTCCCTAAGACGCTATTGAAGTATTTTGATCATTTAGATTCTTTTTTATACGCAAGATGGAGCCCACTTAACTTCTTGACTAAGCGCTGGCAAATGAAAGTGACTAAACATCTCTGTCGCTCTGAGCATATGCGTTCACCTTACCTCTTATCTCATGCAGCGATTAGCCTAATCGAGCTTGAAAACAAAAAACTAGCAGGCTACTACCTATTGCATGCTGATGGCACAAAAAGCGATTTCGAACTCTAAAAACCTGTTTATTTTCTAGTGAGTTTTAATTGCTTTGCTATATTTAAAACACTTTGGTGTTTTTGATGGCAGGGTATGAGAGCGACAATTTTATCTTTTTTATTTCTGCTTTTTTTTAATCAATCGGTACTGGCAGTTCCACAGTTTACCGATACCGCGCAGATCATGCGTTCTTACGATTATAGTGCAGGTCTTACGCAAAGCTCTATCACAGCACTTGCTCAAGATCAGTTTGGTTATATTTGGGTGGGCACACAAGCGGGCTTAAATAGATTTGATGGTCATGAATTCAAACAGTTTCAACCGAAACAGCAAGATAAAAACAGCTTATCTGGTGGTTTTATCACCGATATTTGTATTAGTGGTCTAGATGTTTGGATAGGCACACATACTGGGTTAAGCCGATACAATACCCAAAATGGGCGGTTTCATTCTTTCTTGGCAAATGACTATGACGCAATAACATCTGACAGAGTTAATGATTTAACTTGTCAAAGCGCGCATGTGTTAGTGTCGACCGCCAATGGTGAAAGTTATCAAATTAATAAAAGTATGTTAGAAGTAGGTCGCTCTCCAGTAGTTGGTAATTTCATTCGCTCACCAGAGACACAAAATAATAATATTTATTATCTCACTGACAAAGGTTTAATGAAAATCAATGAGCAGCAAGAGCCTCTGTTGCTGTTTGAAGGTGAATTCAAGATGCTTAAGGTCAGGGGGCAAAGAGTATTTCTGCTGTCGAAAAGTGAAAAACTGATAGTTTATGATTTGTTATACAGCAGGGTTTTATGGTCGAAAACGTTTACTGACGTCACGAATATCACCCTCAATAACTTGTATCTTTCGACTAATGAAATACTGCTTGCGACGAATAATGGTGTCTATTTATTCCACTTTGATGGCACATTGTTGAATCATTGGTATAAACGTCAGCAAGCAAATGGCCTTCAAGATAATAATATTTTGTCCGTTATGAGAGACGACAACAATGGAATTTGGATTGGTACAGAAACCCGAGGTTTACATTTTTTTAGCCAACTCAGTGAATCGTTTGGACATGTAAGTACAGATAACTATCCAGATTCGCCTTTGACCACGCCAGACACTCGCAGCTTTGTCATCGATAAACTTGATAGAATTTGGGTAGGCACTTCAGCGGGTGTTTATGTTTTTAATGGGCAAGGGTTTATTGAGTCGCAATTTATTTATAAGGCGTTAGTTGCTATTCAAGGAAGTTTTATTACAAAATTATTTATGTATGGTAGCGATTTATGGATAGCAACGCGTGGTAATGGTGTATTTCGGTTCTCATTTGAGACAGAAACTTTAGAACATTTTAAACCCGATTTTGGCAATGGGCCGGAGTTAAGCTTTAACGACATCACTCTGTATGACGGTGTATTGTTACTTTCTTCAAGAACAATGGGTTTAATGTTCTTTAACGAAAATACGAGTAAGCTAATGCCGTATTTTGCAAGTTCACTTGATGCACCTTCTCATGTTTCTTCATTACTTGTTGTAAAAGAAGAGCTCTGGTTTGGTAGTATTGGTAATGGGTTATTCCGCTACAAAGAGGATGAACTTCAACAAATAAACACATCAGATGGTTTATTGTCAAACTTGGTTTTTATGCTTGTTCAAGATGCCTATGGCAGAATATGGGTTGCCAGTGAGCAAGGGATAACGCTTATTCATAGTGACTTCAGTATCGATCGTACTTTCACACAAAAAGAAGGATTAAGTAATACTGCAATTTGGGGCCTTATTTATGATGGATTAGGGCATGTTTGGGCTGGCACAAGTGGTGGTCTAAGTCGTATTGATATTAGTAACTTTAATGTACACAACTTTTCGCCTACTGATGGTATTCAAGACAATGAATTTAATTACAATGCAGCGTGGTTGGCACCGGATGGCCGGTTATTTGTAGGTGGCGCGAAAGGATTCAATCAATTTTATCCTCAGAAACTTGATGTAGATAACTCAGCAAGGCCTTTGTTAGTCAGCGAAATTGAACTACTGGGCGAGTCACTTAAGCCTGCAGAAGGCTCAGTATTGTCGGTTGCCCCTGAGCTGGCTGAAGGACTAGTTCTAAAGCATAACCAAGACATTATCTCTTTAAACTACTCCAGTTTAGATTATGGTGCAGAGCAAAATCAGTTTTATTATCGTGTTAAAGGTTTAAGCGAACAATGGTTAAAACTTGCAAATGGGGTAAGACAAGTAAGTCTATTAAAACTTAAACCGGGAAACTACATTGTCGAAGCTTATACCATCAACCGTTTTAATGTTGCTTCACCAGTTCATAAATTTTCCATCAGTATTGCAGCGCCTTGGTGGTGGAATGCTGGTTCTAAAACCTTTTATATTTTTTTGTTATTAACTCTCATAGCCTCAGTTGTTTATGCTCGTCAACAGCGATACAAAAGAGTTGTTCGGGACAATATAAAAATGTCAGAATTAAGGCAGCGTTTAGAGTGGTCACTTTGGGCCAGTGGAGACGAACTGTGGGATTGGCATGTTAATAGCAACAAAATATATCGGCATACAGTGTCTTCGAAAGTTGACTATGGAGATACGAGTACAGTCATGACCATAGACGATTTTGATCAATTCGTTCATCCAAAAGACTGCATATTGGTTGAAGAGACACTAAGGGAGTGCATAGAAGGTAAAACAGACAGCTATGAAATAGCTATACGAGTTAAAGATTTATTTGAACAATGGACTTGGGTGCTTGATAGAGGAAAAGTTGTCAAGCGAGACCAAAATGGCAAAGCAACGCGTATAGCAGGGGCATTAAAGGACATTGCAGAGCTAAAGAAAAATCAAGAAGCATTACAAAAGTTAAACGAGCAGTTAGAAATTAATGTGGCAATGCGTACAGATGAACTTTACAAAAAGAATCAGAAGCTAGAACAAGCCATGATGGAGCTGCAACATACGCAACAAGAGCTGATAGAAAGTGAAAAAATGGCTTCACTTGGTAGTTTGGTAGCTGGAGTCGCTCACGAGATAAACACGCCGTTAGGTGTTGCATTGACTGCACTTACATACAACCAAGAAAGTTTAACTACAATTGAATATAAGCTCGAAAATAAATCATTGAGACAGCAAGATCTAGATAATGCAATAAATGAGCAAAACCAAGGCTATGAACTGATTTTAAGAAATTTAGATAGGGCGCAAAGCCTTATTAGTAACTTCAAGCAAGTTGCTGTTGACCAATCAAGTGAACAAGCAAGAAACATCTTTATAAAATCTTACGTAAAAGAGGTTTTTGATTCATTAGTACCCTTAACAAAAGGGAAGCAAATAGAGATTGATATTGAGGGCGAAGATTTTGAATTGCACACTTATCCTGGCGCAATATATCAAATAATTACTAATTTATTGAACAATTCGATGATCCATGGTTTCGAAGGTGTTGAGTCAGGCAATATTAAAGTGTCTATATGTAGAGGTGAGGAATTTTGGCATCTAAGCTATGATGATAACGGTAAAGGAATGAATGCTGAAATCCTTAAAACAATCTTTGACCCTTTCGTTACAACTAAGCGAAATCAAGGCGGATGTGGCCTAGGCATGCATATAGTCTATAACTTGATAACGCAGCTTTTAAAAGGGGAAATCAAGTGTAACTCTTCATTAGAGGAGGGAATCACTATAAAACTTAAATTGCCTTTCGAATTTCTTTAGTATTGCCTATTTAAATTGCTCAGTATCAAATTTTCGGTTGTGTAGCATTTTAATGTGTTACCTGATTTTATATACTTAAAACACTAAAATAATATAATTACTTTGAGGTTATAGATGACTCAGCTTTTTCCAAAATCACGATTAAAATGGGCCTGCAGAAGGGGAATGCTAGAACTTGATGTACTGCTAGGACCGTTTGTCGATGACGCTTTTGATGAGTTATCTGAATCTGATAAATTAGTTTTTCAGCGCTTACTAGAAGTCGAGGATCCTGATTTATTTGCTTGGTTTATGGGCCATGAAAAGTGTCCTGATCCACAGCTAAACAAAATGGTTCAGTTCATACTTGGCCGCGTTAAGGTATAAAATTCTATTTGAAGACAACCGGCAAGACTTCAAAGTCATAGCGCTTTTCTTGTCGGTGTTAAGTTATGTCACTTTTATCGTATTTGCACACCTACTTTCTTTCTTATTTATTTGTATTGCTGCGGTTTTAGTGTTTTCATTTTTTTATAAATACACGAAAAAGAGAACACCACTTCGGGGAGCGATTTTACTTGATTGTGAAGCCAATTACATTGAAGTGCATTGTGAAAGGCCGTTGTCTGGGCAAGTTGTTTCAGCACAGCTACAGTTTTCAGTTTTAGCTATAAAAATCAGAACGATTCAAAAAAACTCCGACACCATATTCTTTGCGGCCTCTTCGTTGAGTGAAAAAGATTGGCGAAGATTGTGCCGATCTGTTTTGAACGATGACAATACCAACCCTCAAAATGACCCGAGCATTTAAGAGGATTGGTTTTGCAGATCGAGGACTGATTTAGTTTATGGTTTCAAAACAGTCGGTGTTGGGTTCTCGCTTTGTTGTGGGTAGTCGAGTGTGTAGTGTAAGCCTCGACTCTCTTTACGCTCTAATGCACTGCGAATGATTAATTCAGCAACTTGTACTAGGTTTCTAAGTTCTAACAAGTTATTACTAACTCTGAAGTTGGCATAATATTCTTGGATCTCTTGTTGCAAGAGTTCGACACGTCTTAACGCACGTTCCAAGCGTTTTGTCGAGCGAACTATGCCGACATAATCCCACATAAACAATCTTAGCTCATGCCAGTTATGGGTGATCACGACTTCTTCGTCTGAATTGCCTACTTGGCTTTCATCCCACTGATTGATTGCATCAGGCGCCTGTGAGTTTTCAAGTTTGGACAAAATATCTTTGGCTGCAGCATGTGCGAACACAATGCACTCAAGTAATGAGTTACTCGCCATACGGTTCGCGCCATGAAGACCTGTATAAGCGACTTCTCCAATCGCATATAGATTTTGTAAATCAGTCTTACCATTAAAGTCTGTCATGACACCACCACAGGTATAATGTGCAGCTGGTACAACAGGAATTGGCTCTTTTGTAATATCTAGCCCTACACTCAAACATTTTGCGTAAATGGTGGGAAAATGCTCAATGATAAAATCTTTGTCTTTGTGTGAGATGTCTAGAAAAACACAGTTGGCGCCTAAACGCTTCATCTCGAAATCGATCGCTCTGGCAACAATATCGCGCGGTGCGAGTTCTTCACGCTGGTCAAAGTCAGGCATAAATCGCGTGCCATCAGGGCGCTTTAAGTGGGCACCTTCACCACGCATCGCTTCTGTTATCAAAAAGTTTTGCAACTCGGGGTGATAGAGGCTCGTTGGATGGAATTGATTAAATTCCATATTCGCAACACGGCAACCCGCGCGCCACGCCATTGCGATGCCGTCACCGCTAGACACATCAGGGTTAGAAGTATAGAGATAAACTTTACTTGCGCCACCGGTGGCAAGGGCAACAAACTTGGCAGAAATCGTTTCTACTTTGTCGGCAAGACGATTATAGACATAGACACCTTTTACGGGTTGAATGGAACATTCAGTATCTTTCACCAAATCTATGGCATTGTAGTTTTCAAGTAGCTTAATATTGTTGTGAGACTGTACTTGGCTAACCAATGTGGTTTGAACTGCCTTACCTGTTGCATCCGCAGCATGCAGAATACGCCTGTGGCTATGTCCACCTTCACGCGTTAAGTGATAGCGTTCTTTACCTTTGCTATCAAACTCCATATCGAAAGGAACACCTTGTTCAATTAACCATTTTAAACATGCTTTTGCATTACTTGCCGTGTAGTGCACAGCATCCCTGTCACATAAACCGCCGCCGGCTGCTAACGTGTCTTCAACGTGCGATTCAATACTGTCATTTTTTTTATCAAAAACAGCTGCTATGCCACCTTGAGCATAAAGTGTAGACCCTTCTTTTAAAGACCCTTTACTGATCACTGTGACGCTACAGTGTTCAGCAAGTGAAAGAGCAAGGCTCAATCCGGCAGCACCACTACCAATGACAACCACGTCAGTTTCATGGTTATTGATTTGTTTCATATTCGAATCTTCGTTTTTCTATGTGATGTACATTAACAAGTGTACTATGATCGTAAAAGTACGAACGTTAGGCCAAAATAGACTTCCAATAAGAGGTTAATTTAGGCGTTTGAACGATATTTTAAAAAAAATTTCAAAAAAACAGAACTTTTTATTTATTAGTGTGTCTCAATTGCTGTGAAAGATGGCAACTCACATTTAGTTACAATTATAAAAAAGAGGAGTACCGGCTCGAATGAGCGAGCAGGAATTGGATTTAGCATTGGTCAAGCGGGTACAGCAAGGAGATAAAAACGCCTTCAACCTCTTAGTTGCCAAATATCAAAACAGAATCGCAGGTCTTATCTCTCGATATGTATCAAATCAAAGCGATATAGCGGACGTAGCACAAGAAGCGTTTATAAAAGCGTATCGTGCTCTGCCTAATTTCAGAGGTGAGAGTGCATTTTATACTTGGCTATATCGTATAGCGGTTAATTGTTCTAAAAACTATTTGGTGGCTCAAGGTCGTAAACCGCCAGCCAACGATATTGATGCTGAAGAAGCTGAACTCTACGATAACGCAGATTCGCTACGTTCAAATGCATCACCCGAGAATTTATTGCTGAGTGATGAAGTTAAAGCGGTTATTTATAAAACCATAGATTGCTTGCCTGATGACTTAAAAACAGCTATTACCCTTCGAGAAATAGAGGGGATGAGCTATGAAGAAATCGCAGTGATTATGGACTGTCCAGTTGGCACAGTCAGATCGCGAATTTTCAGAGCGCGAGAAGCAATTGATAATAATTTAAACCCAATGATTAGTGAGTCTTAAATATGGCCCAAGCTAATAAAGCTGATAATGAACAAGTAAGCACTTCAGAGATCTTTGACGGTGAGCGCATCCTAGATGATGCCAGTTTAAGTCAATTAGACTCTGAAAAGTTTTCGCGTTATGCCATGATAGGTGATGCATTGAGAGCTAAAAGCGACAATGCAATAACGATTGACATTACTGCAAGCGTTGCAGCAGCATTGGCTGATGAACCTTGCCACAATGTAAAAAGCATAGAAGAAGTCGCGCATCAACCAGTGCAATCTAATGTTGTCAGTATCAGCAGTTGGAAAAAGCCGTTTTCTCAAATTGCGATAGCGGCGAGCGTTGCATTAGTTGCTGTATTGGGTGTAAACACCATGCAGCAGACACCTGTTGTTGGTGATGATTTACCTGTACTACAGTCCATTCCTGTGGCGGGTGGTGTTGCGCCAGTAAGTTTCTCATCCGAGGGCTCTGCATTACAAAGTGCTCAGCAAGGGGTAAGAGAGCTTCAGCAGCAACGCATTGGCGCACTTGTACTTGAACATCAGCGTCAATCTAGAATGGCCCACGCTTTACATCAGGCAAAAACTGAAAAAGTAGAAGAGAGTAAAGAATCTAATTAATGAAGCCGTTTATTTTTCTTATTAGTTTATGTTTTTCTATAGTAGTTCAGGCTTCTGAGCTACTTTCCGCAAAACAGTTACTACAAAATATGGCAACTGCTGTGCATCAAAGAAATTTTGATGCTTCTTTTGTAGTGATGAAAGAAAAGGGCATGGAGCCATATCGTTGGTTACATGCACAACATCAAAATCAAGAATTAGAGCTGTTAAGCTTGCTTAATGGTGCTGGCCTTGAAATTGTTCGTGTTGATGACAAGGTCACTTACTTTGAGCCACAATCGACACCTTACTCAATTAAAACAGACACAATTGCTGGGCCAATCCCTGAAGTGCTTTTTAAAGACATAGCAGTGTTAGAACAAGATTATGATTTTGTTCTTGGCGGAAAAGGCCGGATCGCAGGCCGTCCTGCTCAGCTTGTACGTTTAGAATCAAAAGACAGTGGTAAATACAATTATTGGCTGTGGATTGATACCGAATCATCGCTTTTATTAAAAGCGGCTTATGTGAATCAGGCGGGTGAACTGCTTGAACAACTTCAGCTTACTCATATTAGTGTTACACCTGAGCCTGCACAACAGCTTGTCGAGCTCTTAAACAGAGAGTTCCCTGAACCAACTCTTGTTAGCGAAAATGTGATAAGCCCACAATCTCAGTCTAATTGGCAGATCGATTGGTTACCGCAAGGATTTACCTTGTTAAAAGCCGATAGACATAAATTAGATTTAAATAATGAGCTTGCAGATTATTATTTATTTTCAGACGGGTTAGTTGAGTTTTCAGTGTTTGTGCAAAGACCGCTGGCTGGTAAAAGACCGAGTGGCGCGTTATCATCAGGTGCAACAACTGTTTATGTTCACAACTCAGGTGCTTTTGATGTATCTGTGGTAGGTAAAATTCCACCTCAAACAGCGAAGAGCATTGCTGAGTCTGTAAAACGAGCTCTATGATAGAACAAACCTTGAGTGTCGCGAAAATTCGCGGCACGACAGCTTATCTTCAAGCCGAACCAAAACCAGCCTGTGAAGGGTGTAATGGTAAATGTGGTTCACAAATATTTAGCCGCCTTTTTGGTACACATAAGAAACTCTTTCCCATTGACCTTAGTGAGTCTGTTGAAGTTGGTCAAAAAATAAAACTCTCTCTTGATAACAGTCAGCTAGTAAATCATGGCGCGTGGGTTTATATGGCACCGTTAATGGGCGCATTTATAATGATGTTCATTGGCGCGCTGTTGTTAAATTTATCTGAACCATTACAGATTTTGTTTGCGTTAATGGGTGGTGTGTTGGGGTTTTTAGTAGCACGTTATCGA
>Ga0114932_10000980_pt1 | contig 33612 bp, 32 predicted proteins | sample 2SBtaG_2_FD_87286 | JGI IMG/M metagenome (GOLD analysis project Ga0114932, IMG submission 87286) | Deep subsurface microbial communities from Kolumbo volcano to uncover new lineages of life (NeLLi) - 2SBTROV12_ACTIVE470 metaG | ecosystem: Environmental > Aquatic > Marine > Volcanic ...
AGTATCTGTGAAGCCTTTATAGTTGCCTGCTGTTAAGAAACGACGCAGGCCCAGTTCAATTTTTGCTGCTTCACGGAGAGACGCGTATGCTGCCGCTCCTTTTTGCAAAGCAGGCGCCAGGGTATATGTATCAGCATATTCTTCCAACAGCACATCAATCTCTTTTTCGCTTACTGCGTTGATAACGGCCACCAGGTCGCCGATCCCATGCGTGTTAACGGAATAGCCGAATTTTAATTCCGCTTCTACCTTGTCTCCATCGGTAACAGCAACGAAACGCATATTGTCTCCAAAACGTACAAACCGTGCTCCCTGCCAATCGTGCCAGCCTGCTGCGGCCCTGGCCCATACGTTGATCCTTTCTATCACCTGTTCATCTTTCCAATGCCCTACCACTACTTTCCTGCGCAGCCGCATGCGGCTCATGATGAATCCGAATTCGCGGTCGCCATGTGCCGACTGGTTCAGGTTCATAAAATCCATATCGATCTCATTCCAGGGAATGTCTCTGTTGAATTGGGTATGCAGGTGCAGCACCGGCTTGCGCAATATCTTCAAGCCATTGATCCACATTTTGGCGGGTGAGAAAGTATGCATCCATGCAATGATGCCAATGCATTTTTCAGACTGATTGGCTTCTGCGCAAAGCGCATAAATTTCTTCTGTTGTTTTTACCACAGGTTTGAAAACAACAGATACCGGTATGAATGCAGATGCATGTAATGATTGAGCAATCTCTTTTGAATGATCCGCTACTTGCTGCAAAGTAACTTCCCCATATAAATGTTGGCTTCCTGTTACAAACCAAACTTCCAGTCCTTTCAGATTTGTCATTGGTATTCTTTCTTTTGTTGAATTAGTTGATCGTTAAATAGTTTAGTTTTTCAGGGAACCAGAGTGTCATCTCGCCTTTTCCTCTGTTGGCCCATGCATAATAAGGAATGGCTACAAATGGGTTACTTATTGTTGCGGCCTTTTGAGCATTTTCAATCACTACTTTGGATACGGTTCCTTTCAACACCATAACGCCGTTCAGCAAATCCGGCATAAAAACAGGCGAGAATGCAGTACCGGGTGCGAGCAGGATATTATCTGTTTTCCCGGCATTATCCGCCCATTCGGCGCAATACATCAGCGGGCCGCGTTGCAAAGCCACTTTGTCTATATCGTCTTTGATCCGCTGGTCTGCTGTTACCCTTCTTACTTCCATCGGGAGGTCTACCGTGATCACATCTCCTTTCTTCCATTTGCGGTCGATGGAAGCATATCCATTTTCCAATGTGTAGGTGATGGGTATTCCATTTACTTTGATGGTAACCTGGTTAGTGTCGGCACTTTGGAAATGATACAATTCAGAAGGCATGGCCTGGTTCCTGGCCCATCCCGGTATGCGTATCAGGATATCGCCATCCACTGTTTTTTGTGGTTGTATGGTGAATGATAACGCACCCTCCCAGGGATAATTATTTTGCTGTATGATTTGAACAGGTGTATGTCCGATGTTCACCCGGGCGGCGCCGCTGATGAACAGGTTGATGAATAATTTATTGTCTCGTTGCGCATAGATATAGCCGGGAATAGAGGGGATCAGTCTCGCCAGGTTGGTAGGACAACAAGAGCATTCAAACCAGCCGGATCGTTCTTCTTCAAGTCCCATGGGATTGTCATGCCCTTTTACCTGCATGGCATTGGTATAAAAGAAAGATTTTCCATCGAGACCAATGCCTGATATGAGTCCGTTGTACAATGTCTTTTCAAGTATATCTATATACTTCGAATCGCCATGCAGCAGGAACATGCGCTGGTTCCAATATACATTGGCAATAGCGGCGCAGGTTTCATTGTACGCAGTGGCATTGGGCAGTTCATAATTATTGCCAAACCGTTCGCCATCGCCGCGCGCACCGATGCTTCCCTGCACATACATTTTTTTACTTACGGTATTCTCCCATATCCTGTCAATCGCATGCAATAAGGCAGTATCATTGGTGAGTGCGGCCACATCTGCCACTGCTGAATAAAGGTATCCTGCCCTCACAGCATGGCCTTCCGCTTCCTGCTGTTGCACAAGCGGCTTATCATCCTGCCAGTAAGCGCCGTTCTTCCAGGGGTCTGTGCTTTTTGTATCGTAGCCTGTATAATGGCCTCTTTCTTCTATGAAAAATTTGGCAGTATTCAAATAGGCCTGCTTGCCTGTGAGGCGGTATAATTTTACCAATCCCATTTCCACGATTTCATGACCGGGTGCAACATGTTTTTTATCCGTACCGAAAACAGAACAAACCAGGTCGGCATTCTTCAAAGCGATGTCCAACAGGTTTCTTTTTTTAGTAGCCGTATAATGCGCCGCCGCCGCTTCGTATAAATGGCCGGCATTGTACAATTCATGACTCAACTCTCTTTCTTTTTCCCACCGTTCCTTGCCGGCCCAACTGTGTGCTGCCGCCGGATTGATGGTGCGGGCTGTATACAAATACCCGTCGGGCTCCTGCGCGTCTTTGATGATGTGGATGAGCGAATCAACATAAGCATCCAGCTTAGGATCAGGATGCACAGCCAGCGAAAACGAGGCGCCTTCTATCGTTTTATAAATATCCGTATCGTCGAACGGATAAGTCGTGCAGAATTTGCCATTTTTCTGTGCTGCCATCACAAAATTCTTCACACGCCCGGTGCTCTCACAACGCGCAAAAGAAGCCGGGATGGTAACTGTTCTGTTGGTTTCGATACGGGGTAACCAAAACCTGTCGGTCAGTTTTACCTGTGTAAAATCAACCGCCTGGATGGGGTAATCTTTTTGCTGCGCCATAACGGCAACAGATGAAAGCATGCAACATGATACAATGAACTGTTTCATAGTTGGTGTTTTTTATTTGAACAACCGGTTTTATTGTCCGTAATAACTATCCGGTCCGTGTTTCCGTTCAAAATGTTTTTTGATCAATGCGTCTTTCAGCCTGGGTGCATCCTGCCTGATCTGTTCTGTCAGGTATGCCATTTGCGCAACGCTTTCCAGCACCGCACTATTATAAACGGCTTTCTCTGCTGTCTTGCCCCAGGTAAAAGGTGCATGGTTGCCTACCAATATCATTTCCATTTCCTGGTAACTCAGTTTTTTTTTCCGCAGGCAATCCATGATCTGGAAGCCGGTCTGGTATTCATAATCGCCCTTGATCATCTCATCGCTCATAGGCGGTGCGCAAGGAATATCTGCAACGTTGTGATCGGCGTGCGTGGTACCATAAATAGGTATATCGCGCAAGCTCTGTGCCCATGCAGTAGCATAAGTAGAATGCGTATGCACAATGCCGCCAATGGCATCCCAGTGTTTATAAAGCACCGCATGCGTTTTGGTATCTGATGAAGGCCTGAGTGTACCTGCCACTACATTTGCATCAAAGTCTACGATGACCATTTTTTCGGGCGACAATTCTTCGTAGGGCACACCGCTTGGTTTGATGGCGAAAACACCCAGGTTCCTGTCTACAGCACTCACGTTGCCGAATGTAAACAGCACCAGTCCTAACTTAGGCAGTTGCATGTTAGCTTCATAGGCCGCTTGCTGTATGTATTCGTATTTCATGGTTGTATTATTCAGTTATTGCGCGCTTCTAAAAAAGTACCCAATTGTTTGTATTGAAGATAGCGTTTGGCATATACACTGCTCCTCGATGGGTTGGGGTGATAGGTAGTATCAAATCCTTGCCCCATTGCATACATCGCTTCTTCTACTGTTGGATACAATCCTGCCGCAGTAGCCGCAAACATCGCAGCGCCAATCGCACAGGTCTGTTCTGTTTTATGAATACGGATGGGCATGTTCATCACATCCGCCATTACCTGCATAATATACGGCGATTTTTTAGCAACACCTCCCAGGCCAATCAGTCCTTTTACCGGGATACCTTCTTCCACAAACCGGTCAGTAATGGCTTTGGCGCCGAAACAGGTTCCTTCTACCAGTGCTTTGAATAAGTGAGGCGCTCCTGTACCCAGGTTCATACCACTGACAGCCGCAGTCAACAGTTGGTTGGCATCGGGTGTTCTTCTTCCATTGAGCCAATCCACCGCCAGCTCATCCGATGCATCAAGCGGTAGCCTGGCGGCTTCGTTCGATAAATTGGTGATCATCCGATCGCTTATCTCATTACGCAAAGCTGCGGCCGTTGCCGCATCGATCAGTGAAGAAGTATGCAGTTGCTGCAATGGCCAGGAGAGTAATGTTTTGTACCAGGCATAAGCATCACCGAATGCCGACTGGCCCGCTTCCATACCCATCATGCCCGGAATAATGGAACCAGGTACCTGGCCACAAATACCACGCACCAATTTACCTTTCATTTCATCTACGGGCGCTACCAGCATATCGCAGGTGGAGGTTCCCATCACTTTGCTCAGGTAATAGGGCTCGATCTGTCCGCCTACTGCTCCCATGTGACAATCGAATGCACCGATGCCCACTACTACGTCGCTAGAGAGGCCCCATTTTTCTGCCCAGCGCTTACCCAGGTAACCGGCCGGCTCCGCAGAAGTGTACGTACGATCGAACAAACGAGCTGTAAATCCGTCGAGTCTTGTATCTAAAGAAGAAAAGAAATCATTGGGGGGCAGTCCGCCAAATTCAGTTGCCCATAAAGATTTATGTCCAGCTGCGCACACACCACGTTTGAGTGCATGTACATCGTTGCCACCGGTCAATACAAAAGGTATCCAATCGCAATGCTCTACCCAGGAGTAACAGGCTTTCGCCACCGCTTCATCTGCACGCAATACATGCAGCAGTTTGGCCCAGAACCATTCGCTGCTGTAAATGCCGCCTACAAACTGTAAATAGTTGGTAGCCTGTGTTGCCGCATGCGCATTGATCTGCGACGCTTCGAGTGTAGCGGTATGATCTTTCCACAACACAAACATGGCATTCGGGTTTTCTTCAAAGCCTGGCAAAAGCGCCAGGGGAACGCCCTGCCGGTCTACCGCTACGGGCGTAGATCCGGTAGTATCTACAGCAATGCCTTTAATGCCTTTTGCCACGGCGGGTCCGGCCTGTTTCAGGCAGTCGCCGATGGTGTATTCCAATCCTTCCAAATAATCCAATGGATGCTGACGGAATCTGTTCTCTTCCGGGTTACAATAAAGTCCGTCTTTCCAGCGCGGGTAATAAAACAAAGCAGCAGCCACTTCCCTTCCGTCTCCTGCATCGATGATCACGGAACGTACAGAGTCTGTTCCGAAATCAACACCTATCACATACGATTGATCTGTTCTTTTCAATGTCAAGCAATTAAATGAGCCACAATGTACACTCTTTTTTAAATAAGTGTATTTTATACCTTTATTTATTTGACATTAAAAAAATGCATCAGCGATGCGCTCAATTCCGGTGCTGGAAAAGGCCTTCCAGTTGCCCGTCGTTATAGTCCTGCACGAAAAACAGTATCTCCGGCAGGTGACTGAAGGCCTCCGGTTCATGGAAGCTGGTGATCACCACCGATTGCATGCCGGCCCTTTCAGCGGCCTCCACACCTTTGGTAGCGTCTTCGAACACCAGGCAGTCGCCATGGGCCACCCCCAACTGATCGGCGCATTTGGTAAAAGTTTCCGGGTCGGGCTTGCTTATCTGCACATCATCGGCGCTCACGATGGCATCGAAATAATGACGGATGCCCAGTCCGTCGAGCACAAAATCAATATTGAAAGTAATCGCTGCAGAACCGATACCCATCTTGATCCCTTCCTGCTTCGCTTTTTCCATAAAGGCTGCCAGTCCGGGCAACAATTTCAAATGAGGCTTATATGCCTGCTGGTAAGCTATTTCTTTGTCGCGGCTCATCTTTTGTTTTTCTTCATCGGAAAACCTCCCCGGAAATATCCTTTCGAGCAGTTCTTCATTCTTCCCATAACATTGCTCCTTTACTTCTTCCAGGCTCAGGTTGGCGCCCATTTCATTTACAATTTTATGCCAGGCGATCACGTGGTACTGCATATCGTCGACCATGGTCCCGTTCATATCAAACAAAAAAGCCTTTTTCATTAAATGCATATTATTTTACAAGTGATAAAATCAACAAAGGCGGGCAATCGGGTAGCAAAGGTACTATTACCGGGTAATTAATATGTTTGCAGTATGAAAATCGACGTCCTTACCGTTTTGCCCGAATTGCTGGAAAGTCCATTCGCCCACAGCATCATGAAGCGCGCGCAGGAAAAAGGCTTATTGGAAGTACAGGTTCATCCGCTGCGCAAATGGGCGGTGAACAAATACGGTATGGTAGATGATTACCAGTATGGCGGCGGCGCGGGCATGGTAATGATGTGTGAGCCACTGGCCAATGCCATCGATGAATTACAGTCAGCCCGCCCATACGACGAGATCATTTATATGACACCCGATGGCGAACGCTTCAACCAGAAAACAGCCAACCAGTTATCGCTGAAAGAAAACCTGCTCATCATCTGCGGTCATTACAAGGGCATCGATGAACGCATTCGCGAACATTATGTAACCAAAGAAATATCCATTGGCGATTATGTACTTAGCGGCGGCGAGCTGGCTGCTGCTGTAGTAGTGGACGCTGTAGGGCGTTTGTTGCCGGGGGTATTGAATGATGAGACTTCGGCGCTCACCGATTCCTTCCAGGACAACCTGCTGGCGCCACCCGTATATACCCGGCCCGCCGATTTCCGCGGATGGAAAGTGCCGGACATCCTGTTACAGGGCGATCCTAAGAAAGTGGAAGAATGGAGGTATGAACAATCACTGCAGCGCACAAAAGAAAAAAGACCCGACTTACTGAACGAATAATATCCTTCCAAATCATGTTGCTGCCGTTCATCACCGCTTAAGATCGATCAGATGGCTTTAGCAGCACTTATACAGATATTGTATTACCATTACGGCTAATTATTATCTAAACTCTGCATAATCGCTCGCATGAGACTATCAACTGTCTGTTGGCTTTTGCCTATCCTGTTATCCCTGAACACATACGGACAACAAAGAGACGGCGAAACTTTTCAAAAAGAATACCAGGTGCATATTGCCCGCACGCAGGAACCCATTCAGATAGATGGAGAACTCAATGAACAGGTATGGGCCAATACCCAACCACTCAGCTCCTTCTGGAGAAAATTTCCCACCGATATAGGTAAAGCCACCCGGAAAACCGAAGCGCGTGTTACTTACGATGATAAATTCCTCTATGTAGCATTCACTGTATACGATAGCGGCAAAGTATTTATCAAAAGCCTGAAAAGAGACGTAGGTCATGATGGCAATGATTGTGTAGGCTTGATACTGGATCCTGTGAACAAACGCGCCAACGGGTTCTTCTTTGTTGTGAATGCGTACAACGCACAATCGGAAGACCAGATCAATGGCAATGGAGACATGATCAGTTTCAGTTGGGACAATAAATGGTATTCTGCTACCAAGCGCTATGCCGACAGGTGGACGGCAGAAATGGCCATCCCTTTCAAAACCCTGCGATATACCGCCGATAAATTAACCTGGGGTATTAATTTCCTGCGAGTAGATACCAAGACAAACGAGTATAGTTTATGGACGCATGTACCGGTGAATTTCCGCTCTTACGACCTCGGATATACAGGTGCGTTGGTATGGCCCGAGCCGCCGCCCAAACCCGGCAGCAATGCAGTATTGATTCCTTATGCGACAGGTGGCGTGCAGGAAGATAAAGACAATGGTCTACCATGGAAAGCTACTGGCAATGCAGGCTTCGACGGTAAAATGGCATTGTCATCGTCACTGAATCTCGACATGACCGTTAACCCCGATTTCTCTCAGATTGAAGTGGACAAGCAGGTTACCAACCTCACCCGTTTCAATATTTTCCTTCCAGAGAAGCGCACGTTTTTTCTTGAGAATTCGAGTCTTTTCTCATCTTATGGTATTCCTTCCGTTCGACCGTTCTATTCGCGCAGGATCGGTCTTGATAAAAACGGCAATAAGATACCCATATTGCTGGGTGTACGTCTCACCGGGAATGCATCAAAATCTACGCGGATCGGATTGCTCAACATGCAAACGGGAAGTCAGGGAGATTATTCAGCTGAGAACTATACGGCCGCTACTATCAACCAGGCTGTGCTGAAGCGTTCTACTCTGAACCTGTATTTTATGAACCGGCAGGGTTTTCTTTCCGATTCGGCTAAAAAGGCCGACCCACTTTCGGCTTATGGAAGAAACCTGGGCGGGGAATTCAATTACACCAACCTGAAAGGCACCTGGAATGGTTGGGCGGGCTATCATCAATCTTTCAAACCGGGCATTACCAAAGACGACCGGTTCATGGACCTGGGCGGAAGCTATAATGGCCGTTATTTCAGCGCCATGCTCGATATGAATACGGTGGGAACGAATTTTTATACCGATATGGGATATACACAAAGGATCGAAAACTTCGATGCGGCAAGAGATACCATCGTACGACTAGGATATAAACAGGTATACAATGAATTCGATTATCGCATCCTGCCCAAAAAAACCAAAGTAAGCAGTTACCAATTCCAACTCACCAATTCCTTCGTGTTCAATCCGGATAATACATTGAATGAACGCAACCAATCGCTGGGGTTGAATATCATGTATTGGCACACGGCGCAATTGCTTGTTACGCTCAACAATTATGAAGTAAATTTATTGTTCCCCACTGCTTTTACCGACAAAACGCCTTTACCGAAAGATAATTACCAATACAGCCAGGCCACATTGGGCTACCAGTCTGATTTCAGGAAACCTTTGAGCTATTATGCTACAGTTGGTGGAGGTGGGTTTTACAATGGCTCTTATCAAAGCTTTATTGGTGGCGTCACCTGGCGTAGTCAGCCACACCTGAACATAGGTCTCCATGCGGAATACGACAAGCTTGCTTTTCCTGATATTTATGGCACCGCTGAATTGTTCCTGATCGCTCCCAAAGTGGAGATCAATTTTTCCACCGCTGTTTTCTGGACCACTTTTATCCAATACAATACGCAGCGTAATAATTTCAACATCAACAGCCGTTTCCAATACCGCTTCAAGCCGATGAGTGATTTTTTTCTTGTGTATACCGACAACTACTATACAGATCCTTTGCTGAAGAACAGGAACCGGGCCCTCGTGTTCAAGCTCAATTATTGGTTCAGTCTCTGATAATAGTTTTACTTTACATTTCACTAATACGCTGTTCGCATGTCAGGCATTGCTTCTTTCCGGTTAACCGGTAACCTGGTAGATGTTTGGAAGAAAAGCATTTATCCCGCAGAAATTTTTGTTGAGAACGGAATCATCAGCGCTATCAGGCCTGCAGAACAAGTGAGTAACCATTACATACTTCCCGGTTTTATAGACAGTCATGTGCATATCGAAAGCAGTATGTTAATCCCTTCTGAATTTGCGCGGCTGGCTGTGGTGCACGGAACAGTGGCTACTGTCAGCGATCCGCATGAAATTGCCAACGTATGCGGAATGAAAGGGGTGGAATACATGATTGAGAATGGAAGAAAGGTTCCTTTCAAATTCAATTTCGGCGCTCCCAGTTGTGTGCCTGCTACCGTTTTTGAAACAGCCGGAGCATCCATCAACAGCGAAGAGATAGAACAACTGATGCAGCGCGAGGAGATACTGTACCTGAGCGAGATGATGAACTTCCCCGGCGTGCTGCACAAAGATCCGGAAGTGATGAAAAAGATCGCTGCGGCGCATGCATCGGGAAAACCGGTTGACGGCCATGCGCCCGGATTGCGTGGTGAAGAAGCACGGCAATACATAGAGGCGGGCATTTCTACCGACCACGAATGTTTCACATTAGATGAAGCAGTGGATAAACTGGTACATGGCATGAAGATCATCATCCGGGAAGGCAGCGCTGCCAAAAATTTTGAAGCGCTGATCGATTTACTCGAAGACCATCCTGCGATGGTGATGTTTTGCAGTGATGACAAACATCCCGACAGTCTTGTAGAAGGACATATCAACCAGCTCTGTGCCAGGGCTGTTGCCAAAGGCATTGATGTATTCAAAGTGTTACGCGCTGCCTGCGTGAATCCTGTATTGCATTATCACCTGCCGGTAGGATTATTGCGTGAAGGAGATGCAGCCGATTTTATCCTGGTGAATGACCTGGAACATTTTACTGTTCATCAAACTTATATCAATGGTCAGCTGGTAGCGGAAAACGGCCAGTCATTTATTCCATCTGTTCCTTCGGATACGCTCAATCATTTTAACTGCGAACCCATAACCCTGGAAGACATTAAGATCCGGAAGCATGAATACCCCGACGAAAACGGGCTCATTCCTGTGATAGAAGCGCTGGACGGACAACTCATCACCAATAAACTTCAGCTGAAAGGAAAACTGGAAAACGATGAATGGGTAAGTGATACGGCCGGGGACCTGTTGAAAATGGTGGTGGTGAACCGTTATCACCGTGCACCTGTTGCCAAATGTTTCATCAAAAATTTCAACTTCAAAACAGGCGCTATTGCGTCTACTGTGGCACATGATAGCCACAATATAGTAGCCGTGGGCGCCGACGATGAAAGCCTGGTTAAAGCCATCAACCTGGTTATCTCGGAAAAAGGAGGCGTTAGTTGTGTGAATGGTAGTGAGGCAAAAGTGCTGGGGCTGCCCGTAGCGGGACTCATGAGCGCGGCCGACGGCTATCTCGTTGCCCGCGAGTACACTGCTATCGACCGCATGGCCAAGGACCTGGGCTCCACGCTGGGGGCGCCTTTCATGACGCTCAGTTTTATGGCTTTGCTGGTAATACCTCATTTAAAACTGAGTGATAAAGGGCTTTTCGACGGCGATGCATTCCAACTTAAATTTCCATTTACAGCCGATAGATTTTAGTTTTGACCCATGATTATCAACCTGAGTCAGCATCACAGCCTGCTTAGCAACTGGATTGCCGAGCTGAGAGACATCAACATACAGGGCGACCGTATGCGTTTCCGGCGTAACCTCGAACGCATCGGCGAGATAGCTGCTTACGAGATCAGCAAAGAGCTGCCATGGAAAACGGTAGAAGTGCCTACTCCCCTCGGCTCTCACGAAAGCAAGGTGCTGGAACAGCAGCCTGTATTGGCTACCATCCTGCGCGCCGGGTTGCCTTTACACAACGGCATGTTGAATTATTTCGATAAGGCCGACAATGCTTTTATCTCTGCCTATCGCAAACACCACCGCGATGGTTCATTCGATATCAGTTTGGAATACATGAGCAGTCCTTCACTCGATGGCCGTATCCTGATCATCAGCGATCCTATGCTCGCTACCGGTGCATCGCTCGTGAAAACAGTGGAATACCTGAAAGACGAAGGATCACCCAAAGTCATTCACATTGTAGTGGCTATTGCCTGTACCGTGGGCATTGAATACGTGCACCGCGAATGCGGCGAAGACGTTAAAATCTGGTGTGGAGATATTGACGATGAACTGACTGCCAAAGGATACATCGTTCCCGGTTTGGGTGATGCAGGAGATCTCGCGTTTGGGAACAAAACACAAGCATAAGCACTCAGGTTTGATTGTTAAGCCCATCACAATTCTACTGGCGCACAAGCAACCCATATTCCTTTATTGGCGTAAATTCGTATGTGATCAAATCTTTATCCAAAATAATCTGCTTCTTTTCTACGTTGCTGCTGTTGCAAAGGGCATCGGCGCAGGATCCGCATTTTTCGCAATTCTTTTCTTCACCGCTCACACTCAATCCCGCTTTTACAGGAAAATTCGCAGGCAGTTTACGGGTAGCCGGCAATTACCGCAACCAGTGGCCCACCATCAACAATGCTTATACAACCGCCGCTTTATCGGTAGACTTTCCCATCTTGCAAAACAGCATTGCCAATAATGATACCTGGGGTTTGGGACTTTCCGGATACAACGACAACAGCGCCAACGGTGCGGTGAAATTCAACTATGCTTCTTTTTCTACGGCCTATCATAAAGGATTGGATGAAGATGGATTTCATCAACTGGGGGCAGGGTTCCAGGTAACTTATGCCAACATGCTCATCAACACCAACAGCCTCAAGTTCGAAGACCAGTTAACGAATGCTGGGTTTACCGGTGTTACTTCCGAAGTATTCAATAACGGTACATTGAAGTCGAGCTATCTCGATGTTAATGCAGGTATATTGTACAATGGCAGTACCAACGAAAGGAATAATTTTTATTTCGGCATCAGCATGTACCACCTTAACAGGCCCAGGCAGGATTTTACCGGCGCCAATTATGTGCTCTACCCCCGCACTACCATTCATGCGGGAGGTTTCTTTCCCGTAGGCGCTACCACTACCCTGCACCTGAGCGCGCTGCAGATGTTCCAGGCCGGCGCTTCGGAAACCATGTTCGGCGGCGCACTCCAGTTCAATGCCAATCCGGATGATCCCAGTCCTACCAGCCTTTACGTAGGCAGCTGGATGCGGTTCAACGATGCTATCATTCCATACCTTGGTTTGGAATTCAATCAGTTCAGGTTGGGACTCACATACGATTACAACGTTTCTTCTCTCAAAACAGCCTCTCAAAACAGGGGAGGTATCGAATTATCGCTTATCTATATTCTCAAGCCTTCAACCGATAAACCCATTAATTGTCCGAAGTTTTAAGCGATCATTTCTTTTTCGGCATCTTACTTACATAAGGATTACTCTTCAGTATGAAGCGGTAAGGCAATAATGCATCTTCTCCTGCATAATCAACCCCGATCCTGGGCGTGGCAATGATTTCAGAAAGTTTGATCGTGGTATTGTCCGATGCCAGGTGCAGTTCTTTGCTCAATAAACTGGTTCCGGTATGAAAGGTATTCAGTCCGAATGCTTTGGCCACATTGCCTGGGCCCCTTGTCAATGAATGATCTGCTTTTTGTTTACCTGTACGCAGCAGCATGGTCTCAATTCCCGCAATGGGTTCCACTGCACGGATAAGCACTGCATGCGGCACTTCCTCCAGGTTCGTTACAATATTGAAAAGATGGTGTATACCGTAACAGAGGTATACATAGGCCAGCCCCCCGGCCGCATACATCACTTCTGTTCTGTTGGTCCTGCGGCCATTCCATGCATGAGAAGCCCTGTCGGTCTCCCCCCTGTATGCTTCCGTTTCCACGATCCTGCCTGTTGTCAACTTCCCATCGATGCGGGTGATCAATATTTTGCCGATCAGCGCTTTGGCAATGACCAGTACATTGGGTTGCCTGTAAAAATCAACGGGCAATTTTGTAACGGTGCCCATCGTTATAGCCTTAGTTTTCATCGAGCATAAACTTACGAATACCTTATCTTTAGACCTGCTAAAATACCCCCCGTTGCTTAAAGAAATGATCATTGCCATACAGGCTTATGCACAGGCGCACGAGTTCATCAAAAAACACAAGCTGTGGAAGTGGATACTGATCCCAGGTATTCTTTATACTTTATTGTTCCTCCTGGGTATGTATTTTTTCAGTCATACTTCCGGCAATTTCATTGAATGGATGGCTTTGAAAACCGGTTTGAAGAACTGGCTTGACAGGCTCAACAACGGATTCCTGGGCTTTCTTTTTGCGATGGGTACGTTCCTGCTCTGGCTTTTGCTGCTGCTGCTTTATTTTTCCCTTTTCAAATATTTTTTTCTCATCGTGGGCTCACCCCTTTTCGCTTATCTCAGCGAAAAGACCGAAGCCATCATAGAGGGAAAAGATTTTCCTTTCAGCCTAATGCAGATGGCAAAAGACATTGCACGGGGTATACGCATTGCCGCACGGAACAGTCTCTGGCAAACGGTATACATGCTGTCGATCCTTTTCCTCAGCCTGCTTCCTTTGATCGGATGGCTTACACCCATACTGGCGGTGCTCATTGAATGTTACTATTACGGTTTTTCCATGCTCGACTACAGCATGGAGCGGCACAAAAAAACAGCTACCGAAAGCATTTATTATATCAGCCGCCACAGGGGCCTCGCTATTGGTAACGGCATTGTATTCTATATGATGCACTTGCTGCCCTTTGTTGGATGGGTGCTGGCGCCCGCTTATGCTGTAGTGGCAGCTACCCTCAGCATTTACCCCTTAAAGGAACAGGCGAATGCATACAGGTAAAGTCTTTCTTATTCCCACCGTACTATACGAAGATGCTGTTGAGACCCTTCCCGCCTACCTGTTAGATGCGGTAAAACAGTGCCAGGTATTTTTTGTGGAGAATGAAAAAACAGCGCGCCGCTTCCTGAAAAAAATATGGCGCGAGATGGTGATCGACGATTATCAGTGGCTTGCCATTCACAAAGCGGAAGAAGAAGTGAAACGTCAGTTCCTGCAACTGTTGCAGGCAGGAAAAAACATCGGTATCATCAGCGAAGCCGGCTGCCCTGGTATCGCCGATCCCGGGCAGTTACTGGTAGAAGCCGCTCAGCAAGCCAATAGTACGGTGAAACCGCTGGTAGGTCCCAGCTCTATTCTTTTGGCATTAATGGCCAGCGGCATGAACGGACAATGCTTCCAGTTCCATGGCTACCTGCCCATCGACACGGCCGAAAGAAAGAAAAAGATCCGCGAACTCGAAGCAGATTCCTATCGCAGAAATTGTACCCAGTTGTTCATTGAAACGCCTTATCGCAACAATGCCATGATCAAGGACCTGTTACAGAGTTGCCACGATGAAACCAGGATCTGCATTGCAGTAGATATCACCGCACCATCGGAGAGTATCCGTACCCAGACCGTTAAAAAATGGAAACAGGAACAGCCAGACATCCACAAACGTCTTGCCCTGTTCCTGTTGCATGCTTCCTGAAAAAACGGAAGTATTTATTTGGGTTTGATGATGGTTTCGCCGGTTACTCCCCGCACTTCGTACACACTGTCTACAATATATGTTTGCATACCGCGCCAGGGCAGGCTCCCGAAATACCGTTTGTAATGCAGTTCCACATCCCTGCCTGAGCTCCGCAACAATATATCTGCTACGTGTTGATTGGTAACACTGAAATCAAATTCATTGCTCTGTATATTGGCCCTAAAACCGCTTTGGATGATGTTTCCTTCATAGGTTTTGAACAGGATCCCTTTGTACTGGAAAGTGTTCAACTGCCCCGCTTTGGTTCCTGTGGCAAATACATAATAATACCGGAAATAACCAAAGCATATCAACACCAATACAAGGATGATGATGAAGTTTCGCAGTATTTTTCTCTTGTTCATATCAGAGTCCGTATTTGTCTACAAGATAAATCAATGCAGTCATATTTACTGCGCCGAGCAACAGTTCTCTTTTATTCACATTTTCAAATACATCGCTGCGGGCATGGTGGTAATCGAAATAACGTTGTGAGTCGGGCAACAGTTCACCATAAGGAGTGCCGAAGAACTTATTAAGCGGTCCAATATCGGCGCCACCGCCTTCGTCCACAATAAAACTCGTTCCATAAGGCGCCAGCAAAGGAATCCAGTTGCGCAATTTGGCTAATTGTTCTTTACTGCCCGCAATGCTGAATCCGCGCGGGGTAAAACCGCCTGCATCACTTTCCAGTGCAAATACATGCTTTTCTCCTTTGGCTTTCGCTTCCTCGGCATATTTGGTGCCGCCTCTCAAACCATTCTCTTCATTGGCAAACAACACAAAACGAATGCTGTGTTTGGGATGGTAACCAATTGCTTTGAGCGCGCGCATGACCTCAATGGTATGCACTACACCGGCACCATCGTCGGTTGCTCCTTCATTCACATCCCAGCTATCGAGGTGCCCACCAATGGTAATATACTGGTCGGGATATTCCGAACCCGTCCATTCTGCAATCACATTATGACCAATGGTATCCGGCAGGAAATGTCCGCTCGTGGTCATGCTCACTTTCAATGCCGATTGCTTTCCCAGCTCCCACAGGTAATCCGCATCTCGTGGTCCTATTGCAATAGCAGGTATTTTGGGAAAAGAATCGTTGTACTTCATTGCACCTGTATGCGGGTCATTGGCAGTTGAAGAAGTCAGGGAGCGTATCATTACACCTGCTGCACCATATTTGGCGGCACGGCTCGCACCTGCGTAACGGTAAATACCAGCATCACCATAGGAAACAAAAGTCTGCACATTGGTAGGGTTAAACGCATAATTATAATAGACGATCTTTCCTTTCACTTCATCCTTTCTTCGTTCCAGTTCGGCAAAATCAGCTACCAGTACCAGGTTGGCCGTAAGCGGTTTGCCATTGCCCAATGAATTGCCCAGTGCAGTAGCATCGAGCTTGCGGTTGGTGGCTTTTTGATTAACTGATACAATGGATGCCAGGTCTTTGCCTCCCCTCACCCAGTGCGGCACCATGCATTCCTGCAGGTACACTTTATCGCCGCCATTTTGTTCCATGGTGGTTTTGCCCCATTGAACCGCTTTGGCAAACTGCGGTGAGCCGGCCAGCCGGCCGCCAATCTGTTTGGTTAACTGGTGAAGCAAATCATACGCTTTACCATTGGTTAATATTTCATCGGAGATGCGTTTGATCATCACTGCATCTTCATTGCTCTGCGCCATAGTCAATAAGGGGCAAAGGCAGAGGAGAGATAGTATTTTCTTCATGCTATAAAGATAGATGTTAGCTGATAGAAAAAAAGATTTCTTACCCCCATCTACCAGCCATCAACTAGCACCTGACAACTCAAAAAATAATCGTTACTTGCATACAAAATATCTCTATGCGCATAGGCATCGTTTGCTATCCTACTTTTGGCGGAAGTGGTGTGTTGGCCACTGAGTTGGGAAAAGCCCTGGCCGATGAAGGTCACCAGGTGCATTTCATCACTTACCAGCAACCCGTTCGCCTGAATGTATTCAATGCCAATATTTTTTATCATGAAGTAAGGGTACCCACTTATCCGTTATTCGATTATCCGCCTTATGAAGTGGCTCTTGCCAGTACCATGGTGGATGTGATCCTGAATTACGATCTGGATCTGCTGCATGTGCATTATGCCATTCCGCATGCTTCGGCAGCTTATATGGCCAAGCAGATCGTTCGACAAAAAGGACGCCGCAACGTACCGGTGATTACCACTTTGCATGGCACCGATATTACGTTGGTGGGTAAGGACAAGACCTATGAGCCGGTAGTCACTTTCTCTATCAATGAAAGCGATGCTATCACAGCCGTATCGCAGAACCTGAGAGACGAAACATACAACTACTTCAACATCCAGAAAGAAATAGAAGTGATCCACAATTTTGTGGATGTGAAACGTTTCAATAAAAAGCCCATCGACGCTTTCCGGAAAGTGATAGCGCCCAATGGAGAAAAAATATTGGTGCATGCTTCCAACTTCAGAAAAGTAAAGCGTGTAGATGATGTGGTGAAAATATTTGCTGCGGTGCGCAAAGAAATGCCTGCCAAATTATTGATGGTGGGCGATGGGCCTGAGCGGCCGATGGCTGAAAAACTCACACGTGAACTGGGCATTGAAGAAGATGCTCGCTTTTTAGGTAAGCAGGAACAGATGGAAGATATATTGGCGGTAAGTGATGTGTTCATCCTCCCTTCGGAATACGAGAGTTTCGGTCTTGCTGCATTGGAAGCCATGGCAGCCCATGCGGTAGTTATCAGCACCAATGCCGGTGGTCTTACCGAGATCAACATACAGGACGAAACAGGTTTTATGGCGAATGTGGGCGACGTAGAAAGTATGAGTCGCTTTGCCATTGAACTTTTGCGCGACGATGTAAAACTGAATGCCATGAAAGATGCGGCTTACAAGCAAGCCCGCCGTTTCGATATCAAGAACATCATTCCGCGTTACGAAAAACTCTACAGCAGGTTCTGCCGGATGGGCAATTGCTGATCATTTCACTACTGACTGGATGCTGTATACGATCCTGTCGCATACTTCTTTCAGTTCTTCTGCTGTAATGATGAGCGGTGGTGCGATGCGCAGCCTGTCGGGCGCGAAGACGAACCAGTCGGTGATCAGTCCGTTCTTTACGCAGGCGTGTACGATGGCCTGGTTCAGTTCCGCTGTTTTAAATTGAAGCGACATCCACAAACCTGCACTGCGTGCATCGATGATGGCGGGATGTTGCAATGCACGTTTGAGTATTGCCTCTTTCTGTTTAACCTGCTCAATATACTTTCCCGCCAACAATACTTCCATGGCTACCTTTCCGGCTGCACAGGAAACAGGATGACCTCCGAATGTGGTGATATGGCCCAGTACCGGGTCGTGCGTCAGTTGTTGCATCAGAGATTGATCGGCAATGAAAGCTCCCAGCGGCATCCCGCCTCCCAACGCTTTTCCTAATAGTAAGATATCGGGTAACAGATCCAACTGTTCAAAAGCCCATAAGCTGCCTGTTCTGCCAAAGCCTGCCTGTATTTCATCCAATACCAGGAGCGCTCCCTGTTCGGTGCATTTCTTCCTGACGGCTTGTATCCAGGCTGTATCCGGTTTTACAATACCACTCTCTGCCTGTATTGTTTCCAGGAATACACATGCCGTATTGCGATCGATCGCATCGATCAGCGCCTGGCTGTTATAATCTAAATGATCAATATCCGGGAGCAAAGGCCTGAACGCATTGCGCCAATATTCATCTCCCATCATACTCAAAGCGCCTTGTGTGCTGCCATGATAAGCTTTATTAGCAGCAATGACCCGCGTGCGGCCCGTAACCCGCTTGGCCAGTTTCATAGCACCTTCTGTGGCTTCAGCGCCGCTATTGGTAAAGTATACGCAGTTGAGAGAAGCCGGCAAATGATCTGTAAGCATTTTGGCATATCCCACCTGCGGCGCTTCTATGAATTCGCCATACACGATGAGGTGCATGTATTCAGCAGCCTGTTCCTGCACGGCTTTCACCACAGCAGGGTGACTGTGCCCGATATTACACACACTGAACCCGGAGATGAGATCAACGTACTCCTTTCCTTCTATATCCCACAAATGAATACCCGCTGCTTTTTTCATCTCAATGCCAATCGGCGCGGGAGAAGTTTGTGCAATGTGCCGGAGAAATAACTGTCTGTTCGGTGTAACACTCATCATTTATTAGTTTTCCTGGGTTTAAAATTAGAAATTTGAACATTGAAATCTCAAACTTTATGGCAACCATACTACCTGTTCTCGGCAAACATCCCCAATTCGGCGAAAATTGTTTTGTAGCGCCCAATGCCACCATCGTGGGCGATGTGGTGATGGGCGATGAGTGCAGTATATGGTTTAATGCTGTTATCAGGGGTGATGTGCATTATATCAAAATGGGTAATAAAGTCAATGTGCAGGATGGCGCGATCATCCATTGTACTTACCAGAAAAACCCTACTGTTATCGGCAACAATGTTTCCATCGGCCATAATGCGCTGGTGCATGGTTGTACGGTGCACGATAATGTACTCATTGGCATGGGCGCCATTGTAATGGATCGCTGTGAAGTACATAGTAATGCCATCATTGCAGCGGGTGCGGTAGTGTTGGAAGGAACAGTGGTAGAAGCAGGCGCTATTTATGCCGGTGTTCCCGCTAAAAAAGTAAAAGATGTTTCACAGGATCTCATTCATGGCGAGATAGACCGCATATCGAATAACTATGTGAAGTATGCTTCCTGGTTCAGTGAATACAATGAACTCCCAGGAACTATCACAAATCAGAAATGATCTAATCAGCAATCAGACATTATCCTTAATAGTTTTTGTCATCCATAGTATCTAATATATTGAGGTAACTGATATAGCGGTTTTCCGATACAGCTCCGCTCAAAACTTCTTGCTTTACCGCGCATCCCGGCTCTTCAATATGCATGCAGTTATTGAACTGGCATTCGTTCAGCAATGCCCTCATCTCGGGGAAATAATGCGAGAGTTCCTGTTTGGTAATATCTACCAATCCGAATTCACGCACACCCGGTGTATCAATGATATGTCCCCCGTTATCCAGGTCGAACATCTCGGCAAAAGTGGTGGTATGCATGCCTTTGCCGCTCCAACTGCTCACTTCCTGTGTGCGCAGGTTGAACCGGGGGAATACGGCATTGATGAAGGTGGATTTGCCTACACCGCTGTGTCCGCTCAGTAAGGTAGTTTTATCTTTCAGTAGCGCTTTCGCTTCTTCAATACCTTCTTTCTTCAACACACTGGCCAACACTACCTGGTAACCGATCGCCTCGTACATCTGCTTGTATTCCTGGAACCGTTCCAACTCTTTTTTGCGGTAGATATCTGACTTGTTGAATACAATGATGGCCGGAATATGATAGGCTTCACAGGAAACCAGGAAACGGTCCATGAAACCCTGTGAGGTGCGTGGCTCTTTCAATGTAGCGAACAAAATGCTTTGGTCGAGATTGGAAGCAACGATATGATGCTGCCGTTTGTTGTGAGGCGATACCCTGGCTACATAATTACGCCTGTCGGCAATAGCAGTGATCACAGCCGACTCCTCCTGCACCGCTTCAATGTCTATGTCTACCTCATCGCCCACCGCAATGGGGTTGGTGGAGCTGATGGCGTCTATCTTAAAAATGCCCTTGATACGGGCATTATAGAAGTTTCCGTCCTCCCCTTTTACGGTATACCAGCTGCCAGTAGACTTGTAAACACGTGCTTTCATGCCCAACGAAGATAGTAAGCCCGTGGTGATGAAATTCAATATCTTTGCAGCCTATGGCAAAATTTGCGCACGATGAAATAGTGCCTTACCAGGAAAGTGGGATGGAGAAGAAAGAGCAGGTAGCGGAGATGTTTAACAAGATCGCTTTCCGGTATGATTTTCTCAACCGTTTTCTCAGCGCAGGCATCGATGTACGATGGAGGAAGAAAGCCATCCGGCAGCTGGAGTCACTGCATCCGCAGCAGATACTGGATGTAGCTACCGGCACCGGTGATGTAGCCATCATGACTTACCAACTGTTGCATCCGAAAAAGATCACCGGTATCGATATTTCGGAAGGAATGCTGGAACTGGGTCGCAAGAAGCTGCAAAAACTGCATTTAACAGATCATATTGAATTATGCAGCGGCGATAGCGAGGTTATTCCGTTTGAAGACAATAGCTTTGACGCCATCACCGTGGCTTTTGGCGTGCGTAATTTCCAGCACCTGGAAAAAGGATTGCGTGAAATGTATCGTGTATTGCGGCCGGGTGGTAAATTAGTGGTGCTGGAATTTTCGAAACCGGCGGGACTGTTCAGGGGGTTGTTCAACCTTTATATGAATGTGATCACTCCGGCGTTTGGTAAATTATTCGCAAAAAACAAAGACGCTTATACTTACCTGAACCATAGTGTACAGGCATTCCCCGAGGGGCAAACCTTTTTAAACATAATGCATGAAGCAAGATTTACTCAAACTTATTTGAAAAAGCTTACTTTAGGCGTATGCACCATCTATTGCGGAAGCAAATAGTTCTGCTGATCCTTTTATCCGTTGGCGTCCTGCATGTGCAGGCGCAAAGAGAAATCTATCGTATCAACCACGATAACCTTCCCTATTATTTCGGCCTTACACTGGGCTACAACAGTTCATATCTGCAGGTGAGTAAATCACCCAAGTTCCTGCAAAGCGATAGTATACGCAGTGTAATTCCCGGATCCAGCGGAGGCATTGCCATGGGCCTGCTGGCCACCCTCAGGCTGACCGATCATTTCGAAGCGAGGGCCAATCCGCAGTTGGTCATCGGCGGTTCCAAATTCCTGTCGTATACACTGGGCATTACCAAACCGGGAGAAGCTTCCTTTCAGAAACAGATACTTCCCTCCACCCTGGTGAGTTTCCCTTTTCATATCAAGTTCAACTCCGACAGGATCGGGAATTTCAAGACCTATCTGCTGTGCGGGTTCAAATTCGATATGGACCTCTCGAGCAATTCGGCCGTACGGAATGCCGATGACATTATCAAATTGAAAAAATACGATTTCGGATTGGAAGCGGGTATGGGCTTCAATTTCTACCTGCCCTTTGTAACCGTTTCGCCCGAGATCAAGATCAGCTATGGCTTGTCAAATATCCACCAGCTCGATCCTGCCCTCAAATATTCCAATGTGCTCGACAAAATACAGTCGCGTATGATCGTTTTCTCCATCCACCTGGAAGACTAATCGCGCAATGAGACAATTCGGCAATTCGACAATTGCTGAATTGTCTCATTGTCCCATTGTCGAATTGCCGAATTGTCTAATTGTCTCATTAAATTGCATTCGCAATTAAAAGGATATGGCAAACAAAGACTACCTCATCAAGGATTGTTGCATGGTGAATGAAGGTCAGCGGACCTTTGGCGATCTGTGGATCAAAAACGGGCGGATTGAAAAGATGGGCGGCGTGATTACACTGCCCGGTGTCGCTACCGAAATCGATGGCAGTGGCCAGTTCCTCCTGCCCGGCGCCATTGACGACCAGGTGCATTTCCGCGAACCGGGTCTTACACACAAAGCCAATATCTATTCCGAAGCCAGGGCAGCCGTGGCGGGGGGAGTAACCAGTTTCATGGAAATGCCCAATACCAAACCGCCTGCCCTCACCCACGAACTGTTGGAGCAGAAGTACGCTATTGCCGCACAGACTTCCCTGGCAAATTATTCTTTCTATATAGGCACTTCTAACGATAACCTGGATGAAGTGCTTAAAGCCAACGACAAAAAACAGGATATCTGTGGTGTGAAAATATTCATGGGTTCCTCCACCGGCAACCTGCTGGTAGATAATCCGCTGCAACTGGATAAAGTCTTCGCCGGCAGTGAGCTGTTGATTACCACCCACTGCGAAGAAGAAAGCATGATCAGGGCCAATCTGCAGGCGTTAAAGCGGCAAAAAGACAAGCTGGAGCCATCCGACCATCCCATCATTCGCAATGAAGAGGAATGTTTTGAATCTTCTTTCAAAGCCATTCAATATGCTAAGAAACATGGCAGTCGTTTGCACATATTGCACATCAGTACAGAAAAAGAACTGCAGCTATTCACCAATATGATCCCGCTCGAAGAGAAGCGGATCACAGCTGAAGTATGTGTACACCACCTGCATTTTACCAGCGACGATTATGCGAGATTGGGCAACCAGATCAAATGCAATCCCGCCATCAAAGCGCCTCATAATAAAACTGCATTATGGCAAGCGCTGCTCGACGACCGGCTCGACGTGATCGCCACCGATCATGCGCCGCATACCTGGGCCGAAAAACAGGAAGATTATGAACATGCACATGCAGGCCTGCCACTGGTGCAACATTCGCTGGCATTGATGCTGCATTATGTGAACGAAGGAACCATCAGCCTGGAGAAAGTGGTGGAGAAAATGAGCCATGCCGTTGCCCGGTGTTTCCAGGTAAAAGAGAGAGGTTTTATACGCGAAGGATACCATGCCGATCTGGTGCTGGTCAATCTCAACGCATCTGCAACCATATCCAAAGAAAACATCCTGTACAAATGCGGATGGAGTCCGCTGGAAGGCTTCAGCACCCCGGTGATCACAAATAGTTTCGTAAATGGCCACCTCGTTTATGGAAATGGGGCATTCGATGAATCTCAAATGGGAATGCGGTTAAGATTCAACAGATAATCCTTAGCTTGTTATTCCATTTAAGACTATGCAAGTAGACAAGACTACCCTTTCCGACCTCAACATATTCCACCGTGAAGAGGAACTATCCTTATTCCACCACCTCAACTACACACAGACCAACGACGGGCGCGAATACCTGCGCTTACTGCTGGGTAAGCCGCTCGACAATATCGAAGATATGCTGGACACCCAGCAAACGATCCGGCAGCTCATGGCGGTTGCCGGTCACTGGCCTACTACTATCACCAACGGCACCATGATGGTGGTAGAGAAGTTTTACGACTCTCAGATCAACAGTTACCCGCACAGGCCCGATCATGTGGGCAGTTTTCTTTACAAACTCTTCAATAAAGCCGACTATTCCCTTACCAGGTATACCGTTGGACATTGCATTGATTTTGTAAAAGGGTTGAATAACGTAGTGACCCTACTCAGGCAAGGCCCCATGAGTGATCTTTTGCAACTGTATGTAACGCGCATAGAAATATTGCTGAGCAAGGGAGCTGTTCCTTACATGATGGAAAGTGATGCGAAAAAACTGAATAGCAGAACAGTACTGGTTTTCGGCGCCTTCCTGAAATACCATTTCAAAACTTCCGCATTTGAACTCTTTGATATTTACAGCCGTCTTGATGCTTATTTGAGCCTGGCTGTTGCCTGTAAGAAATATGATTACTGTTTCCCTGTTCTAGAAGCATCTGTCGAACCTTTCATAGAAGCGAAGGATCTGTATCATCCTTTGTTGCAAACACCCGTGAGTTACGATACAGGATTGGATATAGACAGGAATTTTCTTTTTCTCACCGGCGCCAATATGGGTGGGAAAAGTACTTTCATCAAAGCGGTAGGTGTAAGTGTATACCTCGCGCACCTGGGTATGGGCGTACCAGCCAAAACCATGCGGCTGAGCCAGTTCTACGGACTCTTGAGCAATATACAGGTGGAAGACAATATCATCAAGGGTGAAAGTTTTTTCTTCAATGAAGTGCAGCGCGTACGCAATACCATTGAAAAGATCAGTGATGGCAAGAAATGGCTTATACTCATCGATGAGCTGTTCAAAGGCACCAATGTACAGGATGCCATGAAATGCAGTACCACCGTGATCCAGGGTTTATTGAAATTGAAAACCGCCTTATTCATCTTATCGACTCACTTGTATGAGATCGGTGATGAACTAAGGCGGTATCCGAATATTCAATTCCGTTATTTTGAAACCAATGTCGAAAACGATCAGTTGGTATTCAGCTATCATCTCAAGGAAGGCATCAGCAACGACCGCATGGGTTATTTCATCCTTCGCAAAGAAGGCGTGGTTCAGATGCTCGACCGTTTGTGATATTAATGGAACTCTACTCCACTCATAAACCTCAGGTTGGCTACAATGAGCTGGTATATATCGGCATTGGAGGTGCCGCTGATCACAATGCTGCCACTGGTTTGAGTTGCATTATCCAGCAACGTAGTGGTCACATTCTTCAACAGTAAGTCCAGGTGCATCGTAACCAGACTGGTATAAGTGATGGTTTGCGCCTGCCATTTGGTTATTTCAGAGTTGATATCGAAGGTTTCGTTTATCTGTATGATAACGGGCGTTACAACACCTGCTACATTTTTGTAAGTTCCTTTCAGGTAAAAGTTAGGATCACCTGAAGCAGATTTGATACCCTCTACTTCTACCTGCACATGATCATAGGTAGCTGCCGGTATATTCAGAGAAGCCAATGTAGCAGGAGGTGCGAACAGGTCGAACTTGAAGGGGCCTTTGGCTTCGTATTGTACGTGCATAGTATCGGTCTGGTTGTTGTTGTTTTCTTTCTCTGCCTCGAATTGAAATTCACTAGCCACTACATATCCTGATGTCCAGTTAACGGTAGCAATACCAGTGGTACTGGAGGAAGATGATACGGGGGTAATGCTACTGCCGTTCATAGTATAAGTGCTGTTATTGGCTTGTGCCTGGAACTGAATAGTAGCATTTCCATTATCGGCTTTCTTTGTGCAGGAAGCGAACAAGAGAGCTCCTAATGAAAGGGAGAGCAGAGAAATTTTAGTAAATCTGTGTTTCATGACTTTTTTTTTAGATAATAAATCGGTTCTTGTACGCAATAATGCATGAACTGTGCCAAACTCGGTAGACAAATCAATCCTGTTAATGATTGATTGATTATAAATAAATTACGAATTATTTTTTATCGAAAATGTTACCGATTTTAACAATTACCGGATTGCGTATTTGTTTTAAGTAGAAATACCCGTTTCTATTTTTAATACATCAACTTGCTTAATTTCCCCGTTTATCTTTTCAAGCAGCGATATATGTTAGTCAAGACTTTCGGCAGTGCCGTCCAGGGAGTAGAAGCCATTCAATACAGGAGCCTGGATCGTGAAGGATGGGCTGGTTGAATTGAAGAATAAGCAGGTTGGCTTAAATAATTTTGTAAAAAACACCATAAAATACAGTGAAAACAACGGATAAATTCAGTGTTTTTCACAATACATATACAAAAAATATTGCCTTACTTTATTTTTGGAAATTACCAGGGAGTTGACGGTAATACCTGCTTTCTCCGTGAGACGCTATTTGTTACTTGTCTCCTCTTCATCTCGTTAAGAATACCCCCAATTCTTAGGGCATCAATATGTACAATCAACATAACATTATGTTGCAGGTACCATTATGTTGAAAACGACACTAAAAATAAACCTCCTATTATGAGACCCGTTTTAACTATTGTAATCTTTGTATTAATCTCAATGTCTGCTAAAAGCCAAGTAACAAAAGGTAACTGGCTGCTGGGCGGTACAGTTAATTTCTCCTCTTCCAAAACTGCCACTTCTTATCCTACACCTACTCAGGAAACAGATGTTGACATAACTAATGTTACTGCTTCACCGACCATCGGGTATTTTTTAATGGACAAGTTTGCTGCGGGATTGAAACAGAGTTTCTCATGGAACAAAGCTCAAGTAACTACGAGTGGAGGCCTATCTTCAAATATACGTCGCTATACGATCGGGCCATTCTTCCGCTATTATTTTCTAGATGCTGAAAAACCATTTAATCTTTTTACCGAAGCAAGTTACCAATTGGGCGTTATAAGCAATACGCCACAAACGGGCTCGATCAAGCTACTTTCAGTGGCTGCCGGCCCTGTCATCTATTTCAACTCCAGTGTCGGGCTGGAATTTACCATTGGGTATTCTCAGAGAAGCGAAGAAATCAAAGGTAATTATAAGGAAGACAAAAAATCATTTCAAATAGGTATTGGTTTTCAAATCCATTTAAATAAATAAAACAAAACCCTATGAAAACAAAAATTCTACTCACTACATCCCGGCATTTACGCCAATGCGCAGATCAATACTCGACTGATGCATGAACTATTGCCGGCTGAACAGGAGCGCCTCAACTTAAGCGCGCGCGCATACGACCGCATCCTAAAAGTGAGCCGGACCATTGCCGATTTGGAAGCCAGCCAGGAAATTCGCCCTGAACACTTAGCCGAAGTCATTTAATACAGGAGCCTGGATAGAGAAGGATGGGCAGGTTGAATTGAATAATAAATGAGCTGATCCAGATCCTTTTTGCGCAAAACACCATAAAAAACCGTGTAAACAACCACATAAATTCAGTGTTTATACGGATGAAATATTGAAAAATATTTTTTTATTTCGCTATTTAGAATAAGAATCCCACCCTCAATTCTTAAGTCATCAATTAGTATATACGATCAGCCTAATACTATGTTGTAGGCAATATTGTGTGACATAAACACTAAAATAAACCTTTTCATGAGACTCATTGTAACTATTGTGATTTTTGTATTATTCTCAATGTCCGCTAAGAGTCAGATTACAAAAGGAACTTGGCTGCTGGGAGGCACCGTTAATTTCTCTTCCATTAAAACGACAAACGCTTCTTATCCTAATACCGTATATCCGGAAAGTAACACTATCCATCTTGGTGTCTCGCCAAACGTTGGCTATTTTTTAATGGACAGGTTTGCTGCGGGACTGAGAATAAGTTTTGATTGGGATAAATTTAAAACAATAAATGGATTGATTACTTCAAATAATAGCCGCTACACGGTCGGGCCATTTGCCCGCTATTATTTTCTGGATACTGAAAAGCCTGTTAATCTTTTTACCGAAGCCAGTTACCAATTAGGTTCTGTGAATTTTCATCCACAAAATGGCCCGATTCATATTTTTTTAGTAGCTGCCGGGCCTGTCGTTTATTTCAATTCCAGTATCGGTCTGGAATTCACCATTGGCTATTACCAGAGAAGTGAGGAGATAAAGGATAACTATAAAACCGAAAAAAAATCGTTTCAGTTAAATATTGGTCTTCAAATTCATTTATCCAAATAAAACAAACCACTATGAAAAACAAAATTCTACTCATTCCCTTGCTTTTGATAACAGCAATGCAGGTAAATGCCCAAAGCATCGCTCCTCAGGAATCAACTGAAGTTTGTCTGGGTGTAGATATGGTATTTACCGTTACCGTCCCGGCTATTATGGCGATTACTTTTTACTCAAACCGTTAAACCAGACAACAACCGGACAGACTTACTATGATTACTTAAGCGTTGTGGCTACAACACCATGCGGTAATTCAGACCCCAGTCCAACTTCTTCCATTACTATTGGGCCCATAACAGGAAGTTGCTCCGGTAGAATAGTAAGAACACCTCCCCAATCACTAACTGCAACAGCATCCGAAGAAAATGTATCGGAAGACAGGCTATTCCCTAATCCCGTGAACAGCGTTTTAAAGTTGCAGGTAAAAACAAAAAATGTTGGCAAATATGCCATAATACTCGATGCATCAGGAAGAATCTTACAAAGAATCAAACTGGTTAATACAATAACACAGGTTGATGTATCAAAGCTGCAAGGCGGAACTTATTTTATTAAAATTCCGGGTGAGGCCAATAAACCATTGAAATTTATTAAATAAGAAACCTTATTATATCGACAAACTCCTTATCAAAGCTTGTTAAGAAGCCTTTCTACTCAGATAAACTACCGATTTTTGAGCAGAAAGGCTTCTTCAATAACATCGCATACCTGGTATAAAATCACGTTCAGGTGCGATGTTGTTGCAAAAGGTATCTGTTTTGTGATTGAATCATTCTGGAACTGTTTCCAACAAGACATTTATTGCAAACAAAATTAGTTACAACTATTTAATTGTCTCCAAGGGAAGTTCCTATGGATACATGTATGATTCCTTGAATTCCTCTACAAGTAAAAAAACTAATATTGATACATTTCTTTTTCAAAAAGGTTTTTGGGGATGCAACTTTTATAATGGCTTTTTGACTAAAGCAACCGACAGCCTCCTTCAACGAACATTTTTGAACAAATCGAATTTGTTGGAAAAATATGTAACAGTAAATAAATCCGGCGATTCTTATAATGATACTACCTATCTATACTTTACAAAAGACTTTAATGATGTGGATTTCTCTTTTTGCAAGGAACTCGACAAAGCAAAAAACATGAGGCTATATAAGAGTCCGTTTATTTTCAATAAAACCTTTAGCAATAAATATCCATTCCCTCTACCCGCAAGAGAGTTATGGTATTCTATTCGGAGAGTTATGATCAAGGATAAAATGCAACTCATTGCATTGATCAACTCAAAAAAACAATCATAAAAAACGCCTCCCATACAATTCAATTACAGGAAGACTATAAGGAGAGTGCATTTTTAGACGATCACATAGGTTACTTAGCCCTCCGTAGCGAGGGTGTAGTCAAGATGCTGGAAAGCCTGTAAAATCAGGTATAAATACTGCTTTTCAGCGCGCTAATTTTCTTAATTTCCACTTTTACCCTTTACGAAATCATCATTATGCTGGTAAAAGCCTTTGGCAGCGCTGTGCAGGGAGTGGAAGCGATTACGATTACAATAGAAGTGAATGTTAGCATGGGACAGAGCTACAGCATTGTAGGTCTGCCCGATAATGCTGTGCGTGAAAGTTTGAAACGAACTGAAAGCGCCATCAAGAGCAACGATTATCACATGCCGCGCACCAAAGTAATTGTGAACCTGGCGCCGGCTGATATTAAGAAAACAGGCTCTGCTTTTGATCTGCCCATTGCTGTGGGAATACTGGGAGCCAGTGAGCAATTGCACCACATAGAGCGACTGCAAGAATTTGTGATCATGGGAGAATTAGGGCTCGATGGTAGTATACAACCCATCAAAGGTGCATTACCCATTGCTATACAAGCACGCAAAGAAGGCTTTAAAGGATTGATCATTCCCAAAGCCAATGCGCGTGAGGCGGGGATGGTCAACAACCTGCTGGTGTATGGCGTTGCTCATTTGAATGAAGTCATCGCATTTTTTAAAGATGAACAATCGCTGCAACCCGTTGTGGTCAATACAAGAGATGAATTTTTCGACGACCAGTATGCGTTCGGTATGGACTTCAGTGATGTAAAAGGGCAGGAACACATCAAACGCGCGCTGGAGATTGCTGCCGCAGGGGCGCACAATGCATTGCTGATTGGTCCGCCCGGCGCCGGAAAGACCATGCTGGCCAAGCGGTTGCCTACCATCATGCCGCCATTGAGTTTGCACGAAGCATTGGAAACTACCAAGATCCATAGTGTGGCGGGCAAATTACCCGAGAACAGTTCGCTCATCAGCAGGCGGCCCTTCCGTTCACCGCATCATACTACCAGTGATGTGGCATTGGTAGGTGGTGGAAGTGTTCCGCAGCCCGGAGAAATTTCATTGGCACATAACGGCGTTTTATTCCTGGATGAGTTGCCCGAATTCAAAAGAACAGTATTGGAAGTAATGCGACAACCCATGGAAGAAAGGAAAGTGAGTATTTCACGAACCAAAATGATACTTGATTTTCCGGCCAGTTTCATGCTCCTGGCTTCCATGAATCCCTGCCCTTGCGGTTATTATAATCATCCGGAAAAAGCCTGTAGTTGTCCGCCCGGCGCCGTACAGAAATACCTCAATAAAGTATCCGGTCCACTGTTAGATCGCATAGACTTGCATGTAGAAGTAACACCCGTGGCATTCACAGCGTTGAATGATGACAGGCAAGCAGAAAGTTCCGCCTCCATACGCGAACGCGTAGTGGCAGCACGTGATCTGCAAGCTGAACGCTATAAAGAACATCCCGGCATTTACGCCAATGCACAGATCAATACTCAGTTAATGCAGGAACACTGTCAACTGAATAACATTTGTAACAACCTGTTACGAAAAGCCATGGAACGCCTCAACCTGAGTGCCCGTGCATACGACCGCATCCTCAAAGTGAGCCGCACTATTGCCGATCTGGACGCCAGCCAGGAAATCCGCCCTGAACACTTAGCCGAAGCCATTCAATACAGGAGCCTGGATAGAGAAGGATGGGCGGGATAAAGTAACCAGATTGGAGGACGCAGATTGCGACCTTCAAAGCAGTATCTGTTTTATTTACAAATAATAAATGTCTGCACTAATGGTGAAAAACGAAATATTCGAGGCATTATTGTCCACCGATTTCTTTGCAACACAGGCATAGTGCCAAACATCAAAACTTTACGTATACTTGCAGAAGCCGATTATAGCAGATCAACTGCCATTGATTTTGGCAACTATTATGCGACTATTTAGAATCATACGACTTATATGGACTTTTTATAAAAACTTTTTGCCGCTATCCATTATTATTACAGCTTTTTGCCTTAGAGCATTCTGGATATATGGTTTCTCGGCTTTCTTCGGTATCTTTTGGGGTAAAATTGTTACATTAGGATTGACATATTATCTTATAAACAGTAATAAAAAAAATGAATATTATTACTATCAAAATTTAGGTCTTGCAAAGACGCTACTGTGGGCGGCTACATTAGTTTTTGACTTTGTTTTCTTTCTCTTACTTATCTTTCTGGCATACCAATTCAAATGAATCACGTATTAGAAATAGATAGTACTCAGCTCCAATTCGGCGGAAGAAAAATATTATCTAGCATTTACCTTAGATGCGAAACCGGCAAGATAATTGGATTGCTAGGGAAAAACGGGCAAGGAAAATCTTGCCTGATGAAAGCTATTTATGGTAGTTTACCATGCGAGAAGTCCGTTCGGTTTGATCACATTTCTATTGTTGAAAGTTTCAAACACCCTGACTTAATTGTATATTTACCACAGTGTAATTTTATTCCAAAATCACTTTCACTTCGTCGAATATTTCAAGATTTCACCCTGGAGTACAGTGAATTTCAAAATAGATTTTCGGAGTTTGCAAAAAGAGAAAAAGATACTGTTGGCAGTCTTTCGGGAGGAGAGCGTAGATTATTAGAGTTGTATATAATCGCAAAGTCTAAATCACAGTTCGCTTTGCTGGATGAACCTTTCACACACCTAAATCCACTACAAATTGAAAAGGCCAAACAGTTGCTTAAAGAAGAAAAGGAGCATAAAGGCCTACTTATCACTGACCATATGTACAGACATATCATTGACATTTGCGATTCCCTGTATGTATTAACCAATGGACAAACGTATTTGACAAAAAGCGTTGCCGACATTGACACCTTAGGTTACGCAAGGCTTTAACAGCTACCCCATAAACATTTACTCAAATCGGTCAGTGGGTAATTCGACAACAAAATCCTAACGGATCGCGTCATTTTTTAAATTAGTCGACTATAACTCTCATACTGTCAATAAACAATGATTTGCTTGGCTATATGCCATAAAAAACGGAGGTATTACCTTCGTTTTAAAAGAATGACTTTTAAGCCGCATTCGACTATTGATATTGAGTAAAATATTTTTGCCATCAATTTAGTCAGACTACACGAATCAATGTACTGTTCCTCTCAATTCAACCGATTGGATAGGAGGTCTTCCATTGGTTCGTACAGATATAAATCTGAACATTTCACCGGTGTCGGAGGGATTGGGTTTGAAAGTAACTCTCAATGGAACACTATCGTTTGACGACACAATGGAATCCTTTAGAGTTCCGACCATGCAGCCGCACGCACTCGCAATCTCCGAAATAATCAATTTATCTGAGCCGAGGTTTTTAACATATACAGTTGTTTCGTAGCTCGTTCCTCGAGGGATTGAGAAATGAACAACTGAAGGTATTATAGCATACGTTTTTTTATCCGCCGTTTTGCAATTGAATGAGAAAGTTACAATAGCTAAAGCAATAAGACGAGAAATATTTTTGTGAGCAACCATAAGAAAAGATATTTATTTCCGAAAATTAGAGTAAAGAGCAGACTCCATTGCACGAAAATAAAAACAGTGTGCCACATCCCGCACTACTTGATTTACAGCCGTTGTCCCTGCACGACCCTGCGTTACAATAAGAGTCTGATCGGGAACAGTGGCAATCGTTATCAGGGGGAGGAGGAGTTACGTCATTCGTTCTTACTCCATTAGTTTTCGCCTGAACTGTTGTGGCTGAATATCCGTAATATCCTTGATCTGACGGAAGATCAATAAGGAGAGAAAATGCATCTGGAACACCTAATAGAGATTGCGCTTTATACTTAATCTGTGGTAGGGCAAGAGTAAAATTTTTCAATGCAATACTGTTTTCTTCAAAAATGTTTCTTACAAGCCAACTTTTTTTGAAATCATGTACAAAAGCTAATTGCTCAGAACTTAAATCATGTGATTGAATAAAATATTCGATATGACGATTCCATATTTCCAATTTTTCGCTAGGCTTTAACAACGCATAGTTAACTTTAAGCTGGTTGTAGTCCTTAGATGCCATAACCGCAGACAATGCGGTCTCGTCAACCACGTCAGTCTGTGTAATACTCTTAGTACATGAACTAAATAAGCAAATCGCAATAAGCGGGAGTAGCATAATTTGTTTCATAAATTTTGATTTTGATTTTAAATATTTATTATAAGTAGCTTATTTCAAATGCAGGTTTTACCAGACTCGAATTTCTCTTCTAAGGAATAATTATTAGAGCTTATCTCAAAAGTAATTTCTTAAAAGGATAACGATGCAAGCCAGTTGAACAAACCCTAAAAAGTTTTGCTCGTGATAATCATATCTTGTTTGACATCGGCGGAACTGTTGAATCCA
>Ga0114932_10000981_pt1 | contig 33607 bp, 32 predicted proteins | sample 2SBtaG_2_FD_87286 | JGI IMG/M metagenome (GOLD analysis project Ga0114932, IMG submission 87286) | Deep subsurface microbial communities from Kolumbo volcano to uncover new lineages of life (NeLLi) - 2SBTROV12_ACTIVE470 metaG | ecosystem: Environmental > Aquatic > Marine > Volcanic ...
ACTTCTCTGAAATCGCAGGCGAGCCCGATTTTCCTGATGTTTTTGAATTTTACCAACGGTGGCACAATCAATAGTGGCCATCGCACCTGCTCTAGGGCGCCGGTTGTTTTGCCGCCAAATAAAAAGCGCTCGATTCCGTTGGCGGTTCCTGCTCCCATCACTACGGCAAATGGCTTAATGGTTGCACAATAAGTTGTTAACTTGGAAAGCACACTACCCATCTCTATTTCATTATGGATAATTGTTTTTCCTCCTGTTCGGACTAATAATTTTTCCTTGAGCTTCTCCATCTCCTGTTGTACCTCCTCTTCTATTAGTTCAGTGCTATAGGGGGGCATAGGTACTTCTCCTACAGGTATGGGGATGGAATAAACGTGAAACAGCGTCAACCGGGCGCTAAGCATGCAAGCCATGTCGGCTGCATAGTCCACAGCATTAAGGGAAACCGGTGAAAAATCGGTCGGAGCAATAATCATTCTCATATTAATAAAATTTAATCAGTGCAATATGATGGTAATCTTTCAACAGGTCATTATCTACAAACTCCACATCGCCGCCGTGTTCAAGCACTGCTTGTATTACTTCATCTACTGCATCCTTGATGGTTGAAAATTTATTATAGGGTTTAGAGGGCATATAGATGGCCCCATTACTGCTGCCACGCTGCGCCGCACACATATAGTCCTTTTCAACCACGAGCAAACGTCCATTCCGGCCCCTGGCTTCCTTCCATACCTCTCTTATTCCAATGCCTAATTTCTTTCTGCCGGCAGCGTCTTCTAACTGATTCAACAAGTCTTTTTGAATTATTCTTTGCCAATCTTCCATATATGGCTTGAGGACCCCTGCCAGCTCCTGTACCGGGGTATCTTCATAATTTCCATGTATATATTGAACAACGGCTTTTGAGTGCCTGGTGAGGCTTTTAAAATGCCCCGATATCCTTTTAGGGCCTAACAAAAAAAGAGGTAGTCGGTAGGCATTGAGGATTAACTCCAGCGTATTATCGATATGATGGAGGAACTTATCCATCACTATTTCTTTACGGCTGGAAGCGTCTGAAAAATTTGCCACCTTTTCCGGAATGTCATTTATATAGGCGTATATCGATTCAGGAGCGTCTGATAAGATTTTGACAAGCGTATTAGATTTGCCTAAAAACACCTTGCTTTGCTTGCCACTGATAATCAAAACAAGGTATTGACGCAACTGCTTTTTGCTGTATACCAGGTCGCGTATTTCAAAAGAATCGCTGACGATAACTTTTTGCATAACAGGTATAGCGAGGTATAATACTTTCTCAAATACAGGCGATAGATATAGAGCAATACTTTTTTTGTTTGTACTGAAATTCAAATTGGCTATCAATGTTTTTAGTTTATCCATCATTAACTCAACCATTTCGGCGGGATAATTATTCTTCAGCTCCTGTTCCACTTTATCGGTAGCAAGTTTCAATGAATATGTCAATTCAGATTTCGCGTTCATTCTAGGATCAAAGGGCAAAATAATTGACACGGCTGGACGATAATAAATCGCTCCCATTACTTCGCTTAGTGCTGGTGTCATAACAGGATTCATAGTATACGGTTTAAGAAAACAAAGCTAACCTTGGGCATCCCCTGAAATCATGACCAGCATCATCAAAATATTTGATTGTTCTCAGGTAATAATATTCGGCAACAGTAAAACTTTCGCCGAGATAGTCATTACATGACAAAGATTAGCCATTAAGCTGCACCTGGTCAGCTTTTATGATATCACCTATTGGTAGTTTTGGAACGCTAATCAAAATAATATGAGAAAGATATTAATAGCATTTGACGGAGTGCATTACTCAGATTCTGCTCTTTCATTTGCCGCCAAACTAAATGAAAAGGCGCAGGTGCTGATTACCGGTGCCTTTTTGCCCCAAACGAATATTGCTAATTTGTGGCTTTATTTTGGAACTGGTGTATCAGGGAAGGAATTGCTTTCCCTGGCTGGGGAGGATGAAAAGGAAGCAATACAAAAAAATATTACTCGTTTCGAACATTATTGTATTGATCATGGAATTGAATACAGGGTTCACAAGGATTATTTAGATTTCGCTATTCCGGAATTAATAAAAGAATCACGGTTTGCAGATCTCCTGATCATCAGCAGTGAATCTTTTTATGCAAGCATAAAAAATGAGCCGAATGAATACTTGGAAGAAACCCTGCATGATATTGAATGCCCGATCATCCTTGTCCCGGATCAATTTGAATTTCCCGCTTGTAATATTCTTGCTTATGACGGAGGGGAATCTTCTGTGCATGCTATTAAACAATTTTCCTACCTTTTGCCGGAACTAACAAGCAATGAAACAATGCTGGTTTGCGCAAATGATAATGTAAACGAGCCGCTGCCAGATGAACTGAACATGGCTGAATTAGCTGCCCGGCATTTTAGCAGTTTCAGTTTGCTCAAATTTGAACCGGACCCCAAAAAATACTTTAATACATGGCTGAGTGAAGAGAAAGCTGCTATTCTTGTAAGTGGCGCTTACGGACGGTCATCTTTATATCGTTTGTTTCATAAAAGCTTTATTGCAGAAACCATAAAAGAGCATCAAATCCCGATTTTCATTGCACATAAATAATATGGACAATTTCCCCATTTCTTCATTGCCGATAGAACAATTGTATATCGAGCTGCAATCTTCTGCAGATGGTCTCACAGCAGAACAGGCTTCAAAACGAAATAGAGAAAGACTTAAATCAGATAAACCCGAAACCAGGTTCAGAAGGGAGTTACGGATATTGCTTCGACAGTTTCTTAACCCATTAGTGCTGCTATTGGCGATTGCAGTGATTCTGGCTGCCATTTTAGGCGAATCATCAGATGCATTCATCATCCTTTTTATTCTTATGATAACCGGCCTGGTGGGATTCTGGCAGGAAGCAAATGCCGGACGTGCTTTTGATAAGTTGCGCAAAATGATTGAGAACAAGCATGATGTTTTGAGGGAAGGCCGGGAAATTCAGGTAACATCGCAGCAAATTGCATCTGGCGACATTTTGTTGCTTAAGGCTGGCGATATTATTCCGGCAGATTGCAGGATTGTTGAAAGTAACGAGCTTCATGTTAATGAAAGCACATTGACAGGAGAGTCTTACCCGGTTGAAAAAATGATTGGAGAAGTGCCGGATAATGCCTCTTTGACAAAAAAACATAATTGTTTATGGCAGGGGACTAATGTAGTGAGTGGGACTGCCAAAGCATTGGTAGTGCAAACAGGAAACCAGACTTATTTTGGGAAGATGGCACGTAGCCTTGCACAAACCCCTGAAACAGCATTTGAAAAAGGCATCAGGCGTTTCGGTTATTTTCTTTTACACATCACTGTTATTCTTTCACTTGTAATATTGATAGCCAATCTGTACTTTAAAAGGCCTCTGTTTGGCTCTGTTCTGTTTTCTCTTTCCCTGGCCGTTGGCATGGCGCCGGAACTACTGCCCGCTATAATGACTTTCGTTATGTCGGCCGGGGCGCGGCGAATGATGAAGAAAAAAGTTATTGTAAAAAAGCTGTCTTCCATCTTCAACTTTGGGGAAGTGAACATATTATGTACCGACAAAACAGGTACAATTACAGAAGGAAATATAAAAGTAAAAGGCATAGTTGGCATAAATGGAAAAACAAATAACCAAATACAGGTTTATGCATGGTTAAATGCCTCTCTTCAGAATGGATTTACCAACCCTATTGACGAGGCTATTAGCTCATTAAACTTTAATCTGCCAGGATATGATAAGATCAACGAAGTACCATATGATTTCATACGCAAACGACTTAGTGTTGCAGTTGAGTACAATACCCGGCGTTTTTTTATTACAAAAGGGGCCTTTGTTAATGTACTGGATGTATGCAGTCAGTTCCAATCAGAAGATTTGCAGGTAAAGCCGCTTGATGATTCAATCCGTCAAAAGATTGAACAACAGTTTGTCTTTTACAGCAAACAGGGTTATAGGACACTGGGACTTGCCTATAAGGAATTAATCGGCAACAAAGTGAGCCGGCAAGACGAACAGCAGATGACTTTTCTTGGGTATATTTTGCTGGAAGACCCTCTAAAAGAAACCACACAGTCATCTATCGAAAGATTAAAACAATTACAGATCAAAACCAAAATCATTACCGGTGATAATCAGCATGTTGCACTGAATATCGCCCGAGAAATTGGGATTGAAAATCAGATCATTCTCTCTGGCGAAGAAATGAACAGTCTCTCGCCCGAATCCTTAATGGTTAAAGTGGTAGAAATTGACGTTTTTGCAGAAATTGAGCCACAGCAGAAAGAGCTTATTATTAAGGCATTACAGAAATCTAAGTTCACTGTAGCTTATATTGGCGATGGTATCAATGATGTAGCTGCCATCAACGCCGCAGACATTGGCATTTCAACGAATAATGCAGTTGATATTGCAAAGGAGGCAGCTGATTTTGTCTTATTGGATAAGGACCTGGGCGTAATTGCCGATGGTATTGATGAGGGAAGAAAGTCCTTTGTCAATTCGATGAAATATATTTTCATTAATACCGGCGCTACATTCGGCAATATGCTCGGCCTGGCCGGAGCTTCTTTATTATTACCTTTTCTGCCTATGCTGCCCAAGCAAATCCTGCTTATTAATCTGCTCACCGATGTCCCTTTTTTAACCATAGCTTCCGACAACGTGGATGCTCAACAATTGGAAAAGCCCGGCAGTTGGGATATTAAAATGATCCGGAATTTTATGATCATCTTCGGCTTGCACAGCACTATATTCGACTTCCTTACCTTTTACGTCTTATATGTTCATTTAAAGCTTACAGACATTGCATTTCAGACCGGCTGGTTTTGGGAGTCAACCATTACCCAACTATTGATTACATTCATTATCCGCACCCGAAAACCCCTTTTTAAAAGTGAGCCGGGGCGGTTATTGCTCATAACAAGTATTATATCCTTAGCTATTACTATCTTACTCCCCATTTCACCTTTTGCCGGAATGTTGGGTTTTGTTGCTGGCAACTCTCAACAGCTATTATTCCTGTTTATTATCCTGGTAGCTTTTGTTGTAACTGGAGAGATAACAAAAATCATTTTCTTCAGATTCGGCAGTAATAACAGGCCTATAAAGCAGACTTAACCAGATCTGGTAGTTTATGTTCGTTTGCCAACTCAATTTCGTCCCTACCTTCTCTTAATTCAGGCGGAATATATTTCATACCAAACCGTTCATAAATACCTTGTTCGGTTTTGCCTGCTAGCTTTTCACCGGTTTTTACATCAAACAATCCATATTCATTGAGTTTCCATCCCTTCTCCTTTGCCAATAATCTTAATTTGAGGGTATGCTCTTTGGAGCCTGTGAAATACAGTAAGGCTGCTCCATACTCATCCACTTGTACAAGTCTTATGTCTACCTGTATATGGTTCTGCTTCAACAGAAAACTTACTTTAGTGTCGCCGCTTACCAGTATTCTTTCAATCTGTTCAATTTCTTTGATTCTATTTGTGATTCTTTTCCAATCCTGTTTTTGCACACAAATCACCATATCGATATCACCTATTGTCTTCTTTCCTCTTCTCAGGCTTCCTGCCAGATCAGCCTTTACTATCCCATTTATTTTTTGGATTGTTTCAAGCAATTTAGTTCCTGCTTTCAGTCCGGTTGACAGCGGCACTCTTTCTTGTCCGGTCTTATATAGTTTCAAACCCCTCATCAGGTTTTCTAGTTTCTTTTCTCCTAATCCCTTGGCACCTTTCAATTTTCCGGATTCAATGGCCAAAATCAGGTCTTCTTTATTGCTTATATCGAAGTTTTCATGAAGTAGTTTTACAGTAGCAGGGCCAAAACTTGATATATTCATCAATTCCAACAGGCCTTCAGGGACTTCCCTCTTTAACCTTTCAAAGGCCGCAATTTTTCCAGTTTCCAGGTATTCAATAATCTTTTCTGCTATGCTGCTGCCAATATTATTGAGCCGATTCAACGATTTCACATTGGCAGCATATATGCTTATATCATCTTTCAGGCTTTGGATGGTGCCCGACGCATTTTCATAAGCTGTTGAACGAAACCGTTGTTCGGGTCCCAAATACCGATAGCAGCCTGCCATTTGATGAAAGATATCAGCCAATTCCTGGTTGCGGGTTTTATTTGTCACAATCTGCCGCATCATTCAAGTACAGGACTCTGTAGTCTTTTAAATTCGCAGGTCATTTTCCACGCTGATAACGCCAGGGGCGTTCCACGCAGCAAGCTCCGCATCTTCTTTTTCGGCAAGTGAACGGACTTTTCCGCTAAGAACAACCTTGCTGCCGATAGTTTGCACAATTATGTTTTCAGCATCAATAGTGGCGCTTCTGTAAAGCGCTTCAATTATTTTTTGGTGAACACCAGAAGCAGTAAGCTTTGGTTTTATTGTTATCAGGTTCAAAACTGATTTTACACCGGTCAAATTTTCGATCGTTGATTTAACATTTGTGCGCTGGTACTCCCATTCCACCTCGCCTTCCAGTTGAACAACCCCATTTTCCACTTTTATTTTGATCTTCTCTTCCTGTATATTGGAATTCCATTTGAGTGCATTCAGCACCGCTTCGGCGATTTCGGAATCGGATTTCTGAAATGAAGGAAAAACACGCAACTGGATATCTTCAGCTACTGCTTTTACGCCGGAAATTTTTTTTACATCTTTTTCAGCAGCCATTTTTTTTGCGTAGCTGTTAACTTGCCCGGAAAGAGTTACAATTCCGTTCTTAACAGTTACGCCGATCTCGGCTGCATTGAGGGAAGGGTCCCATTTCAACTCTTCCATTACATCTTTTTGAATTTGAATATCAGTTTTCATAAGTAAAATATTTGAATGATTTAATGTTTATTATTTCGGAAAAATTATTTCCGAATTGTAACAAATGTATTCTAGTATTCATTTTTCCTTAATGACGTCAATTACATAATAGGGTGATATTCGTCATTGATTTAGCCGAATATCAGCGCTATCTTACTTCATGATTTTATTCACTCATCAGTAAAAAGAAATTCTATGTCAATCTTAAAAGTTATTGAAGTAATGACTGACTCCAGTAAAAGTTGGGAAGATGCCGCGCAAAAAGCAATTACCGAAGCGGGTAAAACGCTGAACAATATCCGGTCCATTTATGTTAAGGATCATAGCGCAACTGTAAACAAGAATAAAATTGTAGACTACCGAATCACCGCCAAAATCAGCTTTGAGATTGAAAAGAAACATGGGTAATAAAGCAGGCTATTATTAGAATTAAATTGTAGCTCTGTTTTATTCCTTATTTAATATGAGCAATAAACAAGGGCACCTGTAATTCCTTCATGATCATGTCAGCCATGCTGGGACGTAACCAATTACTTATCATTCCCCTGCTATAGGCTCCTAGTACCACAAGGGTATGATTGCCAGCCCGTTTCAGATAGGTATGAATTTTTGTTTCAGCTGAACCCTTCAAAATGGTATAAGATACTTCTGAGAAATGACGTTTCATAAACTCTTTCATCAATGCATTGTCTGGTAAATGCAAACTGTCATTTGTCCCTTTCACACTGACAACTTCAGTCGGTTTCTGTTTTAATGATGCTAGTATGTAACTGAACATTTTTATAGCATAAACAGACGATGCTTCCCCATTATAGAGTAGGACAACCTTATCGATTGGCTCAAAATGATGAGGCACCATTAACACAGGGCACTTTGTTTGACTGAGCAGATCGTTAATAAATTCACTGGGAATCTTTTCGGTATAAGCCGTTAAAGTTTCGGTATTATCTATCATTAACAGATCGGCATAAATGCTCTCGTGCAACAGCTCCTGTATGGCTGCGTTCCGGTCATGATGTACTGTATATTGCAATCCCGCATCCTGGCAGGCGATTTCAAATTTTTCAACCGCTTCCCTTCTAGTTGCTACGTCCTTTTCTTCTAGCTTCTTTTGTTTTGCATGGTAATTCTTATTTTCTGTAATAAGATTGTATATTTTGTAACTGTGATGCATAAAATCATCTAAAAAAACCCCAACGAGGTGAGCATTACTTTGATTGGCAAGCTCAATAGCATAATCTCTTACACTTTCCGAGAATCTCAAACCATCAAACGCAACAATAAATTTTTTCATAGTCCCGGTTTTTTTAATGAAAATATCAGGCATCAATGATGTGCAATAAAGATGGGCTGAGATGTGCCTTTTATTAAAAGCTCTGCCCGGCTATGTTTAAAGAATTGCGATAAGGTATTCCTGCCATAGGCTCCCATCACCAGAAAAATATTTTTTCTGGTGAGCAGATAATCAAACAAAGCCGTGTTGGTATCTCCTTTCAATGCCTCGAAATGCAGATTGCCATAATGATCTTTTAACCATTCGGAAAATATATACTTGTCCCGGTCTTCCCATTTACCGGATTCATTGACTTGTATTATCGATACTTTTATTTCATGCAATTGAGGTAAGAGATAAGTAAATTGTTTGATAGCAAACACAGATGAGGCAGAGTCATTGTATGTAAAGACAACCTCATTAATTCCGTCGAAACTTTCCGGGGCTATCACTACAGGGCATTCGGCCTTTTGCAAAATATCTTTTACAAATTCAGTTGGACTGCCTTCATACCGTTTATTAAATGAAGTTTCGGCGTCAACGACAACCAAATCTGCAAACCTGCTTTCTTCAATCAATTCGTCAGCAGGCACACCTCTGTCTCTATGTACCCGGCATGTGATTTTTTCTCCTGTACATTTTTGCTTGAAAAGAGTGATATTTTTTTCTATTGCCTCTGCCCGTGTTCTATATTCGGAAGATCTTTCATCTGCATGCCATTCCCGGTAGGGAGCGCCTGGTATTTCTTTCAGTGCAAATTCATGTTGTGCAACAATATTTTCAAGAAAGATTCCAGTGATTTTAGACTTTGTTAACCGTGCCAGATAGCAGGCAAATTCGATGGCATTTTTGTCTGGATTTGCAGCTTCAATGGCCAGCAGGATCTTCTCCATATTTTTTTTTTGTAAAACTATAGATACGAAACTCCAGGACGTATGACAGGTATTAGGGAATAAGGTGATTGTGGTCAATCAAACCGGTCAAGGTTCATCACTTTAGTCCACGCTGCCACAAAATCTTTCACAAATTTCTCTCCTGCATCGGCGCTTGCATATACTTCGGCTAAAGCTCTTAATTCTGATTGTGAACCAAAGACCAGGTCGGCGCGCGTAGCTGTCCATTTTAATGCACCGGTTTTCCTGTCTTTCCCTTCAAACAACTCCTGGTGTTCATCTTTAGCATTCCAAACAGTGTTCATATCGAGCAGGTTTACAAAGAAATCATTGCTCAATACTTCTTTACGGCTGGTAAATACGCCATGCGCAGAACCATCAGCATTTGTATTCAATACACGCAAACCCCCAATAAGTACCGTCATTTCAGGAGGGGTCAATGTGAGCAGTTGCGCTTTATCAACCAACAAAGCTTCTGTTGATACAGAAAACTTTGTTTTCAGATAATTACGGAAGCCATCTGCCATCGGCTCTAATACTGCAAAAGACGCCACATCTGTTTGCTCCTGCAAAGCATCCATACGCCCCGGTGTGAAAGGAACTTTTATAGTATAACCTGCATCTTTTGCGGCTTTCTCCACACCTGTGCAGCCGGCTAATACAATCATATCCGCGATGGAAATCTTCTTACCATCTTTTTGTGCAGCATTGAAATCCTTTTGGATCGTTGTTAATTTGTCCAGCACCTTTGATAATTGCGCAGGATTATTGACAGCCCAGGATAGCTGTGGCGCAAAACGGATACGCGCACCATTGGCGCCGCCACGCTTGTCGGAGCCACGAAAGGTTGATGCAGAAGCCCAAGCTGTTGAGACCAGTTGGGAAACAGATAAGCCCGAATGCAAAATGGTACCCTTTATTGCTTCAACATCGCTTTCGTCTATCAATTTATGATCTACTGCTGGAATGGGATCCTGCCAGATCAATTCTTCACGGGGAACATCAGGACCTAAATACCTTGCACGAGGCCCCATATCCCTGTGTGTTAATTTAAACCAGGCCCTTGCAAATGCATCGGCAAACTGATCGGGGTTTTCCATAAACCGCCTGGCTATTTTCTCATACACAGGGTCCATCCGTAGCGACAGATCTGTTGTAAGCATTTTCGGTAAATGCTTTTTATTCGCATCAAATGCATCCGGAATCGTTGCCCCTGCACCTTTCGCTACCCATTGATGCGCACCTGCCGGGCTTTTTTCCAATTCCCATTCATAGCCAAATAAATTCCAGAAGAAATTATTACTCCATTTTGTTGGTGTGGTTGTCCATATTAATTCTAATCCGCTTGTGATGGCATCTGCGCCTTTTCCAGTACCGAATTTGCTTGCCCATCCCAGGCCCTGTTCTTCTATGCTAGCCACTTCCGGTGCAGCGCCTACAAGCGCTGCATCGCCTGCGCCATGCGTTTTTCCGAATGTATGTCCGCCTGCAATCAATGCAACGGTTTCTTCATCATTCATTGCCATGCGCGCAAATGTTTCCCGGATGTCTTTTGCTGCCGCAACCGGATCAGGGTTGCCATCGGGTCCTTCCGGGTTCACATAGATCAGTCCCATTTGTACGGCAGCCAGTGGGTTTTCCAACTCGCGTTCTCCGCTGTAACGGCTGTTAGGCCCACCACTTAATTCCAGCCATTTCTTTTCATTTCCCCAATACACATCTTCTTCAGGTTCCCATACATCTTCACGTCCGCCAGCGAAGCCAAAAGTTTTGAATCCCATTGATTCCAGGGCAATATTTCCTGCAAGGATCATCAGATCGGCCCAGGAAATTTTGCTTCCGTATTTTAATTTGACAGGAAGCAGCAGACGGCGTGCTTTATCCAGGTTACCGTTATCGGGCCATGAATTAAGCGGGGCAAAACGTTGCTGACCCGCGCCCGCGCCACCACGTCCATCGCCGGTTCTGTAAGTGCCCGCGCTGTGCCAGGCCATGCGAATAAAGAATGGACCATAATGGCCGAAATCAGCGGGCCACCAGTCCTGCGAATCTGTCATCAAAGCATGCAGGTCTTTCTTCACCGCTTCCAGGTCAAGGCTTTTAAACGCTTCGGCATAATTGAAATCCTTATCCATAGGATTGGATAACGCAGCATGCTGGCGAAGGGTGTTTAATTTTAACTGGTTGGGCCACCAGTCGCTGTTCTTTGTTCCGCTATTGCCTGTGTTTTGCTTTTTTAAAGTCCCGTTATGAAACGGGCATTTGCTGATATCGCCGTGCATGTTTTCCATATTTTACAATTTTCGTGGTGAGTGATTGATTGTTCAGCAATACGCTGTATTGCTGATAGCGTAACAAACTTATGATTCCTGAGGCATAAATTCAATCGATTAAATCTATACTATGATAGATGCAAGCTATTAGTTTATTAAAAGCGGTTGGGTATTTGTATAGTATCGCTGGAAAGCAGTCAAGATCTCTAAAAGCAGGTCAATACCACACTTTTTACAAGTTGCTGGGAAGTTCAAGCACTTGTATTGGGAACTTCTATCCATTGTATTGGATATTTCAAGCACTTGTATCAAACACTTCCATCACTTGCATCGAAGAGTCCAGTATGCCATCAATTGCATATTTGCGCTTGTAATGAACCGGTTCTCTCATTAACAGCAGATCATCAAATTAGGTATAAATACCTGATTTTGTTGTTGATGTCATGAGTAACATTGGCAAATAAAGACAACTCGATTTTATGACACTCACTACATCATTAATAGAAGAAATTAAAACGCTTATTCTTCTAAGCAGAGAGCAGGCCATACGAGCAGTAGATCAAACCCGGGTATTGATGTATTGGAATATAGGTAAACGCATTTTCGAGGAAGAACAGGCCGGTAAGAAGCGAGCAGATTATGGTTCTTATCTAATTAAATCCTTATCTGAAGCACTGCAACCGGAGTTCGGTAGTGGCTTTTCTATACGGCAATTAGAGCGATACCGTCAATTTTATCGGATGTTTCCAATTGCGTCTGCGCTGCGGGCGCAATTCAGTTGGACTCATTACAAACTCCTGATCTCTATTGAGAAGAAAGATAAAAGAGAGTATTACCAACTCGAGGCGTCCAGCAACAATTGGACTGCCCGACAGTTAGAACGACAAATAAATAGCCAACTATATGAGCGGCTTTTATTGAGCAATGACAAGGAAAGCGTCATAGCCGTAGCTCGGGGAGAAAAAACGCCATCCAATCCAACTGAAATAATCAAAGACCCAATGGTGTTGGAATTCCTTAGCTTAAAACACGAAGACGTTTATTATGAAAAAGATTTGGAATCAGTATTGATAACACATCTTCAGGATTTTCTGCTGGAACTAGGCAACGGCTTCTCTTTCTTGGCTCGGCAAAAGCGTATTCATATCGGCGGAGATGAATATTTTGTTGATCTCGTTTTTTACAACAGATTATTACAAAGTTTTGTGTTGTTTGAGATTAAAACACATAAACTTACCCATCAGGATATAGGACAACTTCAAATGTATGTGAACTATTATGACCGTTTAGAAAAACAGGATTTTGAAAACCCAACCGTAGGTGTATTGCTGTGTGCAGATAAAAATGATGCTATGGTGAAAATCAACCTTCCGGAAAACAACAAATCGATTGTGGCAAGCAAGTACCAGTTATACCTGCCAAGCGAGCAGCAACTACTAGATGAACTAAAAAACGAATTGGGAAAGTTCTAGGATTAAGCTATTTCACCCGCCTATCAACCTGATCCGGTCTTTTTAACAAAAGATTGCGGCTGCTAGGATATAAACTCGCAATGAATTATCTTTATTTGGCATAAATAACGTGTTATGGAAGATAAAAAGAAATACAAGATTCTCCTGTGTGAAGACGATGCGAACCTCGGAATGGTGCTGAAGAATTACCTGGAACTGAACGATTACGATGTAACGCTTGAAAGAGATGGCCGCCTGGGCCTGGCCGCATTTCAGCGCGAAAAATTCGATATCTGTTTATTAGATGTAATGATGCCGAATATGGACGGCTTTACCCTCGCCGAAGAGATCCGTGATGTGGATCCTGATATCCCCCTGTTCTTTCTCAGCGCCAAGACCATGAAAGAAGACATCATCCAGGGATATAAACTGGGTGCCGACGATTATATTACCAAGCCATTCGACAGTGAAGTACTATTGCTGAAGATGAAAGCCATCCTGAAACGCAATGAAGAAGAAAGCAGGGTGAGTGAGAACATAGAATTCGACCTGGGTAAATACCATTTCAATCCCAAACTTCGTGAACTGAAACACGACGGATCGACCCAAACCCTTTCACCCAAAGAAAATGAACTGCTCAAAATGCTGGCCGAGCATAAAAACGATTTACTGCCTCGCGAAAAAGCATTGAAAAAGATCTGGGGCAGTGATACTTATTTCAATGGCCGTAGCATGGATGTATATATTGCCAAACTGAGGAAATACCTCAAAGAAGACGGCAATATTGAGATCGTGAACATCCATGGAAACGGATTCAGGCTCGTAGCTCCATAAGCTATATTGATAATAGGAAGACAAATGCCGCGGAAGATTTCTGCGGCATTTTGTTTAACTGAATAAGTTGGGATGATGGCCCGTGTGGGGTTTCCGGCCCAGGTGCTCATAAGCCTTGGCGGTTACTTCTCGTCCGCGCGGCGTCCGCTGCAGGAACCCTTCCTGTATGAGGAAAGGCTCATATACTTCTTCAATGGTGCCTGCTTCCTCGCCCACCGCCGTAGCAATAGTAGTAATGCCTACAGGCCCTCCTTTGAATTTATCAATGATAACAGCCAGTATACGGTTGTCCATTTCATCGAGCCCATGCTCATCTACATTCAATGCTTTCAATGCATGTTGCGTAATACCGATATCGATAACACCATCGTTCAATACCTGCGCGAAATCGCGCACCCTGCGCAGGAGTCCGTTCGCGATCCGGGGCGTACCTCGACTACGCCTGGCTATCTCTCCGGCGGCATCGCTGCTGATGGAAGCCTGCAATATAGAAGCGCTTCTTTCGATGATCTTTCTCAGTGTATCGGCCTGGTAATATTCCAGTCTTGATTTGATGCCGAAGCGCGACAACAACGGCGCTGTGAGCAAGCCGCTGCGAGTAGTAGCACCCACCAATGTGAATGGGTTCAGGTTGATCTGCACACTACGGGCATTTGGACCAGAATCGATCATAATATCGATGCGAAAATCTTCCATCGCCGCATAGAGATATTCTTCTACTACCGTACTCAACCGGTGTATCTCATCGATGAACAATACGTCATTGGGTTGCAGGTTGGTGAGCAGACCAGCTAAGTCGCCAGGCTTTTCAATGACCGGACCGGAAGTTTCTTTGATGTTCACTCCCAGTTCATTGGCTACAATGCGGCTAAGGGTCGTCTTGCCCAATCCGGGAGGGCCATGGAATAAAATATGATCCAACGCTTCGCCCCTGAGCTTGGCCGCTTTGATGAAAATGACCAGGTTTTCGATCAATTGGGGCTGCCCCGAAAAATCATCGATCTCCCGCGGCCGGATGCTGTTCTCAAACTCTTTATCGGCCGAGGTTAAACCAGATGAATCACTGTTCAGGATGCTGTTGGACATACCTCAAAACTACAAAATACCGGCTATCTGTAAGGAAACTAAAATTTATTTGTACATACAAATAAAAAGTCTATTTTTGCAATGTCAATGAAAACTTCAGACAGTCAATATGCAGAATGCCTCTACTTTACTTCCAGCGCACTCGCTCGGAAAGTAGAGAAAATGGCCAACGAATGCTGGAAGCAGGTAGACCTTTCTCCCAGTCATGCGTACCTGCTCATGGCCGTACTGGAAGAGCCGGGTATGCAGCCCGGTAACCTGGCAGAACAGTTGCAACTCACGCCCAGCACCATCACACGCCTGATTGAAAAGCTGGAAGAAAAAAAACTGGTCATACGCACTACGGAGGGAAAACTCACCAATGTGTACCCCACTCCCAAAGCAAAAGACCTGCAACCGGAACTGAGGAATTGTGTGCATGAATTTCATACTAAATATACCAGCATCATTGGCAAAGAAGAGAGCATCCGGTTTGTGAAAACACTGACTAAAATTGCTGATAAACTGACTGATTGATTTTTTTTTAACTCATCATTTGTATATACAAACTTAATATCAAACATTAAAAATTGAACCATGAAGTATGTGATCACCGGCGGAGCCGGAAATATTTCGAAGCCACTGGCATTGTCTTTATTAAAATCAGGACATAACGTAACAGTGATTGGACGCAACGAAGCCAACCTGAAAGTGTTAACAGATGCCGGCGCCATAGCAGCCATAGGCTCTATAGAAGACACCCATTTTCTTACCCGAACCTTTACCGGCGCAGATGCTGTTTACCTGATGATCCCTCCCATTTACGAAGTGACCCAGTGGAAAGCCTATATTGGTAAAATAGGAGAACATTATGCAACGGCCATCAAAGCCGCGGGCATCAAAAAAGCAGTTCTGTTGAGCAGTGTAGGTGCCCATCTTGCAGATGGCGTGGGTCCCGTAAGCGGTCTGCATCTCGCAGAAAAAGCATTGAGTGTTTTGAAAGATGTGGACCTTACCATTTTGCGTCCCGCTTATTTTTATCCCAATCTCTTTGCTAATATCGGTATGATCAAAGGCATGGGTATCATTGGCGCTAATTTCAGCGCAGGTGAAGGTAAATTTCCGATAGTAGATCCAATGGATATTGCAGCAGTAGCTGCGGAAGCATTAACAACACCTTACGCAGCAGGGCAGACCATTCGTTATATCGCCAGCGATGAAGTATCAACCGATCAGATCGCAGCCACACTGGGTAAAGCCATCGGTAAATCCGACCTCGCTTGGGTAACTTTTACCGATGAGCAGGCTTTGAATGGCATGATACAAGCCGGCTTGCCTGAAGAGATCGCCCGCAATTATGCCGAGATGAATCATGCATTGCATACAGGCGCTATGACAGAAGAATATTTCAAGAACAAGCCAGCGCTGGGCAAAACCAAGCTGTCTGATTTTGCTCAAACATTTGCTCAAGCTTATAATTCCTAAAACTCTTTTCTCTTTGCCCTGGGCTTAAGCCCAGGGCAAAGAGAAAAATGAAGATTATTTTAATAATCCTTGTGGGATGGGTTTCTCTAATAAATATTTGTAGATGAACCGAGTTTTGAGATTGCTGAAATGAATATTCTTAGCCGGCAGGTTACCCCATCCATGCCTTCCGCCAGGATACAACATTAATTCAAAATTTTTGCCTTTGTCTTCCAGTGCACTTACCAGTTGCAAGCTGTTTTGCATGTGTACATTGTCATCGCTGGTGCCATGAACAATTTGCAGCATTCCTTTATACTCCCCTGCATAAGATAATACACTGCTGGTTTGATAACCTTTGGGGTTGTTCTGCGGAGTGCCCATGTATCTTTCGGTATAATGACTGTCGTACAAATGCCAGTCAACCACACTACCACCGGCCATGCCATGGGTAAAAACATCCGCGCCATAAGTAAGCGCATAGCAAGTCATATAACCACCATAGCTAAAACCGGTGATACATATTTTAGAAGGATCGGCTTGTCCGTTTGCAATGAACCATTTTACCATGGTCTTATAATCGGCCATCTCCCAGTAACCCAGGTTGTGGTACATATAATTCACACCTTCTTTTCCAAATTGTCCGCTTGCCCTATGATCAAATGAAACCTGTATCAATCCTTCACTGGCATACCATTGGCGGTTGGCGCTCCAGGTCCAGCTATCCCATACAGTGCCCGCATTGGGACCACCATAGATACTGATGAGCATGGGATATTTTTTATTAGGATCCATATTTTCAGGCCAGGTTACATAAGCAGGCAGATCGTATTTACCGTCTTCGCTTTTGATGCGTATGATTTCTGTTTTAGCAACTTTGTAACTATCCATTTCGGTTCCGCGCATATCTCCCAGTTCCCTGACAATCTTTCCATTATGATCTGCCAGTGTCATCCTGGTCGGTGTAGTGGCATTGCTATAGGTGGTAATAAAATAATTACCTGCGGGGGATAAGCTGATGGAGGCATGGTTGTAATCGCCGAAAGTCAGTCGCTTCAACTCCGATCCATTGAATTTGATGCTGTAAAAATCTGTGCGCGCTGTATTCTCACGTCCGCGTGCAGTGAAATAAATCACCTGGTTCTTCGGGTCGATGTATCGGATGCCCAGCACAGTGAATTTACCATTGGTGATCGGATATTTCAACGTTCCATCCATGCCATACATATAAAGTTGGTTCCAACCGCTCTTATCGCTTTGTGCGATATACCCTTTCCCGTCTGGCAGAAAATTGATGCGGCCACCTACCCTGTCTTCCAGGTCGATCCAGGTAGATTGCACTTCGTTGTACGTTTCATTTTTTAGCCCGTCGGCCATATTCACTTCATAGATCTTCAGGTTGGTTTGGTCGCGGTTCATCCACGGAAGCCATAACTGGTTAGTGCCGGGGCGCCATATAGGCCAGCCGAAATACTGGTCATCTTTTGCATTGAAATCGGCCCATACGGTAGTGCCTCCTTCAGGAGAAACAATACCCAACTTTACTTCCGGGTTTTTATCTCCTGCTTTGGGATAACGCGTTTCTTCCAGGTATCCGTGTTGTCCTTCGCTCACATAGATGGGGAACATGGGCACCATGCTTTCATCGAAGCGCATATAAGCCAGCTTGCGGCTGTCGGGACTCCACCAGAATGCGCGGTAGCGCGTAGACCGGCCGAATATCTCTTCGTAATATACCCAGCTCGCATAACCATTCAGTGTGGTGCTGCTGCCATCGGTAGTGAGTTGTGTTTCTTTATTGGTAAGCAGGTTATAGGTGTACAGGTTATTGCTCCGTGTATAGGCAACATAATTGCTATCGGGCGAAAAGATTGGGTTCTTTTCTTCTGCGGGATCGTTTGTGAGTTGTTGATCCACACCATTCCGGCGATACACAACATCATTGTTCTTCACAAAAACAAACCTGCCAAAGGAAGAAGATTCAGGCGCTATTGCAGGTACATCTGTTGTTGCAGTATAGCTGCCCTTGACAACATCCAGCAAATAATTTTTTGCAATGGTATCGGCAGGCATGCGTTGCCTTAGTATCACATGTGTATCGTCTGTCCATTTTACCACAACAGGCAGTTCATTCAGAAAATTCCTGGGCGCTTTACCTGCTATCAGGTCGTTACGGTCAAACGCTTTGGGCTGTTTTTGGCTGTGCGCTGCAGTTGTAAAAGCCAGGGCACACAACAACAATCCGGAGGTTCTCATTTTGGTTGGTTTTGTTTAAATGACTACGTTGATCATCTTTCCTTTAACGAAGATCAATTTCTTGAGCGGTTTATCTTCCATCCATTTCTGCACCATCTCATTACCCAATACGATCTCTTTCACCTGCGCTTCGGTTGCATCGAGTGAAATGGAAATATTGGTACGCACACGGCCATTGATGCTAACAGGATATTCCTTCTCAGATTCTGCGGTGAAGGAAGCGTTGTACACCGGGTATGCCGCATCGAGTACAGAACTGGTATTACCTAACTGGTGCCAGAGCTCTTCTGCAATATGTGGTGCATACGGCGTTAACATAATGAGTAAGGATTCCAGTACTTCCCGCTTGTGGCTTTTGAGATCGCTCAGTTCATTCACACAGATCATGAAAGTACTCACGGCTGTATTGAAACTGAATCGCTCAGTATCGTCTTCAATTTTTTTGATGGTACGATGCAATACTTTCAATTCTGCGGCCGTTGCTTTTTCTTCATCCCATTGCTTGCCTTTCTGTTCATCGAAGAAAAGGCGCCAGAGTTTTTTGATGAAGCGATGCACGCCTTCTATTCCTTTGGTATCCCATGGTTTGCTCTGTTCTACCGGTCCGAGGAACATTTCATACATGCGGAAAGTATCGGCTCCGAATTTATCAATAATATCATCGGGATTAACGGTGTTATATTTTGATTTTGACATTTTCTCTATCATCATTTCAAAATCGAATCCAACATTCTCATCGAAATTATCCGGTTTATTTTCTGTGTCTATTCCTACTAGTTTGAAGTCATTAGGCACACTAATCGCATTAAAGAAATCATACTTTTTTTCTATGTCTAGTTTCGCAAATCCTTCAAAAAATCGTTCTGCATAAGGTATTCTAATCGGCTTCAAATTTGCTAGTCCTCCTGTCAATACATGATTGGGGTATACAAGTTTATGATCGAAATCCACAAACGTATAATAACTCTGCCCTACTATCATTCCCTGGTTAAGCAATTTTTTGAACGGCTCATCAAAACCAATATACCCCAGGTCGCACAGCACTTTTGTCCATAAACGACTATACAATAAATGCCCCACTGCATGCTCGGTGCCTCCGATATAAAGGTCTACCTGGTTCCAGTAATCACTGGCTTTGCGATCACAAAACACGTTCTGGTTGTGTGGGTCCATATAACGCAGGAAATACCAGGAGGAGCCTGCATAACCGGGCATGGTATTGGTCTCCAATTCGCGGGCTACCCATTCGGGTATATTCGCAAGCGGACCTTCACCTTCAGGTCCCGGGCTGTAATGGTCTACTGCAGGCAGTTCCAGCGGCAGTTCCGTTTCACTTAATGCAACTGCTACTCCATTTTTCCATTGTATGGGGAAGGGCTCACCCCAATAGCGTTGCCTGCTGAAAGCCGCATCGCGCATTTTATAGTTCACTTTGCGTTTACCAATGCCCATGTCTTCCAGCTTGTCTATCACTACTTCCATGGCATCGCGCATCACCATGCCGTTGAGGAAGCCACTGTTCTCCAGTTTCGCATCTTTGGTAGCATTGGCTTCTTCGCCATTGTATGCATCGCCAATGATATTGGTAATGGGTATATTGAAGTGTTTCGCAAATTTATAATCCCGTTCATCGCCGCAGGGAACGGCCATGATGGCGCCCGTACCATATCCGGCCAGCACGTATTCCGATATCCATACCGGTATCTTCCGGCCGTCGAAAGGATTCAGGGCATACGCACCGGTAAAAGCGCCTGTTATTTTTTTCTCTGCCTGGCGCTCGCGCTCGCTCCTGCTCTTTACATAAGCAATATATGCTTCTACTGTTTCTTTTTGTTCATCACTGGTGATCCGTTCGATCAATTCATGCTCGGGAGCCACAACCATAAAATCGACACCAAAAATGGTATCGGGTCTCGTGGTGTATACATGCAGGTGCAACCCATTACGACCATCAGTGGCCTCCACCTGGAAGCTGATCTCCGCACCGGATGATTTACCGATCCAGTTCGTCTGCATTTCTTTCATGGCCTCACTGAAATCAATGGTCTGCAAACCATCCAGCAAGCGGTCGGCATATTCAGTAATGCGCAGGTACCATTGTCTCAATTTCTTTTTTACCACCGGGTGTCCGCCCCTTTCACTCACCCCATTGATCACTTCATCATTTGCCAATACGGTTCCCAATGCCTCGCACCAGTTCACTTCACCATAACCACAAAAAGCAAGACGGTAATTCATGAGAATATCCTGTTGCTGTTTATGGGTATAGTTGTTCCATTCCATTGCGGAAAAACGAATCGCATGATCTCCGGGACATACATGCTTTATATTCCCTTCTTTCTCAAACACCGTTACCAACTGCGCTATAGGCTCCGCCTTTTGTGTGAGACGATTGTAATAACTATTGAACAACTGAAGAAATATCCATTGGGTCCATTTATAGTATGATGGATCGGAAGTGCGTACCTCCCTGTCCCAATCGAAGCAAAACCCGATATTGTCTAACTGCTTCCTGAATGTATCGATATTTTCTGCGGTGCTCACTGCCGGATGCACCCCATGTTCGATCGCATACTGCTCGGCAGGCAAACCGAACGCATCGTACCCCATCGGGTGCAACACATTGAATCCTTTCAACCGCTTGAATCGGCTGTAAATATCCGAAGCGATATACCCCAATGGGTGCCCTACGTGCAAACCTGAACCACTCGGATAAGGGAACATATCCAGCACATAAAACTTGGGTTTGCTGCTCTCATTACTCACCCGGTAAGCATGATCCTGCTTCCATTGTGCCTGCCATTTTTTCTCTATCGCACTAAAATTGTATTCCATAATACTTCCTGTATTCAATAAACTTTTTGACTTTTGAATTTTGCATGTAGGCTTCCGCCTCAATCCTAACAAATCTTTAACCTAATAAACGCCCGGATCAATTATTTTCAACTACCAAATGATCGTTAGAGTGGCTGCAAATGTAAGCGTTTAGGCTTCAAAACCCTACATTTGCATCTGTTGCCCGGCATGGGTAGAAGATCCTAAATTTCAGAGCATGGCACACGGCAAATCATCTCTCAGGCGTAGTAAGCCCAATTACATATACAGTGTGGTGGGCGTTGCATTGGTTTTATTGATCATGGGCATCATGGGCTGGTTCTTCCTGAACATCCACTCCGTAGGTACCGCCCTGAAGGAAGACATCCGGTTGAGCGCTTACCTGCGTACCCTGAATAAAGATACCATTGCCCAGATACAGCATTTTATTGCTTCCAGGCCTTATGCCCGTAATGTTACGTATGTAGATAAGGAAGCCGCCAAACAGATATGGAATAAAGAGAACAATGAAGACTGGGCCAAGATACTGGATGTAAACCCGCTGCCCGAAAGCATCGATTTTTATGCCCGGGCCGAATACGTGAATAAAGATAGCCTCGCTAAAATATCTACGGAATTGATGGCGGCCTACGGCAACCAGCTCACCGAGCTGCAATACCCGCAAAGCCTGGTAAATAACCTGAATGAACGGGCTTCCAAGATCGGACTCATCTTCCTGGTAGTGGCCATTGCTCTTTGTGTGATCGTGATCGTGAGCATCGACAATACCATCCGCCTGGCCATGTTCAGCAACCGTTTCCTCATCAAGACCATGCAAATGGTGGGGGCTACGAGGAGCTTTATCGCCCGGCCGTTGAACCTGCGGGCCTTTCTGAACGGACTCATCAGTTCGGGCATCGCCATCGCCATCTTGTTTGCCCTCATCGGATGGGCGGAAAGCCAGTTCCCCCAACTGAAAGCCATCCGGGATGTGAAACATACCCTGATCCTTTTTGGCGGACTGATCTTTTTAGGGGTAGCCATTTCGGTATACAGCACCCACCGCAGTGTGATCAAATACCTGAAAATGAAATTGGATGATCTTTATTAATATCTTTATCATCACAGCACCCTAAAAAAAGTACCATGACCGAACAAAAACATACCCAATCCGCTCCTCTTTTCGGCAAAGAAAACCTTACGTGGATGCTCATCGGCGGCGTCATTGTTGCGCTCGGCTTTTTCCTGATGAGCGGAGGTAAAAGTCCCGACCCAAATGTATTTGATACCAACCTGGTATACAGCACCACACGCATTACCGTTGCGCCTATTGTAATTGTACTGGGTCTGCTGGTTGAAATATATGCCATATTCAAAAAGCCCAAAGCGGCACATTAATATTCAACAACCCTAAGCATGTCTATTTTTCAGACGGTTGTCATTGCCATCATTGAAGGCCTGACCGAATTCCTGCCCATTTCTTCTACCGGGCACATGATCATTGCCAGTTCATTCCTGGGAATTCAAAAAGACGATTTTACCAAACTGTTCGAGATAGCCATTCAGCTCGGCGCCATTCTTTCAGTACTGGTATTTTACCGGAAGAAATTTTTCCCGCTCAACCGATGGAATTTTTATTTCAAACTCATCATCGCCGTGATACCGGCATTATTGTTAGGTTATCTTTTTTCAGATAAGATAGATAAGCTGTTGGAAAGTCCGCTCACCGTTTCTATTACCATGTTACTGGGCGGTTTCGTATTGTTGTTCATCGACAAATTATTCAAAACACCTGCGGCGGTTGATACAGAAGAAAAGATCAGCATTGCCAAAGCGTTCACCATTGGTATCTGGCAATGCCTGGCCATGATCCCCGGCACCAGCAGAAGCGCTGCCAGCATCATTGGCGGTATGCAACAGAAGCTGACCCGCAGCCTGGCCGCTGAATTTTCTTTTTTCCTGGCTGTGCCTACCATGGCTGCCGCTACCGGTTATAAATTATTGAAAGCATTCAAACAGCAACCCGAATTATTGAAAAACAAGGAGAACTTGCTGGCCCTGGGTCTCGGCAACCTCATTGCTTTCTTTGTGGCATTGCTGGCCATCAAATTTTTCATCGGGTTCCTGCAAAAGCACGGATTCCGTTTGTTCGGCTGGTACCGGATTGTAGTAGGAACTGTTTTGTTGGTGTTGGTGCTGGCGGGCTACTTGCAGTAGAAGTCAAAAATCAAAACCAGTATGAAAACTGCGTCTCAAAAAGTCATTACCGGTTGGGCCATGTACGACTGGGCCAACAGCGTATACAGCCTGGTAATCACTTCCACCATTTTCCCCGCTTATTATGAAGCCGTTACCGGCGATGGCAATGACGCTACCAGTAATGATACGGTTCATTTGTTTGGAAGAGAGTTTGTCAATACTTCTTTATACAATTATGCGCTGGCTTTTGCATTCCTGGTGGTAGCCATCATGTCGCCCCTGCTTTCTTCCATTGCAGACTACAAGGGCAATAAAAAGACATTCCTGTTTTTCTTCTGCACCATGGGCAGCATTGCATGCAGTGCACTCTATTTTTTCGACAGCCATAACCTGGCTTATGGACTGGCCTGCATGATCATTGCCTGTATCGGGTTCTGGAGCAGTCTGGTTTTTTACAATTCCTTTTTACCTGAAATTGCCGCACCCGAAGATCGCGACAGGGTCAGCGCCAAAGGATATGCGCTGGGCTATATTGGCAGCGTGATTTTACAGGTGATCTGTTTTGTTTTCGTATTGGTGCCCGATAAGTTTGGCATCACTACAGGCAAGGCCTCACAGATATCTTTTTTATTGGTAGGTATCTGGTGGTGGGGATTTGGCCAGTTCTCACTTAACCGCTTGCCCAAGAGTCAGCCCGCAGGTCTTTTGTCGGCCGGTGGCTCTCTTTTGACTAATGGTTATAAAGAACTCCGTAAGGTCTGGAAACAGTTAACGCATTTACCCGTATTAAAAAGATACCTTGGAGCATTCTTCTTCTATAACATGGGGGTTCAAACAGTCATGCTCGCTGCTACTTTGTATGGTAAAAGCGAATTGAACATTCCTACTACCAATCTCATCATCTCTATATTGATCATACAGGTTGTAGCCATCCCGGGCGCTTACCTGATTGCGCGGTTATCTGAAAAATTAGGCAATTTCAATGCCCTGATGATCACCGTAGTTTTATGGATATTCATGTGCATCATCGGGTACCTCCTGCCGCGCAATGGTATTTACGAGTTTTATGCATTGGCTACCCTCGTAGGTTTTGTGATGGGTGGCATTCAATCTCTCAGCCGCAGCACTTATGCCAAACTGATGCCCGAAACCAGAGACACCACTTCTTTCTTCAGCTTTTACGATGTAACGGAAAAGATAGCCATTGTGATTGGCACATTCAGTTTTGGGTACATCAATGAAGCCACCAAATCGCAGCGCAATTCAGTGCTGGCCTTGGTAGTATTCTTTGTAATTGGACTTGCATTGCTGATCTTTGCTGCATCAACGCAGCGCAAGCTGGCCAAACAAACAGCCTGATGAAGCTATATACGATCAACACCGGCCATTTTAAATTAGATGGAGGCGCCATGTTTGGCGTTGTTCCCAAAAGCATGTGGAACAAACTCAACCCGGCCGATGAAAATAATATGTGTTCCTGGGCGCTGCGCTGTTTGCTGATAGAAGAAGGGAACAGGCTGATACTGGTAGACACCGGTATGGGCAATAAGCAGGACGCTAAATTTTTCGGACACTATTATTTCCATGGCAATGATACGCTCGACAGCTCTCTGTCCGCCCATGGTTTTACCCGTGATGATATCACCGATGTATTGCTTACACACCTGCATTTCGATCATTGTGGGGGCAGTATTGAAAGACGGGGCGGCCAACTCGTGCCGGCATTCCGAAATGCCGTTTACTGGAGCAACGAACAACATTGGCAATGGGCCACCCAACCGAACGACCGGGAGAAAGCTTCTTTCCTCAAAGAGAATATCCTTCCCATAAAAGAAAGCGGCCGCCTGCAATTCATCCCTGTTCCCGGCGAACCTTTTACCAAAGATGGGAAGCTGGCTTCCAGTCCCTTTACAGACCAGGTGAGTGTCCGCTTTGTAAACGGACATACCGATAAAATGATGCTTCCGCAGATACAATATAAGGGCCGTACACTGGTATATATGGCCGATCTGCTCCCTTCCGTGGCACATATCCCTATTCCTTATGTGATGGCTTATGATATGTTTCCGCTCACTTCCCTACAGGAGAAAAAGGCTTTCCTACAGGAAGCCATGGAAAATCACTACACGCTTTATTTTGAGCACGACCCGCTTTATGAATGCTGTTCATTGCAAAACACTGAAAGAGGCATTCGCCAAGAACAGCTTTTCAAGCTGGGCGATTTATAGGAACTACTACAGTAGTGTAGTGCATTCTTGCAGTTTTTACGGAGGCGTCAGTGAAAAACTCCATATAAATTAGATGTTTCACTACAATAAGTGGCGATTGATAATGGTTATCTTACCCATCCATTTTATTCAGTCACTCCTAAAACTGAACTCCAATGTCCAGAAACCACGTTGCAGGATGTCCGAATTGCGGAGAACGGATATCTTTCAAACGATTCGTCCAGCTTTACAATTTCTCAGCCACCAATTGCGGGCATTGCAATGCCCGTATTGAAATTTCCAACCGAACGGGGAATACCATCATTGCTGCCGTATCGGGTATTTTGTCCGGTGTATCGGTTGTGTATGGTGCCTACCTTGGCCAACGGCTTTTCGATTCGCTTATCCTCGGATTGTTGGCCGGTATTGCCATTGGTGCACTGCTGATCACTGTTATTTGTAAAATCATTTACAGGCGCTCCCGCTTGCTGGGAAGAACTCCTTCTCAACGCATCAGCGAAGCAGCCAGGGCTGCTTAAACCAATTGCCATCGGAAAAGATTTACTTAAAACTAATCATTGAGCTGAGCGGGTATCGCAGGTTACGGTATTGCATCATATCTACTTTGATGCTGCCTACTACGATGGGACTTTCAATGCGCAGTGGAATATGATTGGGGTCATCGCTTACCCATACCGTCATTTTTTCTCCTCCCTGGAATAAGGTTCCTTTTACCAGGAGGGGCTTGAATTTGATGGCCCTGAACTTGCCATACTTTGTTTTAACCACTTCCTTGCCCATGTACCGGAGATACAGGTTGTATACTTCGTTATCGAGGAACATGGCAAAGGGAATTTTATCATCCGGCTTGTACCGGTTGAAATCGATATTCCGTGCATAGTAAATGGAGCTCAGCACATCCTGAATGCAATTGGGTACTTTGAATACCCCATTGGGGGTAGTAGCTGTGTTGGCTGCCTGGTTGAAAATAATGTTCTCTGATTTTTTATAGCCCCCTTCATCGATATTCCGAATGAACTTCAACGGTTGCAGGTTGGCTGTATCGATATAGGTTTCATACCGGTCGCGTACTTTGAATATCCAGTCATAACTGGAATTAGAAGAGCCGTTTCCTACAACATGATAAGCGGCTTTGTTATTGATGTGTTCTAAAGAAAGAGAGAAATTGGCGCTGCCTGCATTAATGTAAAGACCCACTACCGAATAAAACACATTGAATGTAATGCTTTCTCCCGCCTGGAAGGCCTGGTTACGAATGCCGCAAAAATCATCGCCTGCTTTCACAGGTTGTAAACCCAATGCCAGCACAGCAAGTCCTATCATTTTTTTCACGCTCAGCTATTATTTATTTCTAAAAATTCTTATCCCCAATATAAACAAAGTTCCGATTATCGCAGGAACGATCAGGTTAATGATCCAGATACCGGTAGCAGTGGCAATGATGCCCAGGGCATTCGGACTTAACAATCCAAACAACTCAATACTCAACTTCCCTCTGAAGCCCAACTCGGCCAGCGCAATGGTGGGCACAACCGCTAATACCAGGAACAGCACCCCCACCAATGCAGCTGCATCGGTCCATGCTATATGCACTTCGAACACAGCCAATAATAGCATATACTGTACCACAAATACCAGGTACCGTGCCGCCGATAACCCCAGTAGCTGTACCAACTGCTTTCCATTCAGGTCTTCCAGCTTCTGAACAAAAAAACGGTGCCTGGCTATGAAGGGAATCTTTTCCAACCTTTTAACCAACCAGGAAAGACGGAAATATGCGGGTATGAAGAGGGCGAGGATCAGGGCCATGACAACGATGAATCCATCCACCCAGGCCGCTGGTATGCCTTCCAACAGATAACCTTTATCAATCAGATGCAGTCTCAGATATATCAATGCAACAAAACCCATGACCAGGGTGATCATGATCTGGCTCAAGCTTCCTATGACCGATAATGCAACACCTCTTAACCGGTTGCCCTCTCCCAGGTACACAGCCCTGCCGGCAGATTCGCCAATTCGATTCGGCGCATTGAACGCAATGGCTTGTCCAACAAAAATGGCTTTGTACGCCTTTGAAAAAGCAACAGGTTGTATGCTTTTTACCAGGAACTGCCATTTCCTGGCTTCTATTCCCCAATTAACAGGCATGAGCAGCAAAGCCATCCATAGTTTCCAGCTTTGTGCACCTGTAAATGAAGCTTTGATCAGTTGCCAGGACTCATGCAGGCTGGATTGTAGTTTTACCTGCCGGTAGATGGAATAGGAAAGCCATACAAACAGTATGGGACCTACAAAGTAGTTGATGAATATTTTGAACTTTCTATTCAGAAGACCTCAATTGATGAGCAAAGATAATTTTCCATTGCTGATTTGCTGATTTCTGATTGGATGGCTAATTTTTTAATGGATTGATTTGGGTTCTTTAGCTTTGATGCAGTTTCTCATCATGCGATCAAATCAGAAATCAGCAATCATCAAATCAGAAATCATTCTGGGTATCGATCCCGGCACACAGGTAATGGGCTTTGCACTTGTACGCCTGGAAAAAGGCCAGCCACAGGTATTACTCATGGATGTGCTGAAACTCGCTTCACAGAAAGACATTTATGTACGGCTGGAAATGATCCATGCCAAAGTATGCGAACTGATCAAACTATACCGGCCCGCTTCCTTTGCCATTGAAGCGCCATTTTTTGGCAAGAATGTACAGAGTATGCTGAAACTGGGCAGGGCCCAGGGAGTGGCGATCGCTGCAGCCATACAGGCCGGACTGGAAGTAACCGAATATTCACCCAAGAAAGTAAAACAATCTATCACCGGTAATGGCAATGCCGATAAAGATCAGGTATGGAAAATGTTACAGCGCATCCTGAACATTGAAGAAAAGCCTCAGTATTTTGATGCCACCGATGCATTGGCTGTGGCGCTTTGTCATCATTACCAAACATCTTCTGTTTTGGGCAAAGCCACCAAAGGCCTTAAAGGATGGGACGACTTCATTGAAAAAAATCCTACGCGAGTAAAGCGGTGATCTTTTGCTGTGCATCTTTCAACTCTTCCGGTGTAGGTTGAAGTTTACCCCTGGTGAAATTCAGGTCATCGGCGCTGTTAATGGGAATCAGGTGCACATGCGCATGCGGTACTTCCAATCCTACCACACTGATACCACAACGGTTACATGGGAACGCCTGCTCAATGGCTTTGGCAATGGGCCGGGCAAAAACAAGTATCTCTGAAAGATAATCATCGCCAAGATCAAAAAGGTTATCAACTTCTGTTTTGGGTATCACCAGTACATGCCCTTTTACCAGGGGAAAAATATCCAGGAACGCATAGAACCTGTTGTTCTCGGCAATTTTGTATGAAGGGATTTGTCCGGCTATGATTTTAGAGAAGATGGTCATGGTGATAAGGATTTGAAAAACGAAAATTCAGCTTATACAGTGATGTTCTCGATTTTGTATTTCATGACACCGGTGGGCGCCTGCACTTCGGCTACTTCGCCTTTTTGCTTACCCAGCAGCCCTTTACCGATAGGAGATCCGGCAGAGATCTTTCCTGCTTTCAGATCGGCCTCTTTTTCACCTACGATCTGGTATGTTACCGTTTTCTTGGTAGCGATATTGGTAATAGTTACTTTAGTGAGAATGGTTACTTTACTGGTATCTATATCACTGGTATCTACAATTTTAGCATTGGCAATAGCGCCTTCCAACTGCTTGATTTTGGCCTCAAGCATGCCTTGCGCTTCTTTGGCCGCATCGTATTCAGCATTCTCCTTCAAATCGCCTTTCTCGCGCGCCTCCGCAATAGCCCTGGAAGCAGCCGGACGGTCAACAGACTTCATCTTTTGCAGGTCCTCCCGCATCTTGTCGAATGTCTCCTTTGTCACATACATGTTAGCTTCATTCATACTCTTTGGTTTAAAAAGGGTAAAAAAAATACAACGCCGCATTTGATTGCAGCGTTGCAGAACGACAAAATAACTACTTTTTTTTCTAATTTCCTATTAGAGATGGATTTAAGAAGTCTTTAACGGAGGGCTAGTTTTTCGGCCGAAAAATGACTTTAATTAATTGATTACAAGCAATTTGAGGATATTAAAACGATTGCATTCATTCTGCCATTCTCAGATACCCAGCTTATCCAAAACCACTTTCGCCATCTTATAATAAGCCTCATGGCTGTAGCCGGCAATATGTGGGGTGATGACGACATTGGGTTGCTCCAGCAGCCACCGCAGATCTGCCTTTTCGTCGGGTGTGTAGGTGCCCAGTTTCTCATTTTCCAATACATCCAGCGCCGCTGCCTTCACTTTACCGCTTTGTAAAGCTCCAATGAGTGACTTAACACTGGTTACCTTACCCCTGCTGGTATTCAGGAAATAAGGCTTTCTTTCCATGGCGTCGAAGAACGCGTCGTTGGCCAGGTGAAAAGTTTCGTCGGTAAGCGGTACATGCAGGCTCACCACATCGGCATAACGCAATACCTGTTCAAGTCCTGCTTCGTGAATATAACCCTTCGCAAAATCAGACTTGTACTTATCGTAGGCCAATACCGTTACATCAAAAGAAGAGAGCAGTTTGGTAAATGCGGCTCCCGTATTACCAAAGCCAATGATGCCTACCGTTTTCCCGCTCAGTTCATCGGCACGGTTCTCGGCGCGCAGCCATTTTCCTTCGGCAATCTCGCGGTTACTGCTGCTGATATGATTCATGAGGTTCAGCAACATGCCCAGCGCCTGTTCAGCTACGGCATTGCGGTTGCCTTCCGGACTACTCTCGCAACGAATACCCCTGCGCTTTGCATAATCCACATCTATCAGCTCCATACCACTTCCCAAACGGCCAATCCATTTCAATCGTGCAGCAGCATCCAGCATGGCTGCATCGATCTTTAAACGGGTGGTTACTATGAGTCCGGTTACTTCTGCAATAGCCAATTTCAATTCATCGTAACTGATGCTCGGCCGGTACAGGGTTTCATAACCAGCTTGCTCCAGGCGTTGCAGGAGGTATTCATGTACGGGTGCTGTAATAATGACTTTAAGTTTCATACGCTAACGGGCTCTCATTTCATTTTAAAGGTCAGTTTGGCAAAATCTTCCACACTCAACTGCTCTGCGCGTTTGCTGAAGATCTCTTCCTGGAGCAGTTCTTTATCGAACAGGCTTTTCAATGGATTCCGCAACATTTTTCTGCGCTGGTTAAAAGCAGATTTTACCAGCGTGAAAAACGAGCGCTCGCTTTTCATATCGTAATGCGTGCTCCTGCGTTTCAAACGGATCACGCCACTCATCACGTTCGGAGGCGGGTTGAAACTGCCGGGCGGCACATCGAATAAATATTCCACATCGTAATAAGCTTGTATTAGCACACTCAATATGCCATAGTCTTTGCTGTTGGGTTTTGAGGTCACACGTTGCGCCACTTCTTTTTGGAACATGCCAATCATGACGGGTACCTGTTCTTTCCATTCCAGGATCCTGAACAATATCTGCGATGAAATATTATAAGGGAAGTTGCCTGCAACGGTGAAAGGAACAGGGAAAGGCAAGGCCACATCCAGGATGCTTTCATGCAGTATTTTCCCTTTGATGGAAGGATAGCTGTGTTCGAGGTACGCTACTTTTTCAGCATCCAACTCCACTGCTTTGAATTCGATTCCCGGCAGTTGCAGTAAGTATTTGGTAAGGGCGCCACCACCGGGACCAACTTCCAGCAGGTGACTGAAATCGTCTTCCTGTAAAGCTTTCACTATCTTTTCACAGACCCGTTCATCTTTCAGGAAATGCTGGCCCAGTGACTTTTTCAGCGTGTATTGCATTGCTGCAAAAGTACATCATTGCCCAAAAATGAGCCATGGGCCAATAATCCTTATTTTTACGGTCTAAATCTATCCTGAATGAGTGCTGAATTGCAAAAACCCGTTATCGGATTTTCTTGTGGCGATCTGAATGGTATTGGCCTGGAGTTGATCATTAAAACCCTGGCCGATCACTGCCTGCTCGATTTTTGCATACCGGTTGTTTTTGCCAGCAATAAAAGCGTGAACTTCTATCGCAAGAGCCTGGCCGATATCAACTTCAATTATTCCAGTGGCAAAGAACTCGACAGGCTTAACACCAAACAGGTGAACGTGTATAATTCATGGGAGGAAGATGTGGTGATCACGCCCGGCCAACTCAATGAGACAGGCGGGAAATATGCGTTGATCTCACTTAAAGATGCCGCACAGGCGCTTAAAAACGGGCAGATACAAGGACTGGTAACAGCGCCCATACACAAGAAAAACATACAATCGGCCGAGTTTCAATACAGTGGCCATACGCCTTATCTCAAAGCGCTGTTCGAAGTGAATGATGTGCTCATGTTCATGGTGGCAGAGAATATAAAAGTAGGGCTCGTAACCGAGCATGTTACCATTGCCGATGTAGCGCCGCATATTACGCGCGAGAGCATTACCGGCAAGCTGCGCATCATGAACAGCAGCCTGCAAAAAGATTTTGGTATCGACAAGCCCAGGATCGCCGTACTCGGACTCAATCCGCATGCCGGCGATGAAGGATTGATCGGCAATGAAGAAGAAACCATCATCAAACCGGCCATCAAAGATGCCAGGCACAGCATGATGGTCTTCGGCCCCTATAGCGCCGATGCATTTTTTGCGCGCGGTCAGCACGAAAAATTCGATGCCGTACTGGCCATGTACCACGATCAGGGATTGATCCCATTCAAATCGCTGGCTATTGGCGAGGGGGTGAATTACACAGCCGGACTGAACGCGGTACGCACCAGCCCCGATCACGGAACTGCTTTTGATATTGCAGGCAAAGGAAAAGCCGATGCCAGTTCTTTTCTTGCCGCCACTTTCGAATGCATCGATATCATCCGTAGAAAAGCAGGCTATGCCGAAATGCGCCAGAACCCCATGCGCAAGATGAGCGCCAAGATGATGGCCAATGCAGTAGACGAAAAGCTTTCGGAAGAAGCAGAAAGTTAATATATCATCGTTTATTTTCCTGCTTTTAAATAACCCTGCAAGGCTTTCACATACGCCTCAAAAGCCGCTACGCCTGCAGGGGTGATCTTACAAATGGTTTGGGGATAATTATTCTTGAATTGCTTGACCACTTCTATATAGCCGGCATCTTTTAATTTTTGAACCTGCACACTGAGGTTACCTGCAGTTGCATTGGTCTTTTCACGGATAAAAGTAAACTCCGCTTCCTTAATGCCGATGAGCAGGCTCATCACTGCAAGCCTCAGTTGAGAATGTAATATGGGATCCAGTTCCTTAAACATGGGTTCTTCTTTGTTCAAGATATCTTTTTCTCAGGATCAGGCCGGGAATAAACCAACAAGTCAGCGCTGCCACAGCGCCGAAGAGCACATCGTACTTGGTAACGGTAAAACAGGATGCAATGAACAGCCCATAAGTCAGGATAGCGCCGATGAGCATGGGTCTGAACTTTTTTACCAGGCCCGTTACCAGTGTTGGCAATGCATACAGCAGCAGGAATAAAGAATATATACTGGGAATAGAAGAACCAGCTACAGAAGGAACAATGTTCTCATAAGCAACCAGTCCGAATATAGAAATACCATAAGCCAGCCATACTGCATCCAGTGCATCGTCTTCGTGTTTCCTTACTTTTTTCAAACGCCTTTCCTTCATGGAAATGATCACGTGTGGGATCAATGCAAACAATACCAACAGCCAGATATCAAAACCCAATTCGAACGAAAATTCGATCTCCAGGTAATTCACCAACGAAGCAATGGCTACTACAGAACCCCACAACAATGCTACAATGCCCGTTTCGTGGTAACTGCTTTTTACTTTTTCGATCATGCTGGTGATCAGTTCCAGGCTTTCTTTTTCGCTCAATGTTTTTTGTTCTTTCATCAGATAGATTGTTTCGGTTTCATCAAACAAGTTTAAACCTCACCGGTTACGGAAGGTTTAAACTTAAGAAAAAACTGCACAC